>FLOH01000073.1_pt1 | contig 298418 bp, 279 predicted proteins | sample 756751 | NCBI WGS metagenome assembly FLOH01 (sample SAMEA4026879, study PRJEB14308) | marine metagenome | biome: coastal water; material: water | depth 74 m | reverse complement strand
TCGATCAATTCCTGATCGCTGCCTTCGGGTTCTTCACTCGTCGCTTCCAGGGCATTGAGAAGTTCGCGAATGGTATCGAGGCATTTTAGGATCAACGTCACGGCATCAGGCGTTACTTCAAGCACGCCATCGCGAAATTTACCGAGAACATTTTCGCCGGCATGGGCGACAGATTCCAGCCTGGGCAAGCCCAGGAATCCGCACGTTCCTTTGATGGTGTGTACCAGGCGGAAGATATTTCCCAGGATATCCATATCGCTTGGATCCTGTTCGAACTGAACCATTTGCTGGTCCAGGCTTTCCAACGCTTCCGTAGTCTCGGTAAGAAATTCTGTTAAAAGGTCATCCATCGCACAACCTGCCCCTTAAAAAAGGCCCGATCGCCGGGCCGGTAAAATACGTGATTCACAACGATCCGTTTTCTGATCGTTAACCTATATGGTGATTGTTCGTAAAAAACGAACCTTTCATTTCTTTTTTCCAGGCGGAATGCAATTTTTCCTGAAAAACCCTGATTCTGATCAACCGCATACTACTATAACCAAAACCTAACCATCTACAACTAAATAGAATTTTTGTTTATTCATGCTTGGTCTTCATCCCGGAAGAAGAGCCGCGATTTGCACTTCATCGACGCCGACTGTGACTTCTATTTGGCCGTCGAGACTTTCCGCCAGTCGTTGCATGAAAAACCCCTGGATAGTGTGGGCGCTCAGGTCCGCGTCCCCGTGGCTTAGGGCGGCCATTCGCTCATCCTTGACAAAGGCGCCCTGGCCCGCCCCCCTGACGGCCAGGCCAATTGCCGCCGGACTGTCGGTCGTCAGCGCAAACTGAACCTCCAGCACGCCTCCCTTTGGCAAGGATTCGACACCGAAAATAATCATATTTAACAATAACTTAGCTGCCTCACCGGTTCTATTCAAGTCAATCTGCGCGGCCTCGGGCATCGCCGGGGTATCGGGCCAGTCGAGCGTCGTCCGGCCACCCTTTAGAAAGCCCGTGGCCAGGTCGCGGGCTTCGGTCAGCACCGGTTTTTGACCATTCAGGCCGCCAAGACCGAAGGCCAATCGATAGAATTTCAGACGGGCCTTCATTTGACCGACGCTCATGTCGACAAGCCCCAAGGCCCCTTCATCATTGCCGCCGGATTCCATCAACAGTTCCATGCCATTGTGAACGGCGCCTGCCGGGCCGGCCAGGTCATGGCACAACCGCGAGCACAAAAGCTGAGTAACCTGAAAATCTACTTGTATGTTGTTTGCCATCTCATCCACATTCAGCGACAGTCATCCGAAGGTCGTTCCTGACAAAAAGATGTCGTATTTCTGTCAGGCAACACCAATTTATTGACGTTATGAATGGTGTCAGGTCAAGTTGTTATTGAATTCCTCTTATTTTGAAAATGGCCGTGTCTCAAATGTCAGCCCCACCATCGACGAAACGACAGAACACAGCCTTCAGGGCTTTTCCGAAAGGCCGACAGGTCGATTCCGGCGCGCTTGAGGAAATCCGCAAGGTGCTGGACAAGCGACCGCGGCGGGCCGACCTGCTGATCGAACACCTGCATTTGATCCAGGACCAATTCGGTCATATTTCGGCGCGCCATCTGGCTGCCCTGGCTAATGAAATGAAACTTTCACAGGCCGAAGTCTATGAAGTCGCAACATTTTACGCCCACTTCGACGTCGTCAAGGAAGGTCAAACGCCGCCACCGGAACTGACGGTCCGGGTGTGCGACGGCATCGCGTGCGAACTGGCCGGGGCCAACGGCTTGATCGAGACCTTGAAGACAGCCATGGGTGACGCCGTGCGGGTGATCCCGACACCGTGTATCGGGGCCTGCGATGCGGCCCCCGCCGCCGTGGTCGGGAAAAATAGAGTTGCCCCTGCCGACGTATCAATCGTTACCTCGGCCATTAATTCCGTCCCGATACTGCCCGCGCCAACCGGTTTTAAAACCTATCTGGCGCAGGGCGGTTATGCTCTTCTTAAATCCTGCCAGGCCGGTGACCGGGAACGCGAAGACGTGCTGGGGGAAATCGAGCAATCGGGACTGCGCGGACTGGGCGGCGCTGGCTTTCCGGTGGCGCGCAAATGGCGCTTCATGCTCGATGCCCCGAAACCGAGGCTGATGGCCATCAATGCCGACGAAGGCGAACCCGGAACCTTCAAGGATCGCCACTGCCTGGAGACAGACCCGCACCGGGTCATCGAAGGGGCGCTGTTGGCCGCCTGGATCATCGAGGCCGAGGAAATTTATATTTATCTGCGCGACGAATACCCGCACATCCACCAAATCCTTGAAACCGAAATCGCCCAAGTCGCGGCGGCGGGATTAAGCGAAGGTGTGACCCTTCATTTGCGGCGCGGCGCCGGGGCTTATATATGTGGCGAGGAATCGGCCCTGCTGGAAAGCCTGGAAGGCAAACGCGGCCTGCCCCGCAACCGCCCGCCCTACCCGGCCCAGGCCGGACTGTTCGGGCGACCGACCCTGATCAACAATGTGGAAAGCCTGTTCTGGTTGCGCCAAATCGTCGAAGACGGTGCCGACGCCTACCAAAAAGCCGGGCGGCCGCATTTTTTCTCGGTTTCGGGTCGAGTCAAAAATCCCGGCGTCAAGCTGGCCCCGGCCGGAACCACCGTTCGGCAATTGATCGAAGATTATTCGGGCGGCATGGCCGATGGTCATACTCTGAAAGCCTACTTGCCCGGTGGCGCGTCGGGGGGAATTTTACCGGCATCAATGGCCGACCTGCCGCTCGATTTCGGAACTCTTGAAGAATATGGCTGTTTCGTTGGTTCTGCCGCCGTGGTGGTGATTTCCGAATCCGACAACATCAAATCCGTGGTCCGTAATCTGATCCATTTCTTCGAAGACGAAAGCTGCGGCCAATGCACGCCGTGCCGGGCCGGTTGCGAAAAATTGTCGGTATTGCTGAGTGAACCCGAACTCGACAATGAGCTGATCGGCGAACTGGCCGAGGCCATGCGCGAGGCGTCTATCTGCGGTTTGGGTCAGGCCGCCGCCAACCCGGTGGTCAGCGCCTTGCGCTTCCTGAAAGACGAGATGGCATGAGCGACACCATTTCCTTCAGCCTGGACGGCAACACGGTCGAGGCCCTGCCCGACGAAAGTATCTGGCAGGCCGCCGAGCGCCTGGGCATTCACATCCCGCATATGTGTTCTGGTATGAACAAGCATTACCGCGACGATGGTAACTGTCGGCTATGCATGGTCGAAGTCGACGGCGAACGCACGCTGGCGGCCAGCTGCAAGCGCAAACCCGGCCCCGGCATGGTTGTCAAAACATCGTCGGAACGCGCGCTAAAGGCCCGCAAGATGGTCATGGAACTGCTGGTCGCCGACCAGCCCGAACGCACCCCGGCCCGCGATCCATCACACAGGTTCTGGCGCATGGCGGAATTCATCGGCGTCACCACAAGCCGCTTTGCGGCCCGTCATCAGCCCGCCGCCGACGTCAGCCACCCGGCCATGGACGTCAACCTGGACGCCTGCATCCAATGCACCAACTGTGTCCGCGCCTGCCGCGAAATTCAGGTCAACGATGTCATCGGCATGGCCGGTCGCGGTGGCAAATCGAAGATCGTTTTCGACTTCGACGATGATATGGGCAACAGCACCTGCGTCGGCTGCGGTGAATGTGTGCAGGCCTGCCCGACCGGCGCCCTGACGGCGAAAGCCTGGACGCCGGACCTGGCCGACGACAAGAAAGTCAATTCCCTGTGCCCCTATTGCGGCGTCGGCTGCCAGATCACCTACCGGGTTCGCGACAATGTCATCGTCGGCACCGAAGGCCGCGACGGTCCGGCCAACCTGAGCCGCCTGTGCGTCAAGGGTCGCTTCGGCGTCGACTATATTCGCCACCCGCACCGCCTGACGGTGCCATTGATCCGCCGCGACGACGCGCCCAAGGCGGCCGACGTCGCCTTCGATGCGGGCGATCCTTTGAAGCATTTTCGCGAGGCGACCTGGGAAGAAGCCCTGGACCTTGCGGCATCGGGCCTTAAAAGCATCCGCGCCGATCATGGCGACAAGGCGTTGGCGGGCTTCGGTTCGGCCAAGGGCTCGAACGAAGAAGCCTACCTGGTCCAGAAGCTGGTACGCACCGGGTTCGGGTCCAACAATGTCGATCACTGCACGCGGCTGTGTCATGCCTCGTCGGTCGCCGCCCTGATGGAAGGCATCGGGTCGGGTGCGGTAACGGCGCCCTTTACCGCCGCCCTTGAATCCGACGTGATCATCGTCATCGGTTCCCGGCCGGCGCAGAACCATCCGGTCGCCGCGACCTTCATCAAAAACGCCAAACGCAACGGCGCCAAACTGATCGTCATGGACCCGCGCGGCCAGGGATTAACCCGCCATGCCGATTACATGGTGCAATTCCGCCCCGGCATGGATGTCGCCCTGCTCAACGCCATTCTGCACGTCATCATCGAAGAAGGCCTGACCGACGACGATTACATCGCCAAACACACCGAAGGCTTCGAAGCCTTGAAAAAATCTGTCGAGAGATTCCCGCCCGAACGCATGGCCGCTATTTGCGGTATCGAGCCTGAAACCATCCGCGCCGTGGCCCGCACCTATGCCACCGCCAAGCGGGCGATCATTTTCTGGGGTATGGGAATTTCCCAACATGTCCACGGCACCGACAACGCCCGCTGCCTGATAGCCCTGGCCGCGATCACCGGACAGGTCGGCAGGCCCGGCACCGGCCTGCACCCGCTGCGCGGCCAAAACAATGTGCAAGGGGCATCCGATGTCGGACTGATCCCCATGGTCTATCCCGATTATGCTTCCGTTGCCGACGATACCGTGCGCCAGAAATTCGAAAAGCTGTGGGGCATGCCGCTGGACCCGGAACCGGGCCTGACGGTCGTCGAAATCATCAATGCCGTACATGACGATACCATCAAAGGGATGTACGTCATGGGCGAAAACCCGGCCATGTCGGACCCCGATGTCAGCCATGTTCGGGCGGCGCTGGCGAAACTGGATCATCTGGTGGTGCAGGATATTTTCCTGACAGAAACCGCCCATTTCGCCGACGTCGTACTGCCGGCTTCTGCCATGCCTGAAAAGTCCGGAACCTTCACCAATTCCAACCGTCAGGTGCAAATGGGCCGGCCCGTGGTCGACCCGCCGGGCGACGCCCGACAGGACTGGTGGATCATCCAGGAAATCGCCAATCGACTGGACCTGGACTGGCATTACGAGGGACCGCAGGATGTTTTCGCCGAAATGCGCGGCGTCATGAATTCGATCAAGGGGATGTCGTGGCAACGGCTGGAACGGGAAGACGTGGTGACCTATCCCTGCGCCGAAGAAGATCAACCCGGCAAGGCCATCCTGTTCGGCGACGGGTTCCCGACCAAGAGCGGCAAAGTCCTGCTGGTGGCTTGCGATGTCGAACCGCCGGGCGAAGAACCGGACGAAGACTATCCGGTAGTTTTGACAACCGGACGGATGCTGGAACACTGGCACACCGGGGCCATGACCCGGCACGCAGGCGTGCTGTCGGCGCTGGAACCCGAAGCCGTCGCCAGCCTGAACCCCAAGGCGCTTGAGGCGCTGGCCCTGAAGCCCGGTGAAGTCGTGCGGGTGACGTCGCGGCGCGGCACCATTGCCCTGAAAACCCGGGCCGACCGCGATGTACCGGAAGGAATGGTGTTCATTCCATTTTGCTTTAACGAGGCCGCCGCCAACCTGTTGACCAGCCCGAAACTGGACCCCTTCGGCAAAATACCGGAATTCAAATTTTCCGCCGTCAGGCTGGAAAAGGTCTAAATACAACAATTTTCCGTAAAATTCGCAATCCTTGATCTACATCAATTACGGCCCCTGCACCGGGGGCGTATTAAGGACTCATATACGCGAAAGAGCGGTACCCTTACCGCCCTGAACCGGACGGAGCCCGTGTCCTCAGCCCTGGGTTCCGTGAAATACAGCCGCTGCCGCCATCTACGGACACCACACTCCCCCCCAAAATGTCCGTATCCCCGATGGAGGTGGCGGCTTTTTTCGTCTTTTTTTAGGTCAGATTCAAGATTCGGGCGGCTTCGATCAGGTCTTCGGGGCGATTGACGTTGAAAAACGAATCGAAGGCGTCCCCGTCAGTCGGGACCGGCGCGAAATCCACATGAACGATGCGATGACGGGCGGTCCAGCGGTCGATCTTGCGAATGTCTTCCACCGTCAGGGCGGTGCGCAGATCATCCTTCAGACTCACCGGCCACAGCGCCACGACCGGATGGGTGCGCCCATTTGACTGGGCGCAGGCCATATCGACATCGTCGGCGGCCACGGCGGCGGCCAGGCGGTCGACCAGATCAAGCGGCAAGAACGGCGTGTCGACGGCGAACGAAGCCAGCCACGGCACATCCGGACGATGAACCGACAGCCATTCAAGCCCGGTCAACACCCCGGCCAGGGGGCCGGCGAATCCGTCGACGACATCGGCGAGCACAGGCAAATCAAAATTGGCGAACCGTGTGGGGTCACCGGCGGCATTGATGATCAGGCTGCTCACTTGCGGCCGCACCCGGTCGATGACGTGTTCGATCAACGGTTTGCCGCCCAATGTCGTCGAGGCTTTGTCGAGCCCGCCCAAACGCCGGGCCTGACCGCCGGCCAGGATGATTCCGGCAATGTCTGGCGACGGCATCAGGATTTCTCATCCGGGGCGTCATAAACAATGCGCTGCAGGCCGGCCAGGGCGACGAATCGCTGACCCTTTGCGCGCCCGATCAGGGTCAGGCCAACCTGACGGGCGAGATCGACGCCCCAGGCGGTAAATCCGGACCGGGAAACCAGGATGGGAATACCCATCTGCACGGTTTTGATCACCATTTCGCTGGTCAAGCGGCCGGTGGTATAGAAAATTTTGTCGGCCCCGCCGAGATTTTCGCGAAACATATATCCGGCAATTTTATCGACCGCGTTATGGCGACCGACATCTTCCATATACAACAAAGGCTGATCGCCGCGGGCTAACGCGCAGCCGTGAATGGCCCCGGCCTTCAGGTACAGACTGGGCAGGGTGTTGATTTTCTTGAGCAGCGCATACAGCGATGATGTGCGGATCGTAATATCGTCCGGCAGGGTGACGTTTTCGAAGCTTTCCATGACATCACCAAACACCGTGCCCTGGGCACAACCCGATGTCAGGGTCTTTTTCTTGAGCTTTTCCTCGTAATCGGTCTTGCGGTCGGTGCGCACGACGATGGTGTCGATATCGGCATCGAAATCGATGGCGGTGATGGCGTCGTCCCGGGTGATCATGTTCTGATTGAGCAGATAGCCGAGCGCCAGATATTCCGGATAATCACCGATGGTCATCATGGTGACGATTTCCTGGCCATTGAGGAACAGGGTCATCGGTCGTTCGACCGTGACGGACGTGCTAAGCGCCGCGCCATCCTGATCGATCCCTTCGACCCGTTGGGTCAGGCGTGGATCGTCCGGGTCGGGAGCGATCAGTAAGTCATTATTCGTTGTCATATTGAACTGCCGTGGTTGATAACGGGACCGGTATTGATACTATGCCCATCGGGCAAAACAAGCCAACCTTGGAAACGGCGATACATGAACGATCTTCCTTCCGCATTGAGCGCCGCCTTTACGCTGTTGCTGCACGGTGATGCGGCCCTGGGTGAAATCGTCGCCTTGTCGCTCAGGGTATCGTTAAGCGCCGTCCTTATCGCCACCGTCATCGGCATGCCACTGGGGGCCGCGTGCGCGCTGTATCGCTTCCCGGGGCGTAAACCGCTGGTCGTATTGCTGAACGCCCTTATGGGGTTGCCGCCGGTGGTGGTCGGCCTGGTGGTTTACCTGATGCTGTCGCGCATGGGGCCGTTCGGGGTGCTGGGGCTGTTGTTTACCCCCAGCGCGATGATCATCGCCCAGTCAATCCTGATTATCCCGATCATCGCCGCCCTGAGCCGCCAGATTGTCGAAGACCTGTGGCGCGAATACGAAGAACAGTTGCGGTCCTTCGGCGCATCGCCGGGCCGGTCCATGTTGACCTTGCTGTGGGATGGCCGGTTTTCACTTTTGACAGCGGTGTTGGCGGGTTTCGGCCGGGCCTCGGCGGAAGTCGGCGCGGTGATGATCGTCGGCGGCAATATCGACCACGTCACCCGGGTCATGACGACGGCCATAGCACTTGAAGTTTCCAAGGGCGACCTGGCGCTGGCGCTGGGCCTGGGGATTATCCTGATCGTTTTGTCCCTGGCCATAAACGGCGCCGCTTTTGTCCTTAAAGACATCGCCGAAAGGCGGCACGCATGAGCAATATCCTGCCCCTTGAACTAGACAACGTTTCCTTCGAAGGCGGCGGCAAAAAGCTGATCAAGGATTTCAGCCATTCATTTGGCGCCGGTCCCAGAACGGTGATCCTGGGGCCAAATGGTGCCGGTAAAAGCCTTCTGCTGAGGCTCTGCCACGGCCTGCTTGCACCGTCGACAGGTAACGTTCGCTGGCGCGGTGATTTGGGCGACGAAGCGGTGGTGCATCAGGCCATGGTTTTTCAGCGGCCCGTGATGCTGCGCCGAACGGTCGCCGCCAACGTCGCCTATGCCCTGAACTTACGAGGGGTTCCCCGTTTAGAACGCCACGAGCGGGTCGCAGACGCTTTGAAACGAACCGGCCTGAGCCGCCTGGCGGATAAGCCGGCGCGGGTGCTATCCTTCGGCGAACAGCAAAAGCTGGCCCTGGCACGGGCCTGGGCGCTGCGCCCCAAGGTGTTGTTTCTGGATGAACCGACCGCCAGCCTGGACCCGGCGGCGACCCATAGCATCGAAGAAGTCATCGCCGCCTTTCACGCCGCGGGAACCCGCATCATTATGACCACCCATGATCTGGGTCAGGCAAAGCGCATCGGCGACGAGGTGATGTTCATGCACCGGGGTCGGCTTTTGGAATTCAGTCCGGCGGAAAAATTCTTCGCTGGCCCGCAAAATGACCTGGCGGATGCCTTCCTGCGCGGTGAGTTGTTGTGGTGGAAACGCCGGGACGCACGCCCAAAATAAGTCGATTTAGCGCTTGCAGCTGGCGCCGATAAGAACCTCGGTCAGGCCGCTTTCGGTGCGCGCTGTCAGGTTAATCCACAGCATTTGATCGCTGCTCAGGATCGTCCATATTTCCGCATCCTTCGGCGGGCAGGCCAATGTGACAATGTGGGCCTGTTCGATCTTGGTTCGGGATTTGATTTGATCGACATGCTGCTTATAGGGCACTAGCACATCCATCACGACCTTGTCGCCGCTATCAGCCTTGACGCTCGTGGTCACCCAATCACCGTTTGGCGGGTTCATTTGGGAATAATTTTTCAGCCACTTAGCGGCTTTTTTTGTGCGCCCGTCATCGCCGCCACAGGCGGCGACCTGGGCGGCCAGAACAACCGCGACAACAAGCGACAGGCGGAAATATATCGACCTTTGCAACACCAAACCTCATGTCCATTAAGTATTCAGGCGAGACTGAATTTATAGCACAAACCTTAAATATTAACAAATTGGTAGGGTCGGCCATACCATATGCTTCAGGCCGCATTGCATTCTTCGACTATGGCTGGAACGCTAATGGTGAAGCGAGCGCCGTCACCGAAATTTTCGGCTACAATCGTCCCGCCCATGTCGGTGATGATGCCGTAACTGATGGACAGGCCCAACCCGGTACCCTGACCGACTTCCTTGGTGGTGTAGAAGGGTTCGAACAGGCGCGGCAGATCTACAGGGTCAATACCGCCGCCGTTATCTTCGATACAGATTTTGATGCCATTGTCGCTGTCGTGCACAGACATTTTGATTCGCTTGTCGCCGCCCGGAATGTCGCGCAGCACATCCCGCGCGTTTGACAACAAATTCAGCAGCACCTGTTCGACATGAACCTGATGGCCCTTGATCGGGCGGCAGGTTTCCGGTGTATCGATTTCGATGTCGATCCCGGACAGGCGCAACTGTTCACCGATCAGGCCGAGCGATCCCTTGACCATTTTTACAGGGTCCAGCACCTGGCTTTCGACGCCCGGCTTGCGCCCGAAGATGCGCATATGATCGATGATCGCCGAGGCTCGCTCGACCTGCTTTTCGACCTTATCGAGCTTGGCCGCCAGATAGTCGGGATCGGCCTGGTCGCTTTCCACTTTTCGCTGGATGTTGTTGATGGCCATGCGGATGACATTCAGGGGCTGGTTCAGTTCATGGGCGACACCGGTCGCCATTTCACCAAGCGTTGCCATTTTTGACGACTGGATTAGTTGCTGCTGCATATTCCTGCTTTCGGTGATGTCTTGCACCACGCCCAACATGTTCAGCGCCTGGCCTGTTTCATCGCGCACCACATCGCCTTTTTCCGAAAGCCAACGGGTCGTTCCATCGGGCCATATCACGCGGTGTACGACATTGTATTCGGCGCCAGTTTCGACACACGCCGTGACGGCGCCCGTCACCAGGTCGCGGTCATCAGGATGGATCGCTCCGACAAAGTTTTCGTAGGTGGTTTCCAGTTTACCTGCCTCGTAACCGAACAACGGCGCGATCATGTCGGACCAATACAGCTCGTCCGTCTGGATATTCCAGTCCCAGGTGCCGATGTTGGCGAATCGCTGGCTATTTGTGAATCGTTCCTCACTTTTCCTCAAGGCATCGTCAGTAATCATGCGCGCGGTAATATCCATGACGGAACCGATCATGGTGATGGGCTTGCCATCATCGCCCCGTTCGACTTCACCGTGGGCTCGTATGTGACGCGTGTTGCCGGCGGTATCGATGATCCTGAATTGCGTGTCGTAAGGTGCGTCAGTTTCCAGGGTATCAGCCACTTCGTCGCCGATTCTCTGACGGTCGTCGGGATGGATGGCGTTGACGAACAGGTCCATAGTGGGCTCGACTTCGCCCGGCTGGTATCCGAAAATCCTGAATTGTTCATCGGACCATTCTTCCGAACCGTCAGATACGTTCCAGGACCAGCTGCCAAGACCGGTCAGTTGTTGAGCCTTGTCGAGGGCGGTCTGGCTTTTTGATAGTTTTGTCAGGATGGCATCTTTTTCGGCGAAGGGCGCCGAATAGAACCGCACGGCGAACACCCCAATGACCAGCATCGCGGCGGACAGAATCACCGCGACAATGCCAGATATAATGAAAGGTTGATTGACTTCCGCCATATCGATCTTGGCAACCAGACCAATGTTCAGGAGTAAGACTGGTTGATACGAGGCCAGCACCTGATTGCCCAGGTAATCGGGGGCGATAATTTCGCCGCTTTCACCGGCCAGTGCCTTTTGCATGGGCACCGGCGCAAATTCCGGAACCTGGAAATTGATGTCGCCGTCGTATCGCGGTTTTTGCAGGATGGCGACCTGCCCGTCGATCAATTTACCGATGACGAATTCGCCAGTTTCCCCGAAGCCATTGAGGGATTTATGGGCGGCGATGATTTGTTCCATGGTCGCCCCGAATGAGCCGTCGGGATGGGCAGACCTACTGTGCGCGGCATCGAATTTGGCGACGGCTTCCATCAGGCTGGCCTGACTGCGGACCATGTGCGTCAACCTGGATTTATCTTCATCAATGGCGACGTTGAACAGGGTGGCAATGGAAATACCTGCCGTTGCGGCGCCAATCAGGCAAATCAACAAGGGCAGCATCAGGGTCGGATGCTTGCGGATGTTCAATTTGGTATTCATGATGTGATGATCCTTGAACTGACCAGAATATTCAGGCGCCCTGCGGCAGGAAAATCGTCACCGTCGTTCCGGTTCCCGGTGTCGACTGGATTTCCAACCGGCCACCATGCAATTCGGCGATGCCCTTGGCGATCGGCAGTCCCAGCCCCATACCTTCGTGCTTCCGGGACATCGAGCCGTCCACCTGGCGCAGGGGTTCAAGGGCCGCGGAAATCTGACTTCCAGTCATGCCCGGGCCATCGTCGCTAACGCTGATACGTGCCTCATCGCCGTCCATGACCAAGGCCATGCTGACCTGCCCACCCTGGCTGCCGTATTTGGCGGCATTTTCGATCAAATGCCCGACCGCCTTTCTCAAGAGCTCGAAATCGGCCTTGAGATCGATCGGTCGATCGGGAAGATCACTTCGCAACTGGGCGTTCCAGCTTGCCAGCAAGGGTGTATATTCCGAGGTAATTGAATCGGCCAAATTAATGGCCGAAAAATGGCCTAATTCAAGGCTTAAATTTCCCGCGGAAATATCGGACAGGGTCAAAATGGAATCGACCACGTCGGCCAGACGGGTGCCCGCCGTAAGGATATGTTCTGCACACTTCTCGCCTTTTTCGTCGCCTTTGTTGTTGAGATTTGCCTTCAACAATTGAGCGAAACCGACGATTGCGTTCAGCGGCGTGTTCAATTCATGGCTCATCATCTGAAGGAATTCATCCTTCAGTCGATTGACGACCGTGAGGTCCTGGTTTTTTTGTTCAAGCAACCGGTTCTGGCCGGCCAGATCATCGGCGAGCGAGCGGATTTTGGCCGTTTTTTCGCGGACCTGCTGTTCCAGGTGAACCTGGAACAGGCGGTCGTTCGAACGCAGTTGCACCATTTCTTTGGCGCGGCGCACGGAATGTAGAAGATGATCGGGGGAAATTGGCTTGGTCAGGAAATCTTCGGCGCCCAATTGCAGGGCTTCGATGGCTTCGGCCATACCGGCATGGCCGGTGACGACGATGATATATAAGTCCCGCAACGATCCGGCTTCATCTTTTAACTTGCGGGCCATTTCCAGGCCATCCATGCCGGGCATACGGATATCGGTGACGATGACGCCGATTGACGGGTCGGCACCGACCATTTCGATGGCCTGGGCGGCATTGAATGCGAAAACACAATGCAGGCCTTCGTGATCAAGTTGTTCGACGACTTCTTCGACAATATCGGGTTCGTCATCGACGATCAGCACCGTGTTCGGCGTCACTATTGCGCCGATAGTACGTTCGTTTTTAGCCGGGTTGACGCCGTTGCCGCCGGCGATATTTTTCAAATTTACCAAATTTTCCAAATTTTCCATGTCAGGGCTTCCTTAAATCGATTCTGTGCCAACGCCGTTGATGACGCCTTAAAGCTTATGAATCGGAATATGCCATCGCCATGTTGTTTCCATGTGACCAGTATGTTGCTAACATGTTGCTGGATTTATATGGGAAGACACGCCATTGGCTTCAACCAATAGTCAAAATACGGTCCGACATATTCTCGTTGTCGAAGACGACGAGATGATGCAATCCCTGTTGTCCGCCTATCTTGACAACGAAGGATACAAAGTCAGTGGGGTCGGCACCGGCAGCGATATGTTGGCGTTCCTGGATCGCAATACCGTGGATTTGTGTCTGCTTGATTTGACCCTGCCCGATGAGGATGGATTGACCCTGGCCCGGCAGGTTCGGGCGCGGTCCAATTTGCCCATCATCATTATGACCGCCCGCACGGGCATGGACGACCGCCTGAGCGGCCTCGACATCGGCGCCGACGACTTCATGACCAAGCCGTTTGACCCGCGTGAACTGGTGCTTAGGGTTCGCAATGTCCTAAACAGAAGTGACGGCGGCGAAAGCGACACCAACCAAGTCATCGACTTTGCCGGCTGGCGGCTTGATCTTTCAGGCCATGCACTAAGCAACCCCGATGGCGGCGACGTGCCGTTGACCGCCGGGGAATTCAACCTTTTATCTGCCCTGGCGCTGGCCCCGAACCGGGTATTGTCGAGGAATCACCTGTTAGACGCCATCGCTCACAATGACGATCCGCCGTCGGACCGGATGATCGATGTTTTCATCAGCCGCCTGCGCAAAAAAATAGAAGCCGACCCGAAACACCCGCAATTCATCATTACCGTGCCCGGCCATGGCTATAAATTTACCGGGAAAACGGAATAAACAGGCATAAAAATCGGTCAAATACCCTACGAAAGTAAGGGGCGACAAGTCCCGGGCGAGCGTTTATTCTGCCCGATCGGACAACAACCGTACCTGGGATATCTGCGCCAATGAGCACTTCTCCGATGATCGATCCGCATGGCCGCACCGTTACCTATTTGCGGGTGTCGGTAACTGACCGATGCGACTTCAGGTGCCACTATTGCATGTCCGAAGACATGACGTTTCTGCCGAAATCCGATGTTCTGAGCCTGGAAGAGCTCGATCGGGTCTGCAGCGCGTTCGTGAAAAAGGGCGTGAGAAAGTTGCGTTTGACAGGGGGTGAACCCCTGGTCCGGCGGAATATCATGTCGCTGGTTCGGTCCCTTGGCCGCCATATCGAAAGTGGCGCACTGGACGAATTAACCCTGACCACCAACGGCTCGCAATTGGCCAAATACGCCGCCGAACTTGTCGACAGCGGCGTTAAGCGCATCAACGTTTCGCTCGACACCCTGGACCCCGACAAGTTCGCTAAAATTACCCGGTGGGGCAAGCTTGATCAGGTCTTGAAAGGCCTGGACGCCGCCAGCCGGGCCGGCCTGAAGGTCAAGATCAACGCCGTCGCCGTCGCCGGGTTCAACGAAGACGAGTTGAGCGCGCTGGTCGGCTGGTGCGGTGAGCGGGACTTTGACGTGACCTTCATCGAAACCATGCCGCTGGGAGACATCGGCGGTAAACGGGCCGATCAATACCTGCCGCTGGACCGGGTCCGCGAGACCCTGGCCCACGACTGGACCCTGATTGACAGCACCCACGCGACCGGTGGCCCGTCGCGCTACGTCAATGTGGCTGAAACCGGCAACCGGATCGGTTTCATCACGCCGATGACCCATAATTTTTGCGCGACCTGCAACCGGGTGCGCCTGACCTGTACCGGCACGCTGTATATGTGTCTGGGGCAGGACGATGCGGCCGACCTGCGCACCCCCATGCGGGCCAGCGAAGGCGACGACCTGCTTGAAGCCGCCATCGACGAAGCCATTTCCCGCAAACCGAAAAGCCACGAATTCAAGATCGAAGCCGGCGATGGCGCCCCCGCCGTCACCCGCCACATGAGCACAACCGGCGGCTAAATTCTGGCTGTCGCAACAAAGTCCCGGTATACTCGCCCCGCATGAGCAATATACCTAAAATATCCTTTACCGCGGCCCGTCAGGCCAGCGCCCAGAAGGCCATGAAGCGGCTGAAGGTCATGTACGACCATGTGCCGGTGGCCCAGGCCGATGTTATCGTCGCCCTGGGCGGCGATGGCTTCATGTTGCGAACGCTCCACCGGCACCTGAAACATGGCCTGCCCATTTACGGCATGAATCGGGGATCGGTCGGTTTTTTGATGAACGCATACAATGAAGCCAGCCTGCCGGGGCGCATCAAAAAAGCCCAATCGGTCACCGTCCACCCCTTGAAGATGTCGGCCACCGGCGTCGACGGGCGCAAGAAGACGGCCCTGGCCATCAACGAGGTGTCGTTGTTACGGCAGACCCGACTGGCCGCAAAAATCCGCATTACCGTGGATGGCATCGTGCGGCTGGACGAAATGATTTGCGATGGCGTGATGGTGGCGACGCCGGCTGGCAGTACCGCCTATAATCTTTCCGCCCATGGCCCCATCATTCCCATTGGCGCCGGGCTGTTGGCGTTAACGCCGATTACCCCGTTTCGCCCCCGCCAATGGAGCGGCGCGCTGCTGCCCGACGACGCGAAGGTGACATTTGAAGTGATCGACGCGGAAGAACGCCCGGTCAGCGCGGTGGCCGATTATACCGAAGTAACCAATGTCCGTAAGGTTGTCGTCACCGAAGACCGCAGCAAATCCCTGACCATGATGTTCGACCCGGAACACAATTTCGAGGAACGCATCCTGAAAGAACAGTTCCAGCCTTAGCGGTTCAGTAATTTTTCCTGAAACAGCGATTTGAACGGCAAGTCGGCAACCAGAATATCGTCGATAATATTCTCATAGAGACCGGCATAACATTTTCTTGCCGCTTCTTTATCCTGATCACCAAGGGCGTCCATCATTTCGTTCAAGGAATTGAACAGGGATTGATGATATTCGTCGTGCTTGCCCAACAGGCTGGAATTGTACCGTTCAAGAAGGCTTGTTTCATATTTGACATGCGCACGTTCGACGGCAATCAGGTGGATCACCTGACGCAGGGCGGAATCAAAATCGCCGCCTACCATGGAATCGCCGATTTCATTGAACATGCCAAAAATCCGGCGATGACCCAGATCGACTTCCGGGATGCCAAATTCAAAAGCTTCGAGAAACGTCAGACGCATATCCAGACCTATTTTGGGAGGGGTTTCTAAATCTAGCCGACCGATGAACAGACGTTACCGAGCGTCAAGGCAGTTTATCCTTACTCGATCCATGGATACAACCGTCATTTAGCGATGATCGGCGCCGATGGCTTCGGTCAGGGATTTAAAGCCGTCCGCCTGCAATAGCCCGGGTAGATCGCCAACGATACGCCCCGGCAGTTCCGGCCCCTTGTACACCAGCGCCGAATAGAGCTGGACCAGCGACGCCCCGGCCCTGATTTTGGCATAGGCATCGGCGGCGTTGGCAATGCCGCCGACGCCGATCAAGGGCAATTTACCACCCGTCAGTTGATACATTTCCGACAATACCCGGGTCGACGGGGCGAACAATGGACGGCCACTAAGGCCGCCCGTTTCGTTACGTCGCCCATCGATTAGATCGGCCGGGCGGGCGATGGTGGTATTGGTCGCAATCAGGCCATCGATCCCCGTTTGCAGGGCGACGGCGGCGATGTCGGCTTTATCTTCATCGGTCAGGTCGGGAGAAATTTTCAACAGCACCGGCGGCATGGCCTTGTTTTCCCCTAGCCGTGCTTCGGCCCGGGCGGCCAGGACGCCGTCAAGCAAGGCGCGCAAAGGGTCGCGTCCTTGCAGTGCGCGCAATCCCGGGGTGTTCGGCGACGACACATTGACGACCAGATAGTCCACCAAACCGGCCAGTTCCAGGACTCCCTTGCGGTAATCGGCGACGGCATCGGTGCTGTCCTTGTTCATGCCCAGATTGACGCCAAGAATTCCCGAGCTCCGCCGTACCCGAAGCCGGTCCGCGACCACCGCCATGCCATCGTTATTGAACCCCATGCGGTTAATGACCGCCTGATCGGAACGCAGCCTGAACAGCCTGGGGCGAGGATTTCCCGGTTGCGGGCGGGGCGTCACGCTGCCAATTTCCACAAAACCAAAACCCCACCGGCCAAGGGCATCGACGGCTTCGGCATTTTTGTCGAACCCGGCGGCCAGGCCCAGCGGATTGGCGAACGTGCGGCCCCACAGATCCTGGCGCAACATCGGGTCGGCCTGCACGGCCGTGGGCGCCGGCAGTAATCCGCTTTTCAAGGCGGCGATGGCCAATCGGTGCGACGTTTCAGGATCGATCAACCTGAGCATCGGCCCAGCGAAGCGGTAAAAGTCGATCACACCCTTTCCCTATTCATCGGGGTCATAGGCGGGGATATCATCCGGGAAATGATGATATCCGCCTTGCCCCAGCGGCAAGTCTTCGATGCGAACCACGGACGCGGTCGGCAAAGAACCATAAAGATGCGGAAACGGTTGCCCCGCCCTGGATGTTTCCCATTTCAAGGAATCGCCAAGGCCGTCCGGATCGACGCCAATAAGCACCAGATCGGATACCCCGGCGCGATGCCGGGCCGCACTTTCGGCGACCTGTTGGCGGGTGGAAAAATGCAGGAACCCGTCTCGCAGGTCGTCGCCCGTTCCTTCGTAAGAACGTTTTTCAAGCGCCGCCTGCCAGTCGCCGCGCCGAACCAAATGATAGATCAGATTTTCAGACACCATAAAGGGATTATCCACCAGATTCGCATTTTGCAACGCAAGCTGCAACAGACAACGCACGGTTGAATACTATCGTATAGCGGCAAACCGAATATGGGTATCGATGTTCGATATGCCTACCTCGATCAAGTCCGGTTTATTGCATATTTATCCATACTTTCCAAGCCATTAGGTAATTTCTGTCCGAATACTGTCAGGGGCTGGTGATATTGGCATGGCCCTTGCGTTGATCAGGGGGAAACAATTTACCGGAGAACTAATTCAATGCCTTTGCTTGACTCGAAATGGCGCCATGATGAAATGCCGCCGGCCGGTGCGCTGTCGCAGACATTTGATTTCCTCGATGGACTGGCCCGATCAGGATTGACGGTCGCACCGTATCAGCCGTCCCCGGGTATGGTCCAGGCCGGAGCCCAAGCTGGCAACATTACCGAATCCCAGGCGAAGGCAATTTATTTGGCCATGGTCTCACACAACGAATAGCCGTCTCGCTACTCCCCATCGGATGATCGGACGGGCGGGCAACCTTCCCCCCCCCCCAAAGCCCCCCGGCTGGTCATCCGACTGTTTACATCGATAGCCTTTCGAATGACCGGCTGGGTGAGCATATCTCCCTCCCCCTACATCCCCCCAAAGTTCCCCGGTCGGTCATTCGGATATAATCCGGACGACCCGGACGTATATATCGAGAAATTCCGACAGAAATTCAGAAGCGATCAATCCGGAAGGGCTTGATATCCAAAGCGGGGTCCCGTGCGGCGACCAGGTCGGCGATGGTTCGACCGGTAATGACACTGCCCATCAACCCGGCATGGGAATGCCCGAAGGCGAAGTAAACCGACGGGAAGTGAGGCGATGGCCCAATCACCGGCAGGGAATCGGGTAACGATGGCCGGTGGCCCATCCATTCGGTATGAATTTCGGTATTGACGCCGGGCAGGACACGGGACGCATGTTTCAGCAAAACCTTGGCCCGGTCGTAATTGGGCGGTGCATCCAGGCTGGCAAATTCCGCAGTGCCGGCGAACCGCATGCCCATGGCCATGGGTGTGATGGCGAATTTACCTTCCCCCGACATAACCGGAATCCGGGTACCGACTCCCGGATCGGTCAGGGTGATGTGATAACCCCGTTCACCAATCAGCGGCACCGGAGAACCCAGCCGGGCGGCGAATTTTCCCGAGAACGCCCCGGCGGCGATGACCAGCGCGTCCAGGTCCAAATCGCCGCCATCGGCATGCAACCGGGTCGGGCCGTCGGGGCCGATTTCGATATCGTGGACCTGGGTCTTCAAAATAATCCCGCCATTGCCAACGAAGTGTTTGGCCATGGCCTCGACAATGGCCAGCGGGCTGGTCACCTGGCCATCATCGGGTAAATGAACCCCGGCGACGAACCCCGGGGCCAGGTTCGGTTCCATTTCGTGCAAGGTGTCACCATCGATCATTTCGACGCGCCCGCCGCGACGTTTCACGATGTCCCATTCGGCCTTGTGCTTGGTGAATTCCCGAATCGATTCATAGGCGTACATATAGCCCGACGGCTTAACCAGATGCCCGGCCCCGATAGACGAAAACAGGTCTTGAAAATCGCCGACCGTGTCCTTGTGCAGCGCCCTCAGGGCCAGCGAAGCCGCTTCGGCCCGGTCCGTGGTGCCGGCCTGGATAAACCTTAGGAACCAAGGCACCAAGGCCGGCAAATCCCGCCACCGGATGGCCAGCGGCCCAAGCGGGTCGAGCAGCCATTTCGGGACCTGTAAAACGGCACCCGGCTGGGCCATCGGCACGCAATAGCTGGCGGCGAGAATTCCGGCATTGCCGAAGGAACATCCCTGCCCCGGATCTTCGCGGTCAACGACGGTAACATCATGGCCGTCGCGTTGCAGGTGAAGTGCCACAGCCATGCCGATAACCCCGGCGCCAAGCACTGTCACATGTCGATTTCCGGTTCGGTTCTGTTGGGTGTTGTTTGCCATATTGACTCTTGGGACAGGAAATTTGCCTTATTCTTCGATGTTGTCATATACCTGTCAGGACAACCAGATAACATTGCCGTCGCCTTAAAAAATTAACAGGAGCCCCCATGACCCGTATTTTACTTCTGCTTTATGTCGCGATGATGCCGATTTTCGGATTGTCCCCGGCGCTCGCCTTTGACCTGAACCCGCTGTCGGCCATTAAAAACCTGGTCGAAGCCGCCGCCGAAGATCGCAGTTCGGGAGATATTGCGAAAGATCTGGATATCAAAGCCAAGATCACCGCCAAGATTATCGACAAGATGGGATCCGATGTGGTTTCGGTCAGTACCGATGTCTATGAACAAGACGTTATGCTAACCGGCAGCGTCGAGAAAGCTGAACAGAAAACACAGGCAGGAAATCTGGCCGCCAGCGTCGAGGGTGTCCAAAAAATTTATAATGACGTTCTCGTCGTCAAGGATATCGATAAGAAGAAAGGTGCCGCCGAAAATTATGTCGATGATTCGGTGATTGAAGGCAAAATTAACGCCCTGCTTCTCGACGCGAAGGGTGTCAACGTGACAAATTTCCGTTGGCGGGCCGTCGGCGGAAATGTCTTCCTGTTCGGGCGCGCCCTGTCGAAAAATGAACTGACCAAATCGATCGCCATCGTCAAAAGCATCAAGGGCGTATTGTCTGTGAAAAGCCGGGTCAAAGTTGTCGCCAAATAGCGAACCGGCCCCATTTGCGGGACCGGCGATTTTTTTAAAGAGAAGAGGGGGTGGACCAGGGGCAACTCGAGGGGGACGAGCAGGTGGGACGCCCCTGGCCACCACCTGAGGAAATTATAGGGGATGCCGTGCGCCCCTGTCACCTGACCCGTGATCAACATATTGTGATCCACCACAGGGCTTGAAATTGGTTGAACTTGCGCTAGATCAGTTCACGTTTAAACGTGATCGGATCGATTCTAAATGAGCGAGCCGATTTACACGTTTAAACGTGATCGGATCTAGCGTTCCGAAGAAAACATGGAAAATCCGGTATCTTCCGGTGCGAATTCCAGGTCGCCGGTATAGCGGGCCAGAAAATAGCGCTTGTCACTGGTCCAAAAACATAAGTCACCGATCGGCCCGATTTCAAAATAGTCGTCGCGCCGGTCCATTTTGTAATCCTGGGCACACCCCCAGTAGCTGATCTGGAAACCGTCCGCCGTGGGCAGGAATGATCCTGTTGAATCCCGTATCACAGTAACCTTCGACTGATCGCGCCTGAAGCAGTTACCCGTTCTTTCGTGGCGGCAGGCGGATTCCTTACTATCGCTGACTTTTATATGATCGATTGTATTGCCGGCGATCAGGAAGCCATCGTCATCGAGCATCTTGCAGCCATCTTCGGGGGCTAACTGGCTGTGGGCGAATTCGCAAGAAAACCAGGCGCCGTCCAGGTCCTTCGCCTGATTACTGGCGGCCGCCGGTTTGACGTTAACGAACGCTATCGCCGTCAAGACACCCAAAACTACCCATCGTATCATTTCATCATCCGCCAAATCGTGTTCGATCTGGAGGCACGCTATCACATATAGGGGCCGAAATCATCACCCGGAACGGGGTCTAGGCGACGTCGGTTTGATGGCCGGCGTTGATCCAGGCCGCGATGCCGCCGCGCAGATGAAAAACATCATTGGCCGCAGGCGCAGCCTGACTTAAATGCGCCCCGAAGCGGGCAGTCCGCATACCGCTGGCACAATGATAGACGACGATTTTGTCGGCGTGATCGGGCAGATTGTCAGGATGAAATGACGACAGCGGAACATGATGGGCGCTGGCGATGCGTTCGCGGGCATATTCACCGGGTTCCCGCACATCGACCAGCACGGCCTTGTCTTCCGACAACCAGGCGACCAGGGTTCCACAATCTACGTCCTTGATGCTCATATACGTCGTCTCCAATCCAGATTAATTCATACGGTGTTTTTTATATATTAGATTATTCTAATGTTTAGTCAAGCCCTGTTATAAAGGGCCCCTACCCAAGCAATTGGGGCAGTCGCACGAACTCGATTGGACATATATTGCTATCCTCAAGTATATTACCTACAAGCGGTGGGGCGCTGGGCCGGGGTATTTTTCTAACGGTGTCGCATATTTATTGAGAGGCGAAAACAAACATGCCCGACGAGTCGGACAAAATAAGTCCAAAGGGTGCGGACGCGTTCCAGTTCGAGTTTATTGAATATCTCGGGCAGGGACTCGCCATATTCGGCCAAAAGCTCGAACTACAACATTACAATGGCAAATTTCTTGATGCCCTGGACCTGAAACGCGATGACATCGCCATCGGCATGGCCTTTGAAGACCTGATCCGCCTGCGCGCCGACCGGGGAGATTATGGGCCAGACTTTTCGGACGAAAAAATTCAGGAGATCGTGGAAAAAACCCAATATGGCGATGCCACTTACCTGCGCCCCCGACAGCCGGAAAAGAAAAACCTGCGGGCCCATATCAGCAGTTTTCGCCGGGGCGGATTCCTCATCAGTTTTGATTCAGTCGACAGTTTTGACAGCGTCAATGTCGACCTGAACCTGATCGACCTGATCGGCCAGGAACTTTTCGTTTTTGAAGCCGACACCCTGTTTTTTACCTACGTTAACCGGCACGTCCTGGAAAATTTACAGTTTTCCATGGATGATTTGAGAAAAATGACGCCATTGGACATCAAACCGATGTTCAACCATTTTCAGTTCCGCAAATTGCTGCAGGAAGTCCGGCAAAGCCAGGAAAAGCATTTTACCTTCGAAACCGTACACAAACGCGCCGACGATACGGTCTACCCGGTCGAAATTTACCTGCAATACAATCCTGACACGGAACCCGATACCTTTACCGCCGTCGTCCGCGACATCACCGCCCGAAAACGGGCGGAAGAAACCATCCGAAACCAGGCCCAGATTGATGCCCTGACCGGCCTGCCCAATCGCACCGTATTTTTTGATCGGCTGGTGATGGCGCAATTACAGGCCGACCGCGAAGATCACCTGCTGGCCCTGCACTTCCTTGATCTCGACAATTTCAAGGATGTCAACGACAGCCGGGGACACGGGACCGGCGATATTTTGCTCAATGAAGTCGGCAAGCGTTTGAAGCAAGTGGTCCGCAAATCCGATACGATTGCCCGCCTGGGCGGCGATGAATTCGCCATTATTCAGGCCAACATCAATAACGTCTCCGATGCCGAATCGCTCGCCGGCAAGGTCGTGGCCGCCCTGTCAGAACCTTTTGACATCGCCAACAACCAGTTGTTCATCGGCGCCAGTATCGGCGTCACGCTATATCCATTTGATGACCAGACCCCGGAAGATTTATTGCGCAACGCCGATATCGCCATGTACGAGGCGAAAAACAGGGGCCGCAACGGTTTCGCTTTTTACGATATCAATATGAGTGACGCCATCCGTAACCGCAACGAACTGGAACAAGACCTTCATGGCGCCCTGGAAAAGGGTGAATTTTTCCTGGTCTATCAGCCAAAAGTGCTGAATGCGACCGGTGACGTTGTCGGCATGGAGGCGCTGTTGCGATGGCAACACCCGGTGCGTGGCGTTATCTTGCCGACCGATTTCATTCCCATCGCCGAATCCACGGGCCTGATCGTCGACATCGGCGCCTGGGTTCTGCGAACAGCGGCGGCGCAATCGAAAGCCTGGCAAGATTCAGGAATGCCGAAACTTTCCATGTCGGTGAACCTGTCGGCCGTGCAATTCCGCGATGCTCATTTGATTGAACTGGTTCGCTCGATCGTCGAGGAAACGGGACTGGACCCGGCCTTGCTGGAAATCGAAATCACCGAAAGCACGGCCATGGACGATGCCAGTAACGCGGCGCTAATTCTCGATAGCCTGGTCGCCATCGGGGTCAAGATATCCCTCGATGATTTCGGCACCGGCTATTCTTCATTGGCATACCTGAAGCGATTCCCGCTCGACACCATCAAAATAGATATGTCGTTCATCCACGACATCCTGACCAGCAGCAACGATGCCGCCATTGTTCAGGCCGTTATCAACATGGGCCAGGCGCTGGACATGACGGTCACCGCCGAAGGAGTCGAAACCGCCGAACAGCACGCTTACCTGTCCAACAGCGGTTGCGACGAGGTCCAAGGATTTTACTTCAGCAAACCGGTTCGCGCGGAAGATTTCCCGGCGCTGATCAAGAATTACAAGTACAAGAAATGAAAAACTGGATCATCAACTATCTGTCCGTGCCGTTTCGCACGCTGGCCCTGATCTTTCGCCTGATTTATGTCACCCGCATCCGCGTCCAGGATATGATCGCCCATCCCCGCATGCAAATTGCGTTCAAGGCGGCCATCACCCTGACCGTCCTCGGCTGGTTTGTGATTTGGTTGTTTCGTGACAAATACCGCGACAACCTGTCCGAAGCGCTCAAGGGCCTGTTCTAGAGCATTTCCGGGCTAATAAGAGCCATTCTGACCGTGTTATTTTGTCTCGTGACTAGGAACGCGTTGCGACGCGATGCCATCGCATCAGGTAAGACGCGTGACGACGTCACGAGGCAAAAGAACACGGCCTTCGGTGGGACATCTCGGCCCGTCGGGGTCGTTGCGACTCTTGCCCGATGCGAGGCATCGCGCGGCGAGCCGCGCCTACCCGAACAAGCCGATCTGCCCCATCAGAATGGCTCTTATTAGCCCGGAATTGCTCTAGTCAGGCGGGACCATCTTCCAGCAGTTTATTCATGTACTGATTGACCTCGCTGCTGAGCAACCGAGCCTTCTTGTTGGTCGGGGCGAGCGCCTCTTCCCGGAAAAATGCCGGCAATTCGTCATCGGCTTCGGTGAAACCGGCGGCTTTGTTGAATTGGCGTTCCATGACCAGGGTTTCATGGCCCAGTTCGGCGAAAAACGAAATGCCGAAGTCGGTGCCCAGCGCATCGTTGAGGGCGCCGATCATGAATTCCTTCTGAACGTTATTGACCGAACGACCGAAAATGCAAAAACCCAATGAATCCGCGACAGCGCTGTGGACCTGCATTTCATAGCTAGCCGTCGCCAGGTCGCTGACCGACTTGCCGGCGCATTCAAATACCGGCAGGTTGCCGGCGGTATGATCGGCGCCTTGGGCGGTAACCATCATGGAAACACCAGTGACTTCTATAACCCGGGGGTCATAGGCGCTGATCGCCTGTTTCTTGATACAGGGTATGCGGGTTAGATTGAAATGTTCGCCGACCCGGGCCGTGCCCTGGGCCAGAAAACGGCCCCGTTCCGTGCCCTTGGCGATGTCATCAAGGGCCTGGGTCATGAAGCCCACATCACCAAATTCGGCCTGTCCGGCATCCATCAGCATACCCAACAGGGCGCCGACTTCGATGGTGTCGATGCCTAGGTCGTTGGCCACGGCGTTCAGTTCGGCCAGTTCGTCAGGATCGCTCAGGCCGCAATTGGTTCCCATCAGGCCGATGGTTTCGTATTCCAAGGGGGACACGACTTCTTCGCCTTCGGCGTTGACATAGACGTTGCTGCACATGATTTGGCAGCCCGGCATACAGGCGTGGGACGGCTCGCCGCCCCGTTCAATATTGGTCTCGCGAATATAATCGCCACCCATTTTCAGGGTTTCCACCGAAGGATCGACCAGTTGGCCCTTGGAAAAATTATTCACCGGCAAGCCGCCCATATGATTGGTGATATCGGCCATCATGGCGGTGCCGAGGGACTTCATGGTTTGCACGGCGACTTCTTTTTCCAGCTTTTCACCGTAGGAACGAATCGACGCCATCAGTTTCTTACGATCATGGAAGGTCGGCATCTTGTGCTTGTCGATGACGATGGCCTTGACCTTCTTCATGCCCATAACGGCGCCGACGCCACCCCGGGCGGCCAGCCGCACCGGGCGATTTTCGACGTCACTAAACGCGATACCGGCCAACAAGCCGCCATATTCACCGACCGGGCCACACAGCGCCAAAGAGACCTTGTCGCCATATTTTTTATGCAATCTGGCGGCGGCCTCGATATTACCCACGGCCATAAACGGTTCGGCGTCCTCGAACGTGATGTCGCCGTCCTTGGTAATTCGGATCACCACCCAGTCGGGCGATGCGCCGTTTAAGGTGAACCCGGCGATTTCGAGCTGACCCAAGGCCAGAGAGAACGATCCACCGGCATTGGATTCCTTGATGCCACCGGTCAGCGGGCTTTTGCAGCCGACGCTGGTGCGATTGGCGTTTGAAAAGTTGGTTCCGGCGAAGGGTCCGGCGGAAAAAATCAACGGATTTTTCGGCGACATCGGATCAACGGTGGCGACACCGGCGGCCAGCAAAGTCTTGGCGATAAAATGACGGCCGGCGCGGGCCACGGCCGGGCCGTCGAATTGCTCGGTTTCTACGGAATGTTGATCGAGATTTATGTGCAGGTATTTACGCATGATTTTTCCAAAACAAGGGGATAAGAAAGATTGACCGGACGGTTATCATATTGTGCGCGACAAACCAACCGTCAATGCTCCAACACCCCTTATTTCGGCAACATCGCCGCCCGGGGTAATTTAATGTCGACCACCGCACGGATGGCTTTATCGACCTCCTCACCTAAATGATCAGGGAAGACGGTGTCGAGAATACGGCGCTTTTCCGCCGTTGCGGTTTCGATCAGGTCCGGCTTGCCCCGTTCCAGCCATTCTTTCGGCGATGTCCTGTCGCCAATCGCCGGATAGACGTAATCCCGTTGCATCAGCTTGAGCGTTTGTTCATGGCCCAGGTAGTGCCCCGGTCCTTCCAGGCAAACCTGACGGATGGCTTCGAGCGACAGCGAGTCATCGGTAACTTCGATGCCCCGCACGCAGCGCAAAGACTGACCCAGTATGTCGTTGTCGATGATCAGGCTTTCCAGGCAAAACCCCAAAAGAGAGCCATGCATACCGGCAGATTCATAGATCATATTGGTCCCCGACAGGCCGGCCATGACGGTGGTGATGCCCTTTTCATATCCGGCCTGGGCGTCGGGAAGCTTCGAATCCGCCATTCCCGCCGCCGATGCCCCGGGCAGGTCATAGAACTGCCCCATTTGGCCGCAAGCGGCGCTCAGCAGCGCTTGTTCCCCGGACCCCCCGGACATGGCACCGGTGCGCAAATCCGACACAAACGGCCAGGTCCCGAAAATCGCAGGATGACCGGGCTTGATGGCGTTCACATAGACGACGCCGGCCAGGCATTCGGCGACGGCCTGGGTGATGGCCCCGGCCAGGGCCGGCGGCGCGGTCGCCCCGGCCTGGCCCGCCGACAAAAGCAAAATCGGCAAGCCGCCTTCGATACAGGCTTCCATGACTTCGCAGGCTTCGGTGGCGAACTTGAACGGCGGCACGACGAAGCAGACCGAATTTGAAACAAACGGCCTGGCCCGCCAGGCATCTTCGCCGCCGGCGGCGACATGCAGCATCTTCAAGGTTTCCCGCACATTTTCGGGGCTGACGAAACTGGACCCGATGTGTTTAGTGGTGCCCGAAATGCAGGCGTAGACCGTGTTGATATCCAAATCGCTGGCGCTGATCATATCCCGGGCGACCAGTGGACGCTGGAAAAAGTGAATGTTATCAAGCTGTCCGGCGATTCTGGCGGCGTCGTAAAGGTCCTGCAACTGGGACTCCCGGTAATCCCGATTTTCCACATCCACAATATGGACGGCGGCGCCGCCGGTGCCGTAATGGACGCGGCGCCCACCCGGCTGTAAATCGTGGATGAGGTCCTGACCAAACACAGTGAAGTTACGGGCGGCCTTGGCGACCATGCTTTCGACCAGGGCGCGGGGAAAGCGCAAACGGCCGTCATCGCCCAATATTGCGCCTGCCGCCGTCATCGCCGCGATACCACTGGGCGGAGCTTCCGAAAGGCCAATTTCTTCCAGGGCGCGCAAGGCGGTGTCGTGAATGCGGGCCATGTCGCCGTCGTTCAAGGGTTTATAGGTCCCCCCTTCCATTCCCGCACGGATGGGGCGGATGGCGTCCGACAAGGGCGCTGCCCGGGTCGCGACTTTTGCCTGCCGCCCACCAGACCGCCGTGATTTCCGCTGTGATCCCATCTCGCCCATGTGGTTGCCCCCTATGCCTTGATCCGGCTGTTATCCGGGTCATAAAGCGGTTCGGCGGCAACGATGGCCTTGCGCCGCACCCCAAAAATGTCGATTTCGACTTCCGTTCCCTCTTCAATCAAATCAGCACGGATGGTCGCCAGTGCAATGGATTTTTCCATGCGGCAGCCATATCCGCCCGATGTCACCAGACCGACCCGCTGATCACCCTTCCACACCGTGGCAAGATACGGCGCGTCTTCATCCCCCGCATCAACCAGCAACGGCGTGAAACGTTCAACCGGCCCGGCTTGATGTTCCTCCATCAGCGCCGCCTTGCCTATGAAGTCCGGCTTGTCCAGCTTGACGAAGCGGTCCAAACCGCCGCTCAGCATGGAATAATCCAGCGACAAGTCGCCCTTCCAGGTGCGGTAGCATTTCTCCAGGCGCATGGAATCCATGGCGTACATGCCGAAATCGCGCAAGCCGTGGGCTTCGCCCGCCGCCCAAAGTGCGGTGTAGACCGCAGGCAAGCCTTCCATGGGCACATGCAGTTCCCAGCCCAGTTCCCCCACATAACTGACCCGAATGGCCGTGCCGCTAACCCCGGCGACCGTGACCGGCTGGTGGCTAAGCCATGGGAAGGACTCATTGCCCAAGTCGTTATCGCAAACCGCACCCAGGATATGGCGGCTTTTCGGGCCGGCCAGGACCAAGGTTCCCAATTGACCGGAAAGATTTTCGATGGTGATGTCCGAACCGTCGGGTAGATGCTTATTCAACCAGTCCAGGTCGTGCCATTCCGCACCGGCACCGGCCAACAGGTGCAGGCTGTCATCACCAAGCCGGGTCAAAGTCATTTCCGACAGGATCCTGCCCTGCCCGGTGGCGAAGTAAACCAGGCCGATGCGCCCGGGCCGGGGGATCGCGCCGGTCACCAGGGTGCGCAGCCAATCGACGCAGCCGGGACCGCTGATGGCGAAGCGGGAAAATCCGGGCAGGTCGAGAATGCCCGCGGCATCGCGAACGGCCACGCATTCTTCGTGCATGGCATCGAACCAGGGGCCTTGGCGCTGGTATGTTTCGCAGGCCTCGAGGGACATATCATCGCCTTCGCGGGCGAACCAGGCGGCGCGTTCCCAACCGGCGGCGGCGGTGAATTGCGCGCCTTTGTCTTTCAGGGTTTCGTACAGCGGCGAGAGGCGTTTTCTCCTTGCCGCCGGCCATTCGTAATGGGGGAATTGAATGGCGTATTCGTGGGAATAAATTTCGACCGCCTTCTTGATGGCATAGTCGTCATCGACGTAACCGGTGAAGCGCCGGGGATCGACCGACCACATATCCCATTCGGTTTCGCCTTCGCATATCCATTCGGCGAGAATCTTGCCGGCGCCGCCGCCCTGGACGATGCCGAAGGTAAAGACGCAGGCTTCGAACGCATTTGGCACCCCCGGCATGGGCCCCAACAGGGGGTTGCCATCGGGCGCATAGGGGATCGGGCCGTTGACCACGTTGGTCAGGCCGACCGAACCCAATATGGGCACCCGCTTGCAGGCGTCTTCGATATGCCATTCGATGCGATCCAGATCGTCGGGATATAGCTGGAAGGAAAAGTCATCGGGCATGGCATCGTCGGACGTGATCCAGTGAGCCTTGCAGCCGCGTTCGTAGGGGCCCAGCAACAGGCCGTTCTTTTCCTGGCGCAGATAATAGGAGCTATCGGGATCGCGCAGCAGCGGCAATTTATCGTCGCGGCCAACCAGTTCGTCGATTTCCTCGGTTACCAGATACTGGTGAGCCAGGGACACGCACGGAATATGGCGACCGAACATGGCGCCGACTTCGGCCGCCCTGTAGCCCGCCGCGTTGACCACGAATTCGCAGCGGACTTCGCCTTCGGATGTTTCGATGACCCATTCGTCGCCGTCACGCCGGACCCCGGAAACCGGACAGAAACGAATGATTTTAGCGCCCATGTCGCGGGCCCCCTTGGCCAAGGCCTGGGTCAACTGGGCCGGGTCGATATCACCGTCCAGCGGGTCCCAGCAACCGCCGACCAGATCATGGGTTTCCAGAAACGGATAGACGTCGCGCATGTCGGCGTTAGACATCATTTTGAAGTCGAGCCCCTGATGCCGAGCCATGGCAACAGAATGTTCGAATTCCTGCAGGCGTTCCTTGCTGTGGGCCAGGCGAATGGCGCCGGTAACGTGATAGTTCATGGGGTAATCGACCTCGTTGCCCAGGCGACGATACAGTTCGGTCGAATAGGTCTGCATCTTCATGATCGACCAGGAACCGGAAAAATTGGGGCAGTTTCCAGCTGCGTGCCAGGTCGACCCGGACGTCAGTTCGTTTTTTTCCAGAAGCAGGCTGTCGGTCCACCCGGCCTTGGCCAGATGATAAAGCACCGAAGCGCCGACCACGCCACCGCCGATAATAACGACCCGGGCCGTCGAAGGTAATTCAGCCATTTTATGATCCTCCCTGCCGACCCTTAGGGTCCGTTAATATATGGGACCCAATGACGGCTAACCTTCAAGAAAAATCTACTTCCCCGTCCACACCGGATCGCGCTTTTCGGCGAAGGCCCGCGACCCTTCCTTGACATCTTCGCTGCCGTACAGGGCATCGACCGTCGGCAAGGTGCGGGTGGTCACCAGCGACAGTGCCTGATGGAAGGGTAAGCCTTCGGTTTCGCGCACCACTTCCTTGATGGCGGCGAACACCAGCGACGGGCCGGCTGCCAGCAGGTCGGCGATTTCGCGGGCGCGATCCATAAGGCTTGCCGCCGGGACGATTTCGTTGATCAGCCCCCACTTCAGGGCTTCGTCGACTTCCATCCAGCGACCGGTAAGCAGGAGTTCCATGGCCACGTGATAGGGGATGCGCCGGGGCAGTTTGATCGAGGCAGCATCGGCGACGGTGCCGGCCTTGATTTCCGGCAGGGCCAAGCGAACGTGATCGGCGGCGATGATGATGTCGCACGACAGCGCGATTTCAAACCCGCCGCCGACGGCCATGCCGTTCAAGGCGGCGATTACCGGTTTGTTCAGTCCCGGCAATTCCTGCAAGCCGCCGAAACCGCCGACCCCGTAATCGGAATCCGGCGTCTCGCCACCGGCTGCCGCCTTCAAATCCCAACCAGCGGAAAAGAATTTGTCGCCGCCGCCGGTAACGATGGCGACTTTCAAATCAGGATCGTCGCGAAAAGACGCGAAGACCTCGCCCATCTTGCGGCTGGTCGCCACATCGATAGCATTGGCCTTGGGCCTGTCCAACGTGACTTCAAGGACGGCGCCCCGGCGTTCAACTTTAACGGCTTCATCGGTCATCTTCGTTCTCCAGTCTAATAAGAGCATCCGCGGCGATCGCCCCGTCTTCGGTGACGATCAACGGGTTGATATCCAGCTCACTCAGTTTCCCTTGGTGTTCAATGGCAAAATTCTGCACGGCAACTATCGCATCAACAATGGCGCCTAAATCGGCTTTTGGCTTGCCCCGATACCCCGTAAGAAGCGGCGCCATTTTTAGGGAAAGGATCGCTTTAAGAATTTCTTCGCCGTCCGCATGCATTAAAATGATGCAGGAATCGGCGACAATTTCCGTCAGGATGCCACCAAAACCGATCAGCACATACATGCCGATCACGGGATCGCAATTGACCCCGACGATCAATTCACAAACAGGCTTTTCCACCATCCGTTCCAGCAACACCGCTTCACCCATGGGCAAAAGATCCAGCGCCGCAGACAACATGCCAACAGCGTCCTTGATATCAAGGCGTACCGCATTCATTTCGGTCTTGTGGTGCAGGTCGCTCCCGATGGCCTTGGCCACCAAAGGATAGCCCAGTTCCTTACCCGCCGCCGCGACCTCTTCCAGGGTTGCACACAAGCGGCCCTGCGGAATGGCGACGCCATACCCGGACAGCAATTGCTTGCTGTCCCATTCGTTCAGGACACGCCCGTCGTCACCGCCGGGTAACAGCTTGAAATCCGGCACGGCTCGCGGCTCGCCAAGCCAGGTTGCGGCACTGATTGCCGCCATGGCGTCATCGATTCCGGACAGCGGTGCAATTCCTTTTGCGACCAGATCGTGCGCCACGTGTTCAGGCATATTTTCAGGAAGAGTCGCTATCACTGCGGTGCGCGCGCCTGTACTTGCGGCGGCTATTTCCAGGGCACGAATAGCCTTATGCCAGTCCTCATCATCGCCGCATTCTTCGCGTGGAAAATCATGAACCAGAAGGCTCAAATCATTGCCGCTGTCCATAACCGCCGTGAAGGTCGCGGCCAGGCGTTCCTCATTACCCCAATCGAACATATGATAATCGAAGGGATTGGAAACCGTCACCAGATCGGAAACAGTTTTGCGGATGCGTTGCGTGACTTTTTTATCAAAGGGTTGAAAATTGACCCCCCAGCGGTCACCGATATCTGAAACCAGCGCCGCCTCGCCGCCCGAACACCCCATGGATACAATATTATTCCCGGCAAGCGGGCCAACCACATGAAGCAACATCAGGGTTTCAAGAAAACCGGACAGGGTATCTATCCGGGCGATGCCCAGGCGTTCGAAAAATGCATCCATCACCGCATTAGAACCCGAAAGCGACGCCGTGTGGCTAAGCGTCAGGCGGGCGCCACCTTCTGATCTCCCGGATTTAATGGCAATCACCGGCACGCCCGCCGCGTGGGCTTTTTCCATGACGGGGACCAGGGCGTGCGGATCGCTGAGCCCTTCCAAATGCAAGCCGATGGCGGTGACACGGGGATCATCCAGAAAGGCTTCTATTATCGCCGGTATTCCAACCACGGCCTGATTGCCAACCGTGGCCAGATAAGCGATTGGCAGGCCGCGCTGGTTCATGGACATATTGATGGCGATGTTGCTGGATTGGGCGAGGATGGCGACACCCCGGTCGACCCGCTGGCCACCGTGGATATCGGGCCACAGCAAAGCGCCATCGAGATAATTGATCAGGCCATAGCAATTGGGGCCGATTACCGGCATGTCGCCGGCGGCTTCGATGAAGGCGTTTTGCAAGTTTTCGCCTTCTTCGCCGGTTTCTTTAAAACCCGACGCGAAAGCCGTCGCGCCGCCACATCCCATGGCCGCGAGTTCTGATAGCACGCCGATGGTCTGGTGGCGATTGACCCCGACGAACGCCGCATCGGGCGGGCCGGGCAATTCGCCCGCGCTGGCGAAACAGGGATGGCCAAGAATGTCGCCGCGATTAGGATTAACCGGCCAAAGGTCACCGTCGTAACCGATTCGATCACACTGAAGGACAACCGCTTCGGCAAACTTGCCACCGAAGACGGCGATGGAACGGGGACGCAACAGGCGGGATAAATCCATCACTAACCACCAAGAGGCCGGAGCAGTTCGCGCGAGATAATATGCCGCTGAATTTCGCTGGTGCCGTCCCAGATGCGTTCGACCCTTGCGTCACGCCAGAAGCGTTCCAGCGGCAGGTCGGCCATCAAGCCCATGCCGCCGTGAATTTGGATCGCCTCGTCGGTGACCCGGGCCAGCATTTCCGTGGCGAACAGTTTGGCTTGGGATATCACCCGGTTTGCGTCAACGCCCTGATCCAGTTGCCAGGCCGCCTGCAGGGTCAACAGGTCGGCGGCGTCGATATCGGTGCTCATATCGGCCAGCTTGAACGAGACGCCTTGAAACTTGCCGATCTGTTGACCGAACTGTTTGCGTTCCGCCGCCCAATTCAGGGCCAGGTCAAACGCCCGCCGCGCCCGGCCAACGGCAAACGCCGCCACCGACAAACGAGTCGCGGCAAGCCAGGTATTAGCGACATCGAAGCCCTGCCCCACCTGCCCCAACACCTGGGCCGAGGAAACCCGGCAATCATCAAAATTCAAGATGCAGTTGGCATAGCCCCGGTGCGAGACCGATTTGTAACCGTCGCGAATTTCAAAACCCGGTGTGCCCCGGTCGACTAGGAAACAGGTGATTTGCTTGCGCGTGCCGCGCGGCGTTTCATCTTCGCCGGTGGCGACGAAGACGATCACGAAATCGGCGATGTCGGCGTGGGAAATGAAATGCTTGGTGCCGTTGATGATCCAGTCGTCGCCATCCTTGCGCGCCGTGGTCTTCATGCCGCGCACGTCGGAACCGGCATCGGGTTCGGTGATCGCCAGGGCGTCCATTTTTTCGCCCCTGACGCTGGTCAGCAGATAGCGTTCGCGTTGTTCTTCGTTGCAGGCGCACAGGATACCCGATGGGCGACCCCAATAAACGTTCAGGGCCATGGACGAACGACCCAGTTCCCGTTCCAGCAATGTGAAAGTCAGATGATCGAGGCCGCCGCCGCCGAATTCCGTGGGGATATTGGCCGCGTAGAAACCCAGATCCAGGACCTTTTGTTGGATGGCGCGGCCCAATTCAGGCGGCACTATGCCGGTGCGTTCGACCTCGTCTTCCAGGGGATAGAGTTCCGTTTCGACAAAGCTGCGGACCGTATCGACGACCATCTGCTGTTCGTGACTGAGGCCAAAATCCATTACCAGTCCCCTTTTTGCAGCCGCTGCCTGTACCGGCCGAGCACTTCGCCGGCCCCGTAATTTTGCGACTCCAGCGCCTGCATCACCGAAATCAGGCAATCATCGCGCAGGCGTTCCAAATCGCGGATCGACGCATCTCCCGCCTGATCGTCGGACTGCATCGCGATCTTGTCGACCAACTCATCCGTCAGGTCCGGGACGTCCATCAACTTGGTCCATGGCAGTGCCAGGGTCGGGCCGAACTGTTCCATGAAATGCCGCATGCCGCCGGTTCCCCCGGCGATGCGGTAGGTCATGAAGGTTCCCATGAACGACCAGCGCAGGCCGGGGCCAAAACGCATGGCGTCGTCTATTTCCCCCGCCGTGGCGACATCGTCGTTGATCATCCACAAGGCTTCGCGCCACAGGGCTTCCATCAAGCGGTCGGCGATAAAGCCGTCAATTTCCTTGCGCACGTGCAGGGGCCGCATACCGATGGACGTATAAAACGCCATGGCGTCATCTTTGGTTTCAGGCGATGTCAGGTCGCCGCCACACACTTCGACCAGGGGCATCAGGTAGACCGGGTTGAACGGATGGCCGACGACGAAGCGTTCCGGGTTTGGCAAATCGGCCTGAATGCGCGACGGCAGCAAGCCCGATGTGGAAGACCCGATGATGACGTCGGGGTGCAAAACCTGACAGGCTTCGGCCAGGACAGATTTTTTCAGGTCTTCCCGTTCGGGCAGGCTTTCCTGGACAAAATCGGCGCCTTCGACGGCGTCGCCGATGCTGTTGGCGAAACGCAATTTTCCTTCGTCCGGCAACCCGGATGGTGAAATTTGCGCGTAAGCGCGGCGGGCGTTGGCCATGACTTCGGCGGTTTTCTTTTCCGCATCGGGATCAGGATCAAACATAACCACATCGCGCCCGTTGAGCAGGCCGCGGGCCGCCCATCCGGCGCCAATGACGCCGCCACCGAGTAATCCGATTGTCTTGATTGTTTTCATGGCGATCACCGTTTAACGAGTTTGAGTTTCTTGCGCACTTCGTCCGGGCCGATGACTTTGGCGTTCATATTTTCAAGCAAGGTAACGGCCCGTTCGACCAGCCCGGCATTGGTTGTTTTGACGCCTTTCGACAGCATCAGGTTATCTTCCAGACCGACCCGCACGTTGCCCCCGGCCAATGCCGCCATGGCGACGAAGGGAATTTGCATGCGACCGATGGAAAAGGCCGAAAAGGTGCACCCTTCGGGAAGGGTGTTGACCATGGCCATAAACGTGTTGGGATCATCGGGCGCGCCATAGGGGATGCCCATGCACAGCTGAATCATCACCGGGTCATCGATCAGCCCTTCCTTGATTAAATCCTTGACCATAACCACGTGGCCGAAATCGAAGACTTCCAGTTCGGGCCGTACGCCCAATGCCTGCACGTGGCGGGCCATGGCGCGCAGGGTATCGGGCGTGTTGGTCATGACGTAATCGCCACCGGCGGCGAAGTTCATAGACCCGCAATCCAACGTGCATATTTCGGGCAACAGATTGCTGACATGGACAAGCCGTTCCGTCGCGCCCGCCATGTCGGTGCCGTCGGCATCCAGCGGCAGGGGCGTTTCGGCGCCGCCCAAAACAAGGTCGCCGCCCATTCCGGCGGTCAGGTTGATCACCACATCGACATCGGCAGAACGAATACGGTCGACCGTTTCGCGGAACAATTCAGGGTCTCGGGAGCCTTTGCCGGTTTTAGGATCGCGCACATGGATATGCACGATGGCGGCGCCGGCCTTGGCGGCGTCGATTGCCGAAATTGCAATTTCTTCCGGAGTCACCGGAACGTGTTCACTTTTATCGGCGGTATCGCCGGCCCCGGTAAGGGCGCAGGTCAGGAAAATTTCCCCGTTCATATCAAACTCTCCCCTATCAAACAGACGCCAAGTCTATTGCCGGTTGCTCGATGTATTGATACAATTTTCGACAATATGGTGCATTTATCGACAATTTCGCCGCCCGAACATATCGGATTTCTGCTTTTAGAGAAATTCAGCTCGCTGTGCCTGGCCAATGCGCTGGAACCCCTGCGGGCCGCCAACCTTATTGCCGGGCGACCGCTGTATTCATGGACCCTGTATTCGCAAGGTGGAAACGACGTGCCCAGTTCCAGCGGCTTGACCACCGGCCCCACCGAAAAATTACCCGACGCCAGCGAAACCGACACCCTGTTCGTGGTCTCCAGCTACGACTACAAGCGGCAGATATCAAAACCGTTGCTGCGCGACCTGACCCAACTGTCGCGGCGCGTGCGCATCCTGGGGGGCCTGGACACGGGCAGTTTCGTTCTGGCCGAAGCGGGCCTGTTAGATGGCTATCAGGCGACTGTTCATTGGCAGGAATTGGCGATCTTCGAAGAATCCTTCCACGATGTCGCCACCGTCACGGACCGATTCGTCATCGACCGCAACCGGATTACGGCGGGCGGCGCGACGACGACCCTCGATTTGATGCTGCACCTGATCGCCGAACGACACGGCGAGGCCCTGCGCCTGGATGTGGCGGCCCTGTTCATTTACGACGGCACCCACCTGGCCGAAGAACCGCAACGCCCGCCGCCGCCCCTGGATTCATCACCCTTGCCCACCGGCATCGGCCCCGTCGTCGCGCTGATGGAAGCCAACATCGAAGCTCCGCTGAGCATTGGCGATATCGCCCGCCGCCTTGGCCTGTCGCAAAAGCAGCTGGAACGGCGGATCAGGCGTATTCTCGACACCACACCGGTCGCCTATTATCAGCATATCCGCCTGTCGGCGGCGCGTTCCATGGTTTTGGAAACGGCCCTGCCGGTTTCTGAAATTGCCGTTCGTAGCGGATTTTCATCGGCCAGCGCCCTGACCCGCGCCTTTCGCAAACACTTCAATATGACGCCGAGTGACTTGCGACACAGAATTTAAAGCGAAACGCTGCGTCCGGCCCAATCCGGGAGTGTGGGAAGCTTTGCTTCACGCAAGGCCGCCTGGACATCATCGGCCAACGCGGCCGTTTTGTTCGCGCGGGTATCAAAATGCAGGCCCACGCATTCGAAGGTCGCCCGTTCCGTGCCATCGACTTTCATCACATGGGCCAAGTGAAGCCGCTTGGCATCAAAGCCCAAAACCAGGGAGTCGATTTCCATGAGCGCCGGGGCGCGCACTTCTTTCAAATACCGCACATGGCTTTCGACCGTATACAGGGCCGCCCCCGTGCGGTCGAAGTATTCGACGCCGATGCCGAAATGTTCCTGCAACGCCCAGGAGGCATTGCTGAACGGCACCAGATAATAAGCCTCGTTCAAATGGCCATAGGCATCGAGCCAGATATCCAAGACGGGTTCACAGTGCAATTTCAACAGGTGGGCGGGGTCAGTCATTTTGTTTTGGCTTTCCTGAAAATTCGCCGAAGCTGGCGCCGATGATCAGGGCGGCGCCAATGGATTCACGCAGACCGAAGGGCTCATCGATCAGCAACGCGGCTGAAACCAGCGCAACGGCGACTTCGATCATCATGAAAATCGCCGCTCGGCTGGGCAGCATGCGACCCGCCCCATAAAGGGTAAGCGTAATGCCCGGCAGCAACCAAATCACGGCGAGGCCGACCAGCCAGGCCTGACCCGCCAACGTGCCGTTGGAAAGTCCACTGACGGCAATGGTTTCCCTGCTGCCGGGAACAAGGGAAAGCACATAGATAATGGGGCCGACCAATACCAGCGTCGTAAACACCTGCCCGAAAGTCGACTTGAGGCCCTTCGAAACATCCGAATAAGCAAATGCGAACGCCCACACAACACCTGAAAAAAGCGCCATATAATCGGCAGTCCCCGACGGCAGCGGAATGCCCGTGCCATCGTAAAAAATAACCGCCAATCCGGCGAGGCCGAGAGCGATCCCAACAATTCGCCGAACGGTTATCGGATCACCATTGAGTATCCGGCCAAAAATGGCGCCCCAGACGGGCATCAGATAAAACAACAAAACCATCCTGGCCACATTGCCGCGAGAAATGGATTCCAGATAGAGCGCCATGCCGAAGGCGAAGACGAGCCCCATAATCCAGACCCTGGACCCGACAAGTTGCGAGTAGCGCCGTTGCAGGATCAGCACCGGCAGCAACACGGCCAACGCGACGATGCCGCTAATGCTGATCGCCAGGCCCTGACCCCATCCGGCATCATTCAACTGACGAACGGGTATCCAGACCGTCCCCCACAAGACGGCCGATATCAATATTGCCAGGTCAGGGCGCATTACTTATTTCAGCCCGATATTGATGACGATCTTGCCCATCGCGCCACCGGCATCGAGGCGTTCATGGGCGGCGCGGATATCTTTTAAATCAAAGGTGTCGGCGATATGGACCTTTATTTTTTGCTCGCTCAACAGCTTCATACCCAAATCGACAATCGTCGCCTGGGCGGCCAGCCTATCGTGAAGTTTCAGGACCATGGGGGTCAGCATCATGACGTTGTGGATCGTCAGGTTGTTGACGTAGGCGGTTTCATCGGCGTCGTCCGCCGGCGTGCCCATCAGGGTCGCGATGCGGCCGTACGGGGCCATCGCCCGGTAGGTCTTTTGCAAGGCTACGGCACCAACGTTGTCCAGCGCCACATCGAGCCCCCTGTCGGCGGTCCAGGTCCGGGCGACGTCGACAAAATCTTCGCGGTCATAAAAGATTGGCTTTTCGACCCCCAGCGAGCGCACAAATTCGGCCTTTTCATCGCTACTCACGGTCGCCGCGACATGGCCCCCCCGCAAGGCCGCCAGTTGCACCGCCATGTGGCCGGTGCCGCCGGCCCCGCCGTGGATCAGGGCGAATTCTTGGGGCTGGATATCGACCCGTTCGTATAAGGATTCCCAACACGTGATCAGCACCAGCGGCAAGGCGGCCGCTTCGGCAAAGCTGACAGACGCCGACTTACGGGCCAGTTGTGATTGCGGCACGATGGCGAATTCGGCATAGGTGCCGGGGGTTTCGCCAAGCCCGCCATTGCAGAAGCAGACTTCGTCACCGGGGGCAAAATCGCTGACATCGGCGCCGACGTCTTCGATGATACCGGCGCCGTCATGGCCAAGGATGAACGGGTTATCACTTTCGATATAGGGGCCGAACGACCGGAAGAAGCTGTCCGCGGGGTTCAAGGCGCAGGCTTTCAGGCGGACCAGTACATCCTCGCCCCGGCCCGGCCATGGCAAAGGGACATCGGTCAGTTCCAGCACTTCGGGGCCACCCGCGGTGGTGGTTAGGACGGCTTGCATTTTTTTTGTCATTTTACCCCTATTTCCCGGCGTTTGCCGGCGCTCCATCCCTGGGTCATGCGATCGGCGATCATGGCGATGATGGCCATGCCAATTCCGGCGGTCATGCCGACCCCGAAATCGCCATCGCCCAACCCGATATAAACCTGTTGCCCCAAATCGTTGGTGCCGACCAGGGCGGCGATGACTAACATGGCGATGGCGTACATGATGGTTTGATTGAGCCCCAGCATGATGATCGGCAGCGCCAGGGGCAGTTTCACGTGAAACAGCAATTGCGCAGGCGTGCTGCCCATGGCCGTCGCGGCTTCTACGACTTCTTCGGGCAAATCGCGCAGGCCGTGTTCGACGTATCTGACCGCCGGCACGATGGCATAGGCGATGATCGCCAGCAGGGCGGAAAATTCACCAATCTTGAAAATCATCACGACCGGGATCAGCAGCACAAAAAGCGGCATGGTTTGCAGGGTGTCGTTGATCGGTCGCACAATCGCCGAGACCCGATCATTGTGGGCCGCCCAGATACCGATGGCACCGCCGATGATGAACGAAACAATCACCGCCAAGCCGCACATATACAGCGACAACACGGCGACTTCCCAGGAACCGGTGAGCAACAGGAAGGCCAGCCCCAGGGTCGTGCCAAGGGCCAGTTTCAAGCCACCGAGCCGCCCCCCCATAACGATGAAGACGACGCTTAGGCCCAACCACGGGATATGGGTCAGGCCGAAATAATAAATAATCGCGAACACCCCGACGGCGATGGCCGTGCGGGAACTGATGTAATGAAACGCCGCCCCGATAAGGCCCGCAAAAAGCACCATATAGCCGATTGTATGGGCGACGGTCATCTCGAAGCCCCAGGAATAGGGGCTGATGGTTTCGGCCAGTCCGATGCGCGTCGGCAGCATGACATAGAAGAAACTGACCGTCTTTATGGTTTCGATAACATTGCGATAATTGATAATGATGTAGTCAATGGCATCGTTTAAGTAACTGGCCGGATGGACCTGCCAGGCTTCAGGATATTCATGCAGGGCCGGGATCAACCGGGACAGGATAAACAGCCCGACAAACGCCGTCGCGGCCATGATCCAGTGCCGGTGACGCTGCACCCAGGACGGTGGCTCATCATGATCGTATTCGCTTTCCCGCATGGCTAGGCCCCAGGTAACGCGGTCCAGTATCATCGCCATCAGGGCAATAACGATACCGGCCAGCAGGCTTTCGCCGAACAACGCCTTGCGCATGGTCGTCAGAACTTCCCAGCCGATATCATCGGCACCGCCGATGATCGAGGCGACGATGACCATGCTGAGCGATGCCATGGTCGCCTGATTGACCCCCAACAGAATTTGCCGTTGTGCCGAAGGCAGCCGGACCTGCCAGAACAACTGCGTGCGGGTCGCCCCCGACATCAGGCCCGATTCGATAACTTCGGCGGAGACCCCCCTGAGGCCAAGGATCGTATTGCGCACCATGGGCGGAAATGAAAACAACAGACTGGCGATCAGGCCAACCACCGGGCCGAACCCGAACAACAACAAAATGGGAATAAGGTAGGCGAAGGCCGGTATGGTTTGCAGCAAATCAAGGCCCGGCATGATGAGCCGTTCGGCCCGCCTGGAATAAAACCCCCAGACCCCGAACGAAAACCCCACAACAATCGCCAACGGCACCGAGATGGCGACCAGGGTCAGCGAATTCATGGTTTGGTACCAATAGCCGGCGACCAGCATGTAGATCATGGAAATCACCGCGAAGGCGACCAGCCTGAAACCTTGTGCGGCATGGGCGACGATGGCCACCAGCGCCATGGTGACCGGCCACGGCAACCAGTGGAACAGGCTCTGGACCCATAAAAAAGGATAATTCAGCAATCCCGAAACCGCAAAAAAGGCCGGCCCGACGGAATCAACGACGGCGACCATCCCCTGATTCATGACCGGAGTCACCGGGATCGTCCATGTTTCCGGATAGGACTGAAGCCATTCCATATCCTGGCTGAAATAAACACACACCAGGACGAATGAAAGAAGGCCGATCCAGATGATCAACGAACGGTCGATACGGGCGCTCATAGGGTCCTCACGTAGTGCCGACCGAAGGTGCGACATGCTGCGCTTCGACACCCCTGGCCAACGCTTCGATCAATCCTTTTTGGGTGATGACGCCAAGGGTTGAGCCATCAATGGGCGACGTCACCACGACACCGACGTCGTTGCGGCTGACCACGGAAAGCAAGTCTTCCAGCGACGTGTCGCCCCCGATGGTCGGCAAATCGCCGACCGGTGCGGTTGGCGCCTGGGCGATATCGGCGGCCTTGAGAACCCTGATCCACGGCACATCGCTGGTGAAATCGGCGACATAGGAATCCGCCGGATTAAGGACCAGTTCATCGGGCGTGCCCATTTGCACAATCTTGCCATCGCGCATAATCGCCATGCGGTCGGCGATGCGAAGGGCTTCCAGGAAATCGTGGGTGATGAAGACGATTGATTTATGCAACATCTTCTGGATGCGCAGGAATTCATCCTGCATTTGCCGGCGGATCAGCGGATCAAGCGCCGAAAAAGGTTCATCCAGGAACCAGAATTCCGGTTCAGCGGCCAAAGACCGGGCGATCCCGACTCGCTGTTGCTGACCGCCGGAAAGTTGGTTCGGGTGGCTGCTTTCGCGGCCTTCCAGGCCGACAAGTTCGATCACCTGTTGCGCCTTTTTGCGCCGTTCGGCCAGCGGCACGCCTTGAAGTTTCAACGGGAAGGCGATGTTTTCGATAACCGTCAGATGGGGCAGCAGGCCAAAATTTTGAAACACCATGCCCATCTTGTGGCGGCGAATATCGATCAATTCCTTTTTCGATGCCTGCAAAAGGTTATGGCCATCGAGGATAACTTCACCGGCCGTTGGTTCGACCAGCCGCGACAAACTTCTTACGACGGTCGATTTACCGGAACCGGACAATCCCATGATGACGAATATTTCGCCCACATGAACATCGAAGCTGACATCGCAAGCGGCAACGATATGCCCGTCGCTGCGAATTTGATCGGCTAAACCGGCAGGATCATCGACCCGGCCAGAACGGTTGGTGAAGTATTTATCGGGATCAGGGCCATAAACTTTCCATACATCGCGGCAGGATAATTTGACATCATCCTGGTTGGCATCCGCGCTTGATGTTTTTTCATTCACAATTTCACCGCTTCAAAAGAATATCGGGAGAATAAGGCTTGGGCTATGCCACGCCGAATTCTCCCGAAACTTTACCGTACCGTTACATTTTGGCGGCTTTGATCCACGGCTCCCAAGTCGCCTTGTTGTTGTCGATCCAGGTTTCGACGACGGCTTCTAACTTGTTGCCTTTTTCATCGACTTCCAGGATCAAGGCATTTTGAATGTCGTTGTTCAAATTTATGGATTTCATAAACTTGTACGCCGCCGGCCATTTGCCCTTGAAGCCTTTCCAGACGATTTTATCGACGGTGGCCTGCTGAAATCCACAGGCACTGCCTTTCTTCTGCTTGGTTTCGTCACAGTTGATGCCATCGCCGTCCCACTTGATCCACTTGAATTTGTAGGAAGAAAACATCCAGTGAGGCTGCCAGAACATCATCAGCATGGGCTGCTTGGCGGAATAGGCGCTTTTGACTTCGGCGATCATCGCCCCTTCGGAACCACCGGCAACGGCCTTGAACGGCAATCCGGTCATTTTGACCAGATCTTTCGAGCGCGTGCCCCAATCGGCGGGATAAGTGATCAGCCGACCCTTGGGAAAGGTTTCGGCATTGCCGAACGCCTGGGCGCATTTATACAGCGCCTTATAACTGGGCAGGCCCGGGCACTTTTCTTCCATGTAAGGAGGATAAATCCAGCCTTCGCGCGGCTGCAGGCCCAACGAACCAAGCACTTCAATATCGCCCGAAGCGACCGCCTTGGGATAGATGTCGCCTAAATTGTTGGTCCAGACTTCTGGCTGGGTGTGGATGGAACCCTGGGCGATACCGGCGAATTGCGGCACGGCGCCGGCGGTCACATATTCAACGTTGTAGCCCATCTTTTTAAGAAGCTCGCCGGTGATATGTGCAGAAATATGCTGGCCGGTCCATTCGTTGACGGCGACTTTGATGGGGTCAGCCGATTCAGGAATTGAAGCCGCCTTGGCGGAATTTGCAGAAACCACGGCCATCACCATTGCGGCGGCGATAACACCATTCGAAAAACGCTTTAACATTTAATTTGCTCCCCACTAATTTCAAATTATACACCCCTTGTCAGGGTTCTAAGCTACTTTAACAGTTTTTTCTGAGGATAGAAGGGAAACAATTTCGCTCCGCCGTCAGAGACACCCATTGTCGGCTTTTTCTATTATGTCTTCTCCAATTTGATTAAGATTGCGGATGTCGAGTGCAAAATCAGGTGTCATTAGGAGACGTTAGTGAGCGCATCTACCATCAGGCAGGAAGTCGAAATCGGCCGACGGAACACCCCCGATATCGCGTGGCCGACGCTGCGGCTTGCGCTCGGCGTCTTTCTGGCGCTGGCGGCATCTGTTTACGGAGTGATCAGCGGCGCCCTGCCAATGGTTGCCGGTATCGTCATCAACACGATCATCATGTATGGCACCTATACGGTGCTGCACGAGGCCATACACGGCAACATTATCCGCGGTAATCCCAAATGGCGCTGGGTCAACAAGGCAGTCGGCACGGCCATCGCCGCCGTATTATGGATGTTTTACGAGCCGCACAAAAAATCCCACATCGCCCATCACAAAAAATGCAATACCGATGAAGATCCCGATATTTATGCCCGCGGGTCGTTCGGCGTAGTTTCGTTATGGCGTCTCCCGCTGGCGACACTGAGCAACCTGAACCCGTTTGCGCTTTATCAGTCATGCCGAAGCTTTCACGTCGCTAATCGCCACCGGCGCAACAGCTTTTTAACATTTGGCATTTATGTGGCGGTCACAGCCGCGCTGAATTACGCGGGATATGGTTTTGAATTCGTGATGCTGTGGCTTGTTCCCTACGTGATTGGCAATTCCATCATGTTGATCTTTTTCACCTGGGTGCCGCACCACGACCACCAGGAAACCGGGCGCTATCGCGATACCAGGGTCTCGGTATGGCCGGGCGGGGCGCTGCTGACCCAAGGGCAAAACCTGCATCTGATCCATCACATGCTGCCGGCCGTTCCGTATTACCTGTACGAGGCGACCTTTAAGGAAATTCGCCCTCTTATGGAACAAAACAACGCGCGGATTGATGGATTTATTCCATCCACCTAGACCCGATCAGCCCAAGGCATAATCGATGACGATGCGGCCATCGACCTTGCCTTGTGCAAGCCGGTCCAGCGCGTCGTTTACCTGGCCGATTGCAATGGCTTCGATGCCGATCTTCAGGTCCTTGTCGGCGGCAAGGTGGAGTAAATCCCGCAATTCCTGACGTGTTCCGACCGACGTGCCGGTAATTTTGGCGCCCGTATACAGCAGCCATTCCAAATTTAGTTCCACCGGGTCGGGAACCTGGGCGACGGAAATAATCCAGGCCCGGGCGTTGACGGAATCAATAATAGCCTGCCACGTGCGGTTGGTCGGGGCGAAATTGATACAGGCGTCCGCCCCGCCCAGGTCGTGAATTTTTCCAGGCACATCATCGCCCGCCAGGAACGCATAATCGGCGCCAAGCCCGGTGGCGATGCGAAGCTTGTCTTTGTTGGCGTCGATGGCAATGACCGTCGCCCCCGAAGCCTTGGCCAACTGGATGCCATATTGGCCAAGCCCGCCGCAGCCGAATATGGCGCATATCTTACCGGGGGCCAGTTCGGCCTTGGTGATCGCGCCATAGGCCGTGACCCCGGCGCATAACAAGGGAGCCGCCGCAATCGGGTCCAGTCGATCGGGAATCACCACCGTGTAATTTTCTTTGACGATGGCGTATTCGGCAAAACCGCCGTTGACGTTAAAGCCATGGCCGCGATGCTCGCTGCAAAATGATTCATGACCCGTCAGGCATTCCCGGCAATGGCCGCAGGTGTCGTGCATCCACGGCAAACCGACCCGCGTGCCTTCCACAATCAGTCGACAGTCGACCCCGCGGTCAACCACAATGCCGACCCCCTCGTGGCCCAGGGTGATCGGAAAAATGGGCGGGTTGGGCGCGGTTGAACCGGCCCTCATATCTAAGTCGCTATGGCATACACCACAGGATTCAAGCTTGATCAGAAGCTCGCCGGGCCCCGGCTTGGGCACGGGTATTTCCATGATATCGAGAGGCTTGTCGAATTCCTTGAGCACGGCGGCCCACATTGTCTTGTCTGTCACACGCATCCTCTTTCGGGCTATAGATAATTGGCTCCTGTGCAACTTTAATCAGGAGACACTGAATAGTGAAACAATTCCAGCGCCTGGGCAACATACGGGAACGGGAAACCGGTGACAGACGAAATCACGCATGACGCATTTGATCTTGAACACCTGCCCGACCCGCTAAATAGGCGTGTCTTGCCAGATACCTGCGGGCGGGTTTAGGCTCCGCATATGAAAGATGCAGACTTCATCATTGTCGGGGCCGGTTCGGCGGGGTGCGTGTTGGCCAATCGCCTGACCGAAGACCCTACTTGCCGGGTCGTGCTGATCGAAGCCGGTGGCAGCGACCGCAGCATCTTCATTCAAATGCCCACGGCCCTGTCAATTCCCATGAATATGACGAAATACAACTGGGCCTTTGAATCCCAACCCGAACCGCACCTCGACAATCGCCGTATGCATTGCCCGCGCGGCAAGGTGCTGGGCGGTTCGTCATCGATCAACGGTATGGTCTATGTGCGCGGCCATGCCCGTGATTTCGATGAATGGCAGGATCACGGCGCAAGGGGCTGGAATTATGCCGGGTGCCTGCCCTATTTCAAGAAAGCCGAAACCTGGATCGGCGGTGGCGACGACTATCGGGGCGGCGACGGCCCCTTGGGCACCTGCAACGGCAACGGCATGAAAAACCCGCTCTATGGCGCCTTCATCGACGCCGGCGGCCAGGCCGGATACCCCATGACCGGCGATTACAATGGCCATCAGCAGGAAGGCTTCGGCCCCATGCACATGACGGTCCGGGGTGGTGTCCGTGAATCAACATCCAACGCCTATCTGCGCCCGGTGCGAAACAGGCCGAACCTTCAGGTTCTGTCCCAAACCATGACCCATAAAGTGATCATGGACGGCAAACGCGCCGTTGGCGTGGAAATAGAACGCGGCGGCAAACGCAGCACCCTCACCTGTTCGCGCGAGGTTATCTTGTCGGCGGGTTCCATCGGTTCGCCCACGTTGTTGCAGGTTTCGGGAATTGGCCCGGCGGCCACATTGCAAGGCGCCGGCATTGATGTCGTCCACGACCTGGCGGGTGTGGGCGAAAATTTGCAGGACCACCTGGAAATATATTTCCAGTTCCGCTGCACCCAGCCCATAACCCTGAACGGTAAACTTGACCCGCTGAATAAACTGCTGATCGGGGCCCGCTGGTTTTTCTTCAAAAGCGGCCTGGGCGCCACCAATCATTTTGAATCGTGCGCCTTTATCCGTTCGAAAGCCGATATGGAATGGCCCGATATCCAGTATCATTTCCTGCCCGCCGCCATGCGCTACGACGGCCAAACGGCCTTCGACGGCCACGGCTTTCAGGTTCATGTGGGCCCCAACAAGCCAAAAAGCCGGGGACGAGTGGCCGTGAACTCGCCCGACGCCCGCGACAAGCCGCAAATTCTGTTCAATTACATGGAACACCAAGCCGACCGGGAAGGCTTTCGCGCCTGTATTCGCCTGACCCGCGACATTATCAACCAGCCCGCCTTCGCGCCCTATCGGGGCGCGGAAATTCAACCCGGCACGGACATTCAGTCCGACGATGATATCGACGCCTGGGTCCGGGCCAATGGCGAAAGCGCCTATCACCCGTCGTGCACCTGTAAAATGGGCGGCGATGACGACCCCCTGGCGGTGCTGGATGAAAATTGCAAGGTGCGCGGAACGGAAGGTCTCAGGGTCGTCGATTCATCGATCTTCCCGACCATCCCCAACGGCAACCTGAACGCCCCGACCATCATGGTCGCCGAACGCGCCGCCGATCTTATTATTGGCCGAACGCCCCTGTCTGCCTGACGGCACGACCGGCCTATTTCTCGATCGGTTGACGCATCCCATGGTGGCCGGCGTCGCCGAACAGACAGCCGGCAATTTCATCGCCCGCCGCAGCCAATGCCTCGGCAAAGCGCCAGGGCGGATTGATCACCGCCAGGCCGGTGCCGACCAACCCATGTTCCGGCGGCGGCCCGGTCAGTTCGGCCACCACCAGAGGGAACCCGAGCGCTTCCAGTTCGGCGACAAGCGGGGCATGGCGGCCGTCCGGCAGCAGCGGATACCAGATTGCGAAGATACCGGTCGGCCATCGTTTCAGCGCCACGCCGACAACCTTGGGCACGGTCGCATATTCGGTTTTGATCTCGTAGGATGGATCAATCAGGACGAGGCCGCGACGTTCATCGGGCGGCACCAGCGCGGGAAAAGCTTCGAAGCCGTCGCGTTTGTGAATGTGAACCCGCCGGTCGTGCCGGAAGACATCGTCCAGGGCGGCGTGTTCTGCCGGGTGCGCCTCGATCAGCACCAGCCGGTCGGTGCGCCGCATGAGCCGGGCGGCGATCGCCGGTGATCCCGGATAGGTCGCGAGGCCACCGGCCTTGTTGATGAGACCGCCGGAGTAATAATCCACCACTGAAGCGGCCAGATAGTCTGGTTGTTGGCCGGAGTAAAAACCCGCCAGTGGTAAGCTTTCTGCTTTTGCGGAGGGCGGGGATGAAGCAAGTGGAACTCTACGGGCGCGTACGTTATGCGGTAAAGATTCAAGGTATGAGCCGCCGCGAAGCGGCACGGATGTTCGGCATTGACCGGCGCACGGTTGACAAGATGTTGGCGTTCTCGACCCCACCTGGATATCGCCGCAAGAAGGCACCGAACCGGCCCAAGCTTGATCCGTTTGTCGGCATTATCGACCAAATCCTTGAGGACGACACCAAACGCCTGAAGAAGCAGCGTCATACTTCGAAGCGGATCTTTGAGCGTCTTCGTGATGAGTATGGTTTTGCCGGTGGTGTCACCATCGTGAAGGATTACATTTTTGCTGCCCGGCAACGTCAGCGTGAGATGTTCGTACCGCTAAGCCATTCCCCGGGAGATGCCCAGGCAGATTTTGGCGAGGCTGATGTGGTCATCGGCGGTATTCAGTACCGGGCCCATTATTTTGTCATGAGCTTTCCGCAAAGCGATGCCTGTTTCGTTTCTGCTTATCCCGCAGCGACAACGGAGGCTTGGCTGGACGGCCACAACAAAGCCTTCAGCTTCTTCGGCGGTATTCCCAAGTCAATCCTGTATGACAACGACAAGGTTCTGGTCGCGCGGATATTGCCCGATGGTACACGACAACGGACGCGGGCGTTCAGTGGCCTGCAGTCTCATTATCTGTTTGAGGATCGTTATGGCCGACCCGGCAAGGGGAACGACAAAGGCAATGTGGAAGGCATCGTCGGTTTTGCCCGACGCAACTTCATGGTGCCGATCCCCCGGTTCGAGAGTTGGGAGGCCTTCAATGCTCACCTGGAAGAGCAGTGCCGCAATCGACAGCGTGATGTTTTACGCGGCCACCGTGAGAGTATCGGTGCGCGGCTTGTCCTTGATCATGAGGTCCTGGCAGACTTACCGCCAACCCCGTTTGATGCCTGTGACAAACAAGCCACGCGGGTCAGTTCCCTGTCCCTGGTGCGGTATCGGAAGAATGATTACTCAGTTCCCGTCGCCTTTGGCTACCAAGAGGTCTGGATCCGTGGCTATGTCCATGAGGTCATCATTGGCTGTGGCAGTGAGGAGATCGCCCGTCACCTCCGTTCCTACGACCGTGAGGATCTGATCTTCAACCCGATTCATTATCTGCCTTTGCTGGAGAAGAAGGTCGGTGCCCTGGACCAGGCCGCACCGTTGGTGGGCTGGGATCTGCCGGATGTGTTTGCAACCCTGCGCCGCCTCCTTGAAGCCCGTATGGGTAATACGATAAGTTGGCCCAACAGTGTGCCGCCGAGGGTGTCGATCATGTGCGCTATCTCATTCGGTTGGCTGAACTCGAGCTAATCGACAGGGAACGTCGCATGGTTGAAAGGCGGATCAGGCTGGCCAAGTTCCCCGCTGTTAAAAGCCTCGACAGCTTCGACTTCAAAGCCATGCCATCGCTCAACAAGATGATGGTTCTTGAACTGGCCCGATGTGAATACGTCGAGCGACATGAGAACATTATCGCGCTCGGCAACTCAGGCACTGGAAAAACCCATATTGCCCTTGGTCTCGGCCTTGCCGCCTGTCAGAAAGGTCTAACTGTCGGCTTCATCACGGCAGCCGCCCTGGTCCACGAACTGATGGAGGCCAGAGACGAGAAACACCTGCTGCGGTTCCAGAAGCAGTTGGCAAAATACAAACTGTTGATCATTGATGAACTTGGCTTCGTACCTCTATCCAAAACCGGCGCAGAACTCCTGTTCGAGGTGTTTAGCCAACGGTACGAGCGTGGGTCAACCCTGCTGACCAGCAATCTTCCCTTCGATGAATGGACCGAGGTGTTCGGATCTGAGCGCCTGACAGGCGCCTTGCTCGACCGTCTAACCCACCATGTCCATATCCTGGAAATGAACGGCGACAGCTACCGCCTGAACCAAAGCCAAAAACGGCGAGAAACCCCAAAAACATAACCTTCGTGCCTCCGGTTGACCCGGTGGGCCCACAGGCACCTCCCACGCTGCTTCGCTCCGCGTACCGCTAAAGCGCTACACGAAGCAGCGTGGGTCCCTCCTATGGACTACCGGGACAACCCGCAACACCGGGTATTGCTTCATAGCAGGTGGTGTATTTTTGCTCCGGCGAATGGTGTGTTTTTACTCCGGCGTTGACAGCTCCCGAGTGATAACATGCAGACCCATCAATAAATACATAGCGGTCATGTATTTTTTGTGTCTTTTGCGGCTTTCTAATTTCTACTTGTATTCCGTATTCGGCTCTAAAAGTTTGCACGGATGGAACCAGCTTGCTCACTTTCTCAGAAGTGAGAAGCCTCACTCTTACATCAGGTTTTACATGTGGCAAATATTTCAAAACGAAGTCAGCATCAAGATAGGGATCAACAAAAAACACTTCTGAAGTTGCTTCCTCAACGATCTTCCGGATTTTAGTGAAATACTCAAATGGTTTTTTCGCTTCAATATGTTCACTCAAAGGACCAACCGTTTTCATCCTGAGATCATTTGATGCTCTATGTAGCAAGAGCATAAACTGTCTGTAAGCCGTGTCTGTTCCGCCACCAGGCCCTTGAAGGATTTTTATACAGCTATCTGCATTAAGTATGGATGTTACATCGTCCCACTGATGAAGCGCCGCAGATGCACGCCCAAGCCAGCCAGTACTTTCATGACTATACAATTGCATCATTTCCAACTGAGGAGCGGTTCTCAGAAGATCTTCCATCTCAACTAACAACTGATCGTCTGTCACATCAATCCCCTTGTCGTCCCGCCCTAGATCATCTGCATTGTAGCGCTGGGAACTTGTGTAGATATTCGATGCCGTCGCTGAATTAACTAATAGTTTCACGAACCATCAATAATGACTACTCAAGTCTGCGTGCTCAATGCTTTGTAATATTTACACAGAAATCACAAACCGCTGTTTGCATATCAGCGGCTCGTAAATAATTTTCCGTTGTTTATCAATGAAGTAGAGAAAATCGTCAAACTTTTTTGGCTCAAAATTAGTTGGACAATGGCCAAAAGTTGGACAATTCGGGCGCGAAACGAAAAAGAAAAACCCCGCTAAGCCACTGACTTAACGGGGTGAATTTGGTGGGCTGTATAGGATTCGAACCTATGACCCGCTGATTAAGAGTCAGCTGCTCTACCAACTGAGCTAACAGCCCAAAGATTTGATATTATTTAACTTTCTACCCTCAATGAGCCATTTTTTGCAGCAATTTTTTTGCTCATTTACCGAGACGTCCCGAACCGGGGACGTTCCGATGCGGTGGCATTTAGCATAGGCCATGCCATACATCAAGATTTCTTACACGCGGCCCGATCGACCCCACCCTGGGCTGGGACTAATCTCCGGCACACCTTTTTGGCATTATTCCCTTGACCCGGTACCGGTTTCGTTGCTAAATAGTCCTGTATTGAGAATGATTATCATTACCAATTGCTAATTTTTATACTGTATGGGGGCGGTTTTAGGCCATTTTGGCTGCCTGTAACGGGGTCTATTTTTCTACCGGAGTGACATTTTATGACGTTGAACCATATGCCGAAAATCAAAATTTTGTGCGCCGCATTGGCAGTGGCGACTCTTTGGAGCGGAGCGGCAAAAGCCGCGGGAGAGGTTAATTTGTATTCCGAACGCCAGCCTTTCCTGATGGATCCATTGCTTAAGGCCTTCACGGCGAATACCGGAATCAAGGTCAATATGGTCTACATCAAAAAGGGCATGCTGGAACGGCTAAAGGCCGAGGGCGCCAACAGCCCCGCCGACCTGATTTTAACGTCCGATATCGGCAATCTGAATAATGTTTTTGAAGCCGGGTTGCTGCAAGGCGTCGCCTCTCCCGCGCTGAGCGCAAACATCCCGGCGCAGTACCGCCATCCGGATGGCTACTGGTTCGGCCTGACGACGCGGGCGCGGGTGATATTCGCCCACAAAGACCGCGTCAAGCCCGGCGAAGTCACCACATACGAAGACCTGGCCGCGCCACACATGAAGGGTCGCGTCTGCACCCGGTCTGGCAAGCACGTCTACAATGTGTCCCTGCTGGCGTCGATTATCGCGGCCAAGGGGGAAGCCGCCGCCGAAGCCTGGGCCAAAGGCATCAAGGCCAACCTGGCGCGCAAACCCCAGGGCAATGACCGGGCGCAGGTCAAGGCCGTCTTTCAGGGTGAATGCGATGTCGCGTTGGGCAACACCTATTATATGGGCAAGATGCAAACCAATGAAAAGCATCCGGAACAAAAGGATTGGGCGGCATCGGTCAATATCATTTTTCCCAATCAGAAGGATCGCGGCACCCACATAAATATCAGCGGCACCGGCGTCACCAGAAGTTCAAAAAACAAGGCAAACGCGATCAAGTTTATCGAATTTCTGACGGGTGATATGGCCCAGAAAATCTATGCCGAAGACAACTTCGAATATCCCATAAAGGCCGGGGTGGCGTTGCCCGCGCTGGTCGCTTCGTGGGGAACGTTCAAGGCCGACAAGGCCTTTTTGTCCAATATCGCCAAGCAGAGAACCCTGGCGACCAGGATCATGGACAGGGTCCGGTTTGATAACTAAAATCACCTAAACCACCGGGATCCGGACGATTTCCGGGTCCCGATCAAATTCCTGAGGCTTCATAAAATTATGACGACAGGTACTGCCGCGCCAGCAGAAACAATGGCATTGGGCGCAACCAGGGCTTCCTTGTCGTGGCTCAACGGATGGACCATCGGCACCGTGTTGATCGCGACGATCACCGTCATGCCCATTGTCGCCGTCCTGTATCTAAGCCTGACCCCTAGCGACGATATATGGGCACACCTGGCCTCGACCGTATTACCGCTTTATATAAAGACGACTCTGCTTTTGATGGTCGGCGTCGGCATTGGCACGCTGGTCATCGGCGTCGGCACGGCGTGGCTGGTCAGCATGTGCCGGTTCCCGGGCAAGAGCATGTTCGAATGGGCCTTGCTGCTGCCTATGGCCATGCCAGCATATGTGATCGCCTATCTTTATACCGATATTTTTGAATATGCCGGCCCCATCCAGGTCTTGCTGCGGGAGACATTTGGATGGTCGACCAAGCGGGATTACTGGTTTCCCGAAATTCGCTCTCTCGGCGGTGCCATCTCGATGATGACGTTGGTGCTTTACCCCTACGTTTACCTGCTGTCCCGCGCCGCCTTCATGGAACAGTCGATCTGTGTGCTGGAAGCCAGCCGGGTCTTGGGGCGGGGGCCGGTGCGCAGCTTTTTTTCCGTCGCCTTGCCGCTGGCCAGACCCGCCATCATTGTCGGCATATCACTGGTCTTGATGGAAACCCTGAATGATTTCGGCACCGTCGATTTCTTCGCCGTCAGCACATTCACGCTGGGCATTTACGATGTCTGGTTGAACATGAACAATGTCGCAGGCGCGGCCCAACTCGCCGCCGTATTGCTGGTCTTCGTGGTCTTTCTGGTTGTTGCCGAACGCTTCGCCAGACGCAAGAAACGTTTTCACCACACGACGACCAAGTACACCGCCCTGCCGGGTTATCTTCTTGAAGGACGGGCCCGGATATGGGCGACGGTCGCCTGCGCGATACCGGTCGTATTCGGCTTTCTGCTGCCTGCGGGCGTCCTGGTGGGATATTCCTTGATCCATTTCGAGACGGCGATGAATGTCGAATTTCTCGGTTATGCCGCCAACAGTTTAATGCTTTCCTCCCTGACCGCCGGATTAGCCGTCGGCATCGGCATTTTCATGGCCTACGGGGTGCGATTGCGAAACGAACGGCTGTTGAAGGTCATGGTCCGCCTGGCCAGCCTGGGTTACGCGGTTCCGGGTTCGGTACTGGCGGTCGGCGTCCTGGTTACGCTGGGGTCCATCGACAACGGTATCGATGGCTTCATGCGCAACACCTTGGGCATCTCGACCGGGCTGTTGTTCAGTGGCACCATTGCGGCGGTTATCTTCGGCTATCTGGTGCGCTTCCTGGCGTTATCATTCGGCAGTATCGAGGCCAGCCTGGCCAAGGTAACGCCCAGCATGGACGGAGCCGCCAGAAGCCTTGGCCACGGGCCTTTAAGCACCCTGCGCAGGGTTCATATGCCCCTGATCCGCAGCAGCGTGTTAACGGCGTCGGTGATGGTGTTTGTCGATTGCATGAAAGAGCTGCCATTGACGACCATCCTGCGCCCGTTTAATTTTCACACATTGGCGACGTTCGTTCATCAATACGCATCGGACGAACAATTGGGCGAGGCATCGTTGGCGGCGTTATCGATTGTCGCCTTCGGAATCCTGCCGGTGATTGTCCTTAGTCTGGCGATCACCCGATCGCGGCCAGGCCACGGCAACGGAGAGACGGCGCAATGAAGGGTCTTCATATTTTTGGCCTTAGCCATGCCTATGGCGAACATAAGGTCCTGGACAATGTCGGCCTGCTGATTCCGGCCGGTGAACTGGTTTGCCTGTTGGGGCCTTCGGGATGCGGCAAATCGACCCTGTTACGTCTTTCGGCGGGCCTCGAAAAGGTTCAGCACGGGACCATCGCCATAGACGATTTAACCGTCGCGTCGACCGATATGCACGTGCCCCCGGAACAGCGCCACATTGGCCTGATGTTTCAGGATTACGCCCTGTTCCCGCATTTGACGATATTCGATAACGTCACATTCGGCCTGATGGGCATGGATGCGGGCAAGGCGCGGGCGCGCGCCATGGATATGCTCGATCAGGTCGGCATGACATCCCACGCTGATAAATATCCGCACATGCTATCTGGTGGCCAGCAGCAGCGGGTCGCCCTGGCCCGGGCGCTGGCCCCCGAACCCAAGCTGTTGCTGCTTGATGAGCCTTTTTCAGGACTCGACACCAACATGCGTCAGTCGATCCGCGAAGAGACGCTAAACGTGCTCAAGCAAAGCGGTGTCGCGACGTTGATGGTTACCCATGACCCGGAAGAAGCCATGTTTATGGCCGACCGGATTAAAATTATCGGCGCCAACGGTCGAATTTTGCAGGCCGGGCGACCGCACGAAATTTATTATCACCCCAGCCACGAATTCGTCGCCAATATGTTCGGCATGATGAACCGTTTCGATGGCGTCGTTTCAGACGGTCGGGTCGATACCCCGTTGGGGTCGGTCGCCACCGACCTTCAAGACGGCATGCCGGCGCAAGTTTTGATCCGCCCCGAAGGTGTGATCCTTGATTCCGGCGGCAACGGCAAGGGCACGCTGGTCGAAGTCACATCGAGCCATTTGCTGGGCCACGACAATATTGTCCGTGTGCGCCTGGGCAATGGCGAAGGCCAGGAAATGTACGTTCGCGTTCACCACACGTTCGAGGTCGAACTGAAAAAGAACATCTCGGCCAAGCTCGATTCCGAATACGCATTCGTCTTCCCCATAAGCGACCAAACAGAAGCGCTGCGGATGGATGCATCCGGACCAGAAGTAGCGGTAGCAGAATAAGGAATTGGTCGTCTGCGGGGGACCACATCGGCTATAAATAAACAGGGTGTTCCATAATCTCGATTCCACGGGACCCCCGACCTAGGAGATACCGAAATGGTAGAAATTACCGAGACATTCGAGTTGGAAAGCGAATTGCTGGACACCGATCATCGACGTCTCGTTGAAATGGTGAATGAAATCGTTGCCTTGATCGATTCTGGAGAAACCGAAAACTGCAAAAGCAAGGTTATTGAATTTGTCAAATTCACCAAAAGCCACTTCGGACGCGAAGAACAACTGCTGGCCAAAGTCGGCTACCCCAATGTGGATAAACACCGCAAGCATCACAAACAGCTAGACCGTAAAATGGAACACATACTGGAATTCGCGGGCATGGTCGCGGCCAATGAAATGGCCCGCGAAAGCCTGAAAAAGGAACTTGTTTATTTTGTCATGGACGATGTGATCACGACTGACCTGGATTTCAAATCCTTCGTTGCCGACAAACAGGATTAAGACGAGGCGACGGGTTCTGGAACTTTTTGCCGGGTCTTGAGGACCAACCGATCGACGATTTCGCCGCCCTGAATATGGCGCTCGATAATTTCATCGATATCCTGGCGGGTATCGAACCGGTACCACACGGCTGCGGGATAGATGACCAGCACCGGGCCTAATTCGCAGCGATCCAGGCAGCCCGCTTTGTTGACCCGAATACGCTTTATTTTCAAATCCTTGGCCCGAATTTTCAAATATTTGTGCAGATCGACCGAGCCCCGAGCCGCACAAGAACCGCGGGAATGGTCGGCCGGGCGTTCGTTGACACAACAGAATACATGGATGTCGTAAACCAGGCCCTTTATCGCTTCGTCTGCTGTCATGAATCGCTCCACTAAAAATACGGGGGGAAGTATACCGGGCACTAAAGCGTCACATATCGTCGCCAAATCCCTGCCGGCCAATTGATTCATCCCGCTGGATATGGACCATCAGCAGCAGCCCGAAACCGAACAACAAGGTCATCATTGCCGTGCCGCCGTACGAAATCAGCGGCAACGGAACGCCGACCACCGGGATCAGGCCCATGACCATGGCGATGTTGATAAACACATACAGGAAAAACGTCGTCGTCACCCCCATACCAACCAAACGCCCGAACTGATTGCGGCAACTGAGCGACATGGAAAATCCGTAAATCAGGATAAGGCAATACAGGCCCAGCAATGCGAGGCCACCGACCAGGCCCAGTTCTTCGGCCAGCATGGTGAAGATGAAGTCTGTTTGTTTTTCAGGCAGGAAGCTCAAATGGCTTTGCGTTCCCTGCATGAAGCCCTTGCCAAACAAGCCCCCCGACCCCAGCGCGATCTTCGACTGGATAATATGATAGCCGCTACCCAAGGGATCGCTTTCCGGGTTTAAGAAGGTCAGCACCCTTTGTTTCTGGTATTCCCTGAGAAATTGCCAGCCGATGGGCGCCGATATCAGGGCCAACACCAGCACCACGACAAATTTCCAGATCCTGACTCCGGCCAGGAAGAAAATGGCGCCACTGCCGATAACCAGCATCAGTGCCGTGCCCAGGTCCGGCTGGCGCATGACCAGCGCCGAGGGTACAAATACCATCAGCAACGGCGGCACCAGAAAGAACGGTCGAGAGATTTCTTCCAGCCTGCCGCCATGAAAATAACGGGCCAGGGCCAGCACCAGGGCGATTTTCATCAGTTCCGACGGTTGCAGGTTGATTACGCCAAGATCGATCCACCTTTGCGCGCCCATGCCAACCGTGCCACCCAATTCGACCGCCGTCAGCAAGCCCAGGGTGATGGCGTAGAATGCATAAGCATAGCGAAGCCACAGGCGAAGATTGGTCATCGCCACGACCAGCATCAAGGCCATACCAAGGCCAAAACGGATCATCTGGCGCATCGCCCAGGGTTCCAGCATACCGTTCGCCGCCGAATACAGCATTGCGAAACCAACCGACGCCGTGGCGATCAGCAACAATACGAACAGCCAATGAATATGCCACATCCGTTGGCGCAGATTAAGGCCGGGGGTATTGAAAAAGTCTCTCGCCATTATGCCCTTCGCCCCCACCGCCTGGCGGATGGGCCGGGGCTTGCCGGTTCCAGGCGCGCATTTGTATCGTTTGCGGTTGAAGCCGCCGGACCGATTTCGCCGGCCCCGGCAGAATTTCGTTTTTGCGCTTCAAATAAAATGTCCCGTGCGATGGGGGCGGCGACGCTGGAACCGCCGCCGCCATGTTCAACGACGACCGCGGCGGCATATCGTGGAGCCTGTATGGGGGCGAAGGCGACGAACAACGCGTGGTCACGATACTTCCACGGTAAATTCTTATTTTTTACGACCCCGGTCGCGCGTTCAGACTTGGTGATGCGGCGAACCTGAACGGTTCCGGTCTTGCCCGCCATCCTGAATTCGGTATCTTTGATGCGTGCCCGGTATGCGGTGCCGTGGGGATTGTTGACGACATTTTCCATGGCCGAACGGACGATCGCCAGGTGATCAGGCACCAGGCCCATGTTTTCCGCCGGAACCGGCGGGCCTTGTTCAAATTGTTCGGCCGCACTGGGCCGTGTCAGGTGCGGGGTTACGGCGATGCCGCCGTTGGCCAACCGGGCCGCCATCACCGCCAGTTGCAAAGGCGTCGCCAGCAGGAAACCCTGGCCGATACCGGTGATCAGCGTTTCGCCTTTCTGCCACGCCGCGCCGACTTTGGCCCGCTTCCAGGCGTCACTGGGGACCAGTCCCGGCTTTTCACCCGGCAGGTCGATGCCCAGTTTGCTGCCCAGGCCGAAGCGTCTGGCCATTTCACCGATGCGTTCGATGCCGACCCGTTTCGCGGCCTCGTAGAAAAAAACGTCGCACGACTGAGTAATGGCACCGGCCACATCCAGACTGCCGTGGCCACGTTTTTTCCAGCAATGGAACGTCGCGTTGCCCAATCTAACTTTTCCGCTACAATAAACATGGCTTTCGGCTGAAATCGCGCCCTTTTCCAGCGCCGCCAAAGCGACCAGCATCTTGAATGTGGAACCCGGTGCGTATTGGCCGACAATGGTCTTGTTGGTCAGCGGCGCCTTCTCATCGTTGGCAAGGGCTTTCCATTCGTCGCCGCTTAGGCCCCTGTTGAAAGCATTGGGGTCGAAACCAGGAGACGACACCATGGCCAGGACATCGCCATTGTGAACATCCATGACCACCGCCGATGCACCTTCCCCGTCAAGGCGTTCCATAATCTTGGTCTGCAATCCGGAATCAACCGTCAACTCTAGACGCGTCCCCGGCTGGCCTTCGGTCCGGGTGAGTTCGCGGATGACCCTGCCGTAAGCGTTGACTTCGACCTGCTGGCTACCGCTGGAGCCCCTGAGTGCCCTGTCATAAACTTTTTCGATGCCGGACTTTCCGATACGGAAACCGGGCAATTGCAGCAACGGATCGCTTCCGGTCTCGCCTTCCGAAACGGCGGCGACGTAGCCCAGAACGTGGGCCATTTCATAGGCGTTCGGATAAAACCGGCTTTGCCCGACATCGATGCTGATCCCTGGTAAATCGGGGGTGTTGACTTCGATCCGCGCGACATCTTCCCAGGCCAGGTTTTCCCGCAAGGTCACCGGCACGAAGCTTCGTTTGCGGCCGACCTCGCGCAACATCTTTTTCGTTTCGTTTTCTGTGATGGGAAGTATGCGGCCTAGCCGCGCCAGAGTTTCTTCGACATCTCTGGCTTGTTCGGGAACCAGCAGGATGCGGTAATTTTCCTGATTGTCGGCGACTGGAATTCCGAACCTGTCGAAAATACGCCCCCGTGGCGGCGGCAGCAGGCGGAAGTTGATACGATTTTCGTCGGCAAGTGTGCGGTATCGGTCGGCTTCGACAACTTGCAAATAGTACATGCGTCCAGCCAACACCGACAACAGCAATGCCTTGCCGCCGGCCAGCATCGCCGCCCGGCGGCTGAAGAGTTTATGGCGTTCGCTGTCTCTATGCATGGTGATTTACGCGCCTGTCAATTTTGGCTCAGAAAGGCCTTTTGCCAAAGCATGAATACCCAGGTCAGCATCGGGAATATACCCAACGATAACAAGTACTGGAAGAAAAGCGCATCCCCTTCGACAATCGTTACATGAAATATGGAAATCAAAATCCAGTTGGCTATACTGGCCCCGGCGGCGACCAATGAAAATCCCAGCCAGATTACGGCGAAAGACTTGCCGACCAAAAACCGGCGCTGGCCGACGACGATGCCATAGACACCCAGGAACACCAGGGCGCTTATCCCCAGCGGCGCGCCGGTCAGGGTGTCTTGTAATAGGCCGATGGCAAACACCACATAGGCCGGCATCAGTTCGGGGCGGTTCACTGCCCAATGATAGACCGCCATCAGGGGCAACAATGGCATCACCCGGGCGATACCCGGAACATGCAGAGGCATGACGTTGAGCATCACCAGGGCCACGGTCAATCCGAACGGGATCAAATTTCTGGCCAGAGAATCGAGTTGTTGCCAAAAGACCGGTTTCATTTTGCCGGCGCCGTCGTATTTATTTTTCCCGGAAGCGGGATAACGCCCTTCAGGCCAAAGTCGATCAGGCGGACATATTCGATCCTGTCGCGGCGGACGAAAGGCTGCATGGAAATCCCGGATTCACTAACCGAATCGATAACACCGACAGGCAAACCGGCAGGAAACACGCCGCCATGCCCCGACGTCACAATGCGGTCGCCGGGCGACACGGTAACACCGGGTGGCAAATGTATCAGGCGGGGCCGGTCGGTATTGTTACCGGCCAGGATAGCCCGCGTTCGGGTCGATTCGACCAGCACCGGAATGCGCGAGTTCAAGTCAGTTATCAGCAGGACGCGGGTCGCGCGCGACCCAAATCCGGCGACCCGGCCAACCAGCCCGCCACCGGTTACAACGGCCTGGCCCTTGGTGACACCGTTCTGTGAACCGATATTGACAAGCAGGCTATGGGCGAAGGCGCCGCCGCTGTCGGCGATAACGCGGGCGGTCAGGTAGCTGACTTTCGGTCCCGGAACAAAATTCAATTGTTCGCGCAGCGCCTTGTTTTCCCCTTCGAGAATTCGCGCGACGCTCTGCCATTGCCGCAGGCGGTGGATGTCCTGGCGCAACGCGGCATTTTCGCCACGGATATTGGCCAGTTCGCGACCGCGTTGGATGATCTCGTTGGCGCTTGCCACAGGTTTTGATACGACTTCCAGGATGGGCGCAAAGGCATCGGTGATCTGAGCGCGGAATCGTTCGACAAGCAACATATCGGCCTTGCCCAGCAACATCAGGGCGAACGCCGCCGCCACCAGCCCGACATAGGTAAAACGATGGGCTAGATTCCTGACCGGAGCCGATACCCGACTCGAAAATCTCTGGCCTGTCTTCAAATTAGACCCCTTTTTCTCGCGGCCTTATTCCGCCCGCCGGAAGTTCTTTCTGGCAGCTACAGATACAGGCATGGCAATACCGCTCACTGGCTCAGAATCGCCCAATGAAGCAGTAGCATCCAAGTCTTAAGAAATACTTGTCTAAACAGGATATATGTCTAGTTGATGATTATTCCAGTACCGCCGGAATAACCTGCCCAGTGGGCGTGCGGCCAAAAACGATTTTCGCTTATATCGCAACGCCTTTGGCCACGTATTTACGCCTTGAGCCGGTCAGGGTCAATAAAAACCACACCAACGGGTATAGGCTCTAGTACATGCTGGTCAAAACATTTTTCAGGCGCTTCATTTCTTCGAGCGCCCGACCGGTACCCAGCACCACGCACGACAGCGGATCATCGGCCAGGGAAACCGGCAAGCCGGTGGCATGGCGCAGCACAAAATCAAGATTGCTGAGCAAACCGCCGCCGCCAGTCAGCACGATACCCTTATCAACGATATCGGCGGCCAGTTCGGGTTCGGTGTGTTCGAGCGCCACCTTGACCGCTTCGATGATCGCGCCAACCGGTTCGGCCAGGGCTTCGGCGATCTGGCGTTCGGAAATGATCAATTCCTTGGGCACCCCGTTCATCAGGTCGCGGCCCTTGATTTCCATTGTTCGGCCTTCGCCTTCATCGGGCGGACAGGCGGAACCAATCGCTTCCTTGATGCGTGCGGCGCTGCCTTCGCCGACCAGCAAATTATGATTGCGGCGAATGTAACCGATAATGGCTTCATCCATTTTGTCGCCACCGACCCGCACGGAACGGGCGTAGACGATGCCACCAAGACTGAGCACCGCGACTTCGGTGGTGCCGCCGCCGATATCAACAACCATGGACCCGGTCGGTTCGGTCACCGGCAGGCCGGCGCCGATCGCCGCCGCCATCGGTTCTTCTATCAAGTAGACTTTCCTTGCCCCGGCGCTTTCAGCCGATTCCTGAATGGCCCGACGCTCGACTGCGGTAGACCCGGAAGGCACGCAAATAATCACCAGCGGCGCCGCGAAACTGCGCCGGTTGTGGACCTTGCGAATAAAATATTTGATCATTTCCTCTGCGACTTCAAAATCGGCGATAACGCCGTCACGAAGTGGTCGGATAGCGCGGATGTTGCCCGGCGTACGGCCCAGCATTTGCTTGGCTTCCTCGCCGACCGCAAGAACCTGTTTTTTGCCTTTGATCTCGACGATGGCGACGACCGACGGTTCGTTCAGCACGATCCCCCTGCCCTTGACATATACAAGAGTATTCGCCGTCCCCAGGTCGATAGCCATGTCGGCCGATAAAAAGCCGAAGAGTCTGGAAAACATCGCCCCTCACATTCTTCAAATTATATCGTTCAAAAATCCGATTTCAGTGCTTGCGCAAGGAAAAGGGATGCCGGAGATTCTCACTCTAACACCCCTTTATAAAAAGACATTCCCTTATATGCTAGATCAAACTGCATTTAAGTGAATTCGCTTAAATGCAGGCTATTTGATCGTTTTGGTTAGAATCGAGCAACTTGTCTGCATTTGACAAAACGCAGGCTGCTCTAGGCAGAAAGCGCTGATGGTGCCGATTTTTCGCGTTTGACCAATAACTTGTTCAAGGCATTAATATAGGATTTGACCGATGCAACCATGGTATCGGTGTCGGCGCTTTGGCCATTTACCGTCTTGCCATCTTCTTCAAGCCGCACGGTCACTTCCGCCTGAGCGTCGGTTCCATGGGTTACGGCATGGACCTGATAGAGCTGCAAAACGGCGGTATGGGGGAATAATTCCTTGATGGCGTTAAACGCCGCATCGACCGGACCGTCACCCGTCGCCTGGCAAGATTTGATCTCGCCGCCGACATCGAGTTCCAGGGTGGCTTTCGGCGGGCGATGCACGGTACCGCACATGATTTCCAGCGATTTTAACTGAATCACATCGTTGACCCGCACCACTTCGTCATCGACCAGGGCGACGATATCTTCGTCGAACACGTCTTTTTTCAGATCGGCCAGGTCCTTAAACCGCTTGAAAGCGTCCTTGATGGCGTTATCGCCCAGGTCATATCCCAAGTCCTTGAGCTTTTCGCTAAAGGCATGCTTGCCCGAATGTTTGCCCAACACCAGTTTCGAGGTGCCCAGACCAACGGATTCCGGGGACATAATTTCGTAGGTACCGGCGTGCTTCAACATACCATCTTGATGGATGCCCGATTCGTGGGCGAAGGCATTGGCGCCGACAATCGCCTTGTTGGGCTGAACCACGAAGCCGGTAACCGCCGACACCAGTTTTGAGGCCTTGTTGATATGGGTGGTGTCGATGCCGGTGGTATACGGAATATGGTCGGCCCTGGTTTTCAGGGTCATGACGATTTCTTCCATGGCCGCGTTTCCGGCACGTTCGCCCAGGCCATTAATGGTACATTCGACCTGCCGCGCACCGGCCTGGATTGCCGCCAGGGTGTTGGCGACCCCCAAGCCCAGATCGTTGTGGCAATGCACGGAAATGATCGCCTTGTCGATGTTGGGCACACGATTGAAAAGCATGGCAATCAGGGCCCCATATTCATCGGGCACCGCGTAGCCGACCGTATCGGGGATATTGATGGTGCGGGCACCGGCGGTAATGGCGGTTTCGACGCAGCGGCAGAGGAAATCATGATCCGTGCGCGAACCATCTTCCGCCGACCATTCCACGTCGTCACACAGATTGCGCGCCAGGGTGACACTGTCGTGGACCGCCTGATGCACCGCATCGGGTTCCATTTGCAGTTTATATTCCATATGCAACGGCGACGTTGATATGAAGGTATGGATGCGGCCCTGGGCGGCGGCTTTGATGGCTTCGGCACAGCGTTCGATATCGCCCTTGGTGGCGCGCGCCAGACCACAGACCGTCGAGTCCTTGACGATCTTGGCGATTTCGCTGACCGCTTCAAAATCTCCGTTAGAGGCGATCGGAAAGCCGGCTTCGATGACATCGACGCCCATTCCTTCGAGAACCAGCGCGATGCGCAGCTTTTCGTCCAAATTCATGGATGCGCCCGGCGATTGCTCGCCATCACGCAGGGTGGTGTCGAAAATGATGATACGGTTGGGGTCTTGTTTAGCACTCATCGGATTGGTGTCCTTAGGTCTTTAGGTGTTGCGTCCTGAATTTTTGGAGTTCGCGTCCCCTGGACATCACCGACTAAAAATAGCCGCAGACGTCAGGGGCACCTAAGCAGAAGGTTCCCGTCGAGAGCCAGAATGGCGCCGGGCAGCCGGGCAGACGAAATCAGGGCAGCAGCAAACACCGGACGGGCAATTGCCGTGTCCGGACGGGAAAACCCGCGCTGCGCCTGTAACATTTTCATCATCGCCTCAAAACTTGCTGGTCAATCAGGATCCGAAAACTCATCGATTCCCATATTATCCGCTATTAGTTAATAGCGCATAAAAGACCGGACACCGCGTGGTTGTCAACAATTTTGACCCGGATAAAAACCTGAACCAGGCCAATAGGGTTACCGCAATGGCCTTTTAAAGGTGGGGCGGCGAGCCCGCCAAATACGAATCATATCCGAAAAATTTAGTATTTTGTTTACTGGAAGCATAATAAATTGCATCAGCAATCCTTAATTTTATTTATCTGACTGGAAAAACTTGATGCCTTGGAAATTGCTATCGGTCCTCGTGATTTTGCTTGCGACCGGCGCACTGGCATCTGCCGAACAACCCCTTTCCAATCCGACAGGACGAGTCGTGCTGGTGATTGAAGGAGACGTCAGCAACAAGAATGGTGCGACCGGCGCCAGTTTCGACATGGCAATGCTGAAACGATTAACCAGCCATACCATCAAAACCGAAACGCCCTGGACCGAAGGAACCCAAACCTTCGAAGGCCCGCTGATGATCGACCTGTTAAAAGCCGCCGGGGCAACAGGCACCACCATCAGGGCCGTCGCCATAAATGATTATGCCGTGAACATACCGATTCTTGATTTTGAAAAATACCCGGCCATCCTGGCTCATACCCTGAACGGCAAGGCGATGTTGGTTCGGGGAAAAGGACCACTGTGGATTATTTACCCATGGTCAGATAGCGCCGAAATACGCAACGAGACGTATTATGCAAAAAGTATCTGGCAAGTAAAAATGCTCGTTGTTAAATGAATTTCAATCGCCAAAACGCCGCTATCAGACTTTTTCTGGCAACGGCTTTTGTGTTGTTCGTGACTCTGGCGGCAACAATCAGCCTGACCTGGCAGGAAAGCGAACGCCTTACTGCGTCAGCACAAGACAACATCCAGTGGGGCGTTACACAGGTTGAAACCGAACTGAACAAGATGTCTACCGCACTTTACAGGTACGGAAATTCAATACCCGGGACTTCATACGACGATGTGTTACTCCGGCTCGATGTTTTGTGGAGCCGCATCAACCTGTTCAAGACCGGCGTGGCTTCGCAGACTTTTTCACATGTTCCCGAAGCGCAAAAATCCTTGCAAGCCATTTCGGTTTTGCTGGCGCAGATCGAAGGTCGCATTCTCGCGCTCGAAAAAGAACCCCGCCTAAAGGCGATCTCCGTTGCCGAAACGCTGTTGGACCTGAGGCCCCGTGCCCATACTCTGGGACTTGATATGTTTCACTACTTCAACGGAGAAACCGTGAGGACCCGAAAAGTTTTTCAAGATGGTATGCGTCAGTCAATATACTATCTTACGGGAATATTTATCTGCAGCATGACAATCGGATTGCTCTGGATTTTAGAAACCCGTCGTGCGAATTCGCTTAGCCGGGCGCGGGATGCGGCTTTGCTTGAGGCCCAGATTGCCGACAAGGCAAAATCAGACTTTCTTTCCAGTATGAGCCACGAGTTGAGGACGCCACTCAACGCAATTATCGGGTTTTCCCATATGCTGAAAATGAACCCGGCGAATAATCTGACCGACAAACAAAAAGAATACACCGGATACATTATCGAAAGCGGCGGATATCTGGAGAAACTGGTCGAACAGGTCCTCGATTTGTCGAATATTGAATCCGGAATTATGAATATTTCTATCGACACCTTTGATGTCTTCGATACGCTTGAAGAATGCATGGTCATTGCCAGGCCAATCGCCCAGAAAAACAACATCACGCTGATCAACCGGGTGTCGAATGGCGATCTTCCCACCCTGTATTCCGACAAGACCCGAGTAATGCAGGTTTTGATGAATTTTATATCCAATGCCATCAAGTACAACAGACCGGGTGGAACGGCATTTGTCGATGTTGAAATACTGGCGAACCAAAAACTGCGCATCCGCGTAGAAGATACTGGCCCGGGAATTCCAGACCAGTTTTTAGATCGAATATTTATACCTTTTGATCGGCTTGGAAGAGAAGCACTCAACATCGAAGGCAGTGGTATAGGCCTCGCCATATCAAAAAAGATCGCGGATACGCTTGGTTGCGATTTAGGGGTAGAAACGGAAACCGGCAAGGGCTGCAAATTCTGGATAGATGTGCCCACGCAAACCGGCATTTCATAAGGCTCTAAATTACCCGTTACTCGTTGGCGGTGCCCTGAAAGAGTAGCCCCCTTGCCGTTTTCAACTACGTCAATCCAACGTGCGGCGGAACCGCAGCAGCGCCAGGCTGCCGAAGAGCACGACAAACAACACCAGCACCGCCATTTCATCTTGAATCGCAGAAAGTTCGGCGCCCTTCAACATCACCGCGCGAATGACCCGGTTAAAATGGGTCAGCGGGAATATCTCGCCGATAACCTGCGCCCAACCCGGCATGCCCCGGTAGGGGAACATGAACCCCGACAGCAAGATCGACGGCAGGAAAAAGAAGAACGTCAATTGCATCGCCTGCATCTGCGTTCGCGCGACTGTCGATATTGTGTAGCCGAGCAGCAACAGGGCCAGGACAAAAATAAAGATGCAGCCGAGCAGAAGCACCACAGAGCCGACGAAAGGCACATGGAACAGCAGTTTCGCCGAGATCAGAACAACGACGACCTGAACGGAAGCCACCCCCAGATAGGGCGAGACCTTGCCGAGCATGATTTCAAACGGGCTTACCGGCATCGCCAGCAAGTTTTCCATGGTGCCGCGTTCGGATTCCCGGGTCAGCGCCATCGACGTCATCATCACCATCGTCAATTGCAGGATAACGCCGAGCAATCCCGGGACGACGTTGTATTGCGAAATACCTTCCGGGTTGTAACGGCGATGAACAATCACTTCCAGGGCGCTATCTTTTTGACGTTGGCCCTGCGCTTCGGCCGACTGTTCCCGCAGCAGCGCCTTGGCTGCGACGATGCCGAGTGTCGAGATCGCACCCGAGGCCACGGCCGGGTCGGTGGCGTCGGCTTCGATCAGAATATGAGGATGATCGCCCCGGTCGACGCGCCGGGCGAAATCCGACGGAATCGTCACAATGAATGCGACCGTGCCGTTCGCGATCAGGGCTTCGGCTTCCGCAGCGCTCGCCACCATATGATCGAAGCGATAATAGCCGGTCATTTCCAGGGCCGAAATCATCGCCCGGGTGTAGTGATCCTGGCTGGTCACGACGACCACCGCGGGCAGCCCCTTGGGGTCGTTGTTGATGGCGAAACCAAAAAGCACCAGTTGCAGCAACGGCACCCCCAGCATCATCGCAAAGGTAATCCGGTCGCGGCGCATTTGAATGACTTCCTTGGCGATCACCGCGAAAAGCCTGCTGAGGGAAAAAAATCTGTTCATGCCATGTTGTCCGTCGACTTGCCCATAAACTGAATGAACACATCTTCAAGGTTGGTCTCGCCTTCGTGCGAAGCCACGCCGGTTTCCCGAACCACCTGTTCGACGGACGCCTGCAACGCCGCGCGATTTTGACCGACCACATGGAGCGACATGCCGAACGGTGCGACCTGGTCGACGCCGGCCATTCCGGCGAGCCTGCTGGCCGCTTCGATGATATTCTTCCCGGCCAGCACATAGGTCGTCAGTCCGGCTTCCCGGATAACATCTTCGACAGAGCCACTGGCCAACAATTTGCCGTAGGAAATGTAGTGGATGCGATGGCAGCGTTCGGCCTCGTCCATGTAGTGAGTCGAGACCAGCACGGTCAGCCCCCGGCTCGCCAACAGGTTTATTTCATCCCAGAATTCACGCCGCGCTTTCGGGTCGACACCGGCCGTCGGTTCATCCAAAAGCAACAGCTTCGGTTTGTGCATGATGCACGCGGCCAGCGCCAGGCGCTGCTTCCAGCCCCCCGAAAGGGTCCCCGCCAGTTGCTTGCGGCGACTGGACAAGCCCAGTTCATCCAGGGTCTCCCGGACATATTCCTTGATCGGCGACAGCCCGTACAGACGCGCAACGAAGGTCAGGTTTTCCTCAATCGTCAGGTCTTCATAAAATGAAAAACGCTGGGTCATATAACCGACTTCGCGTTTGATCTTCAGGCTTTCGGTGCGAATGTCGAACCCCAGCACCTTGCCTTCCCCTTCGTCGGGCGTCAGCAGGCCGCACATGACGCGAATGGTCGTCGTCTTGCCTGATCCGTTGGGGCCAAGGAAACCGGTAATTTCGCCCCGCGCAACGCTCATGGAGACGTCGTTGACAACCGCGTTGCCGTCATAGCGCTTGACCAGATTATGGACCTCGATAACGTTCACTTGGGATCTCCCCGCAGGTCCACGTCGACGATTTGACCGGGCTTCAGGGGCCGCGCCTGGCTATCGGGCCGGGCCTCGATGAGATAGACAAGCTTTTGCCGGTTCTCCAGCGAATAGATGACCGGCGGCGTGAATTCCGGTTCTGTCGCGACGTAGGTAACGGTCGCCGTCATGCCATCCTCACAGCCATCGCAATGAACATCGAGCCGGGTCCCCGGCATAATATGGCTGAGTGACTGTTCGGCGACATACAGCCGCAGCTTGAGCGCGCCATCGGGCAACACCGAAAGAATCGGTGCCTGGGGTCCGGCGACTTCTCCGGGGTTGCGGATGATGTCGGAAACCTGGCCGGGACGCGGTGAAGACAGCGTGCGGTTTTCCAGCCGCCACCTGGCGCCTTCCAGTGCCGCCGTCATTTGTTCGACCACCGCTTCCGCCGCCTTGATCTCGTCGAGCCGTCCGGGAAGCTTGGCGACGGCAAGGGCGGCTTCGAGTTCTTCGACGGCGGCTTTGGCCCGCTGGGCATCGGTTGCGGCAATATCGAAATTGGCCTGGGGCACAATTTTGCGTGTTAAAAGATCCTTCTTGCGGGCCATAACACGCACGGCTTCGGCGGATTGGGCCTTCGCCGACGCCAGTTCCGCGGCGACCATGGCGATTTCCTTCGAGCGTTTCCCCCGGCGTAAATTGGCGACCTGGCTGACCGCCTGGGCAAGCGCCGCGCTGGCCTGGCTAACCGCGTATTCCACATCCCGACGTTCCATTTCGACCAGCGGCTGGTTGGCTGTGATGCGATCACCCCGCCTGACATTGACCGTCACCACACGGGCGGTTTCGATCGGTGCGATCAGCACATATTCGCCTTCGATATATCCCACTGCCAATGGCGGCGGCGGCGCACAAACATTTATGAGAGACGCGAGAAGCGGAACGGCACACAAAAACTCAATCATTTCATTTATCCTTGGCGGCGGCGATGAGTGTTCTTAAATTGCCAATTATGGTGGCGATGATTTGGTCGGCTTCTTTTGGGCCGACGGCTTTCCATCCCATACGTCGGGTGACCATTGGCATCCCCAGCCGGAAATAAATCACTTGGCCGATGATCGTAAACACCGCCAGCCGGGTCGCCGGGCTATCGGGGTCGCGGTGTGTGGCGACGCCCCACGCCCGACACAGCGCGCAATGAAGGGGATACATCATTTCGGCATAAATAAGATCGATCACAGCACCGGGGTTGATCATTTCCCGCACCACGAAGGCCGCGATGTGCCGGGCTTCCGGTTGCACCGTGAAAAAACGGATCATGGCGATAATCGCCGTTTCGATCACCAGTGCCGCCTTTTTATCATCGTCGCCAGGATCGGCGGCAAGAAGAGACGGTGGGGCAATTCCCCTGAATTTGGCGACAATCGCTTCGGCGCAGGCCAGCCGCAGCCCTTCCTTGCCGCTGAAGTGATAGGCGATCGAGGCGATGTTTGCCTCGGCGTCTGCGGCGATGTCGCGGGTCGAGGTCGCCTCGAAACCCTTCTCGCCGAACAGCCGAAGACCCGAATTGATCAGCGCCGTGCGGGTCTGTTCCCCGGAATGTCGAAGTGCTTTTTTCGTCCCGGCCATGGTCTCTATCCCGGCAATTGAGATTGTCTCTATAGACTATTTAATCAATCGTTTGATTTAATTCAACCCTAAAAGATAAAATTAGTCGGGTTAGCGGTCGAATTTCCCGTGTGCTAGCATTGGGATCTTACGTCGACATCAGGGGGCCACCATGAATACGACAGGACACGCTGCCATGAAGCCCATTGAAGGCAATCCAGCGGACCCCGACCCCGACATTAACGCGGCCCTTCTCGCCGAAGAACGGTCAGGCTATATGCTGGCCAGCAAAGGCCGATTGTATGCGCTGACAGTAATCGCGGTCCTGCTGGTTTTGGTCACGCCCTATCCAGGCGTGCTGTATTTTCTTCTGTTGCTTGCGGTCTTTGCCATCACCGGCGTGTTCGTCAATTTCTGTCAGGTTCAACCGTGGTTCAAGCCCTGGCACAATTACCCGTTCGTGGTGATCGATTTTGCCCTGCTCACCTATACTCTTCTGTATCCGAACCCGCTGACGAAAATTGAATTTGACCCACAAATCGTCTATCGCTTCAGCAATTCGATGTACCTGTTCGTCTTGCTGGTCGGGCTGGCCTTCAGCTATCGACCCAAGCTGGTGCTGTTCGGTGGACTGGCCGGCGCGGTGTGCTGGGGTATTGGACTGCTGTGGATGCTGTCGCTGCCCACGACGATATCGATCTTGAACATTGGCAGTGACATCATCGACGCCGATCCCGTTACGTACCTTATGACACCCACGTTCGTCGATCTTGGCGTCCACATTCAGGAAATCGTCGTCTTTATGATTGTCGCCGGAATGATCGCGGCCATTGTCTTGCGCTCCCGCAGGTTGGTCGTGCGGCAAATAGCGGCCGAACGAGAACGGCATTTTGTCCAGGAATCACTTGGCAAATATGTCCCGATCAGCGTCGCCAACGCCATCGTCGCCGACCGTGGTTTCCTGAAACCCCGGCGTCAGACGGCGACCATGTTGTTCGCCGATATCGTCGATTTTACGGGGCTCGTGGAACGCACCGACCCGGCCGACGTCTTCGCCATCCTGAACGACTTCTTTTCGACCATCGGCGCGGCCATTGTCGCCGAAGGCGGCGTCATCAATCAATTTCAGGGCGACGCCGTGCTGGTGACCTTTAACTTGCCTGTCGAAGACATCGACCATGCCGGCGCCGCCGTGCGCGCGGCCAAGCGCATTCGCCAGGCCTGTGATAGCCAAACCTTCGCCGGCCATCACATCAAGACCAGAATAGGCATCGCCACCGGCGAGGTCATTTCCGGGTCCGTCGGCAGCGGCAGCCAGCTCGCCTATACGGTCCACGGCGACGCCGTAAACCTGGCGGCGCGCCTGGAACAAATGAACAAGCAAACCGGCACGACCATCCTGATCGCCGAAGCCACCATCACCGCCGCCCAGGAAGACCTGGAAGCCGAACACATGGGCGACATCCCCATCCGCGGCCACGCCGCAGCCAGTGTTTATTCGGTTTGATTATATCGTTCGTTTCGCTTAAAATGAACGAAATGAACGAAACGAACGAAAGGACACCACCATGCGCTCCATGACCGCCAACGACGCCAAGAAACATTTCGGCGAACTCCTGGACATTGCCCGCCGGGAACCCGTAGCCGTTCACAAGCACGGTCGCCCGGTAACGGTGATGCTATCGGTTGAGGATTTTGACGAACTCAAATCCCAACAGGCGAAACGCTGGCTGCACGACAACAAGGCGGCCCTCGACAGTTCCAACGATCATGTCGAAAAGAACGGCCTGCCGCTTGACCGCCATCGGCAGTTCTGATGCCGCGTTTCGATGTCTATCGCAATGAAGATGGCGGCGGCTATTTGCTCGATATCCAGGCCGATATCTTGAGAGACTTAAACACCCGTGTCGTGGTGCCGCTGATGCACCCCAAAAATGCCCCGACCCCGGCCAAACGACTCAACCCCAGTTTTCAGGTCGGCGATGAAACGGTGGTCATGGTCAGCCAATTCATGGCCGCCGTCCCGGTTGCTATTCTGAAACAACCAGTAGCCTCACTGGAACCCCATCATTCAGAGATCGTCGATGCGATTGATATGTTGATGCAGGGGTTTTGATCCCGATATCTCTCGGAATTCGTCATTCCTGACTTGATCGGGAAACCAGCCTTGCCTTCCTCCTGAATCCCTAGTTCCTGCTTTGCGAACCCGAGGATGACGAACGAGTCATTGCTCCTGCTAACAAAAAAGGCGGAACCGAAGTTCCGCCTTTTCTGTGTTTTGGGGTCTGGAAAGAACGAGTTAGTTCTTTTCTTTGTCGACCAATTGGTTGGCTTTGATCCAGGGCATCATGTCGCGCAGTTTTTCGCCGATTTGTTCGATGGGGTGTTCGGCGTTGCGGCGGCGGGTGGCCTTGAAGCTGGGCTGGCCGGCTTTGCATTCCAACATCCAGTCCCGCGTAAAGCGGCCCGACTGGATATCGTCGAGAACGCGCTTCATTTCGGCCTTGGTTTCCGATGTAATAATCCGCGGGCCGGTCATGTAATCGCCGTATTCCGCGGTGTTGGAAATCGAATAGCGCATGTTGGCCATGCCGCCTTCATACATCAAATCGACGATCAGTTTGACTTCATGCAGGCATTCGAAATAGGCCATTTCCGGCGCGTAACCGGCTTCGGTCAGGGTTTCGAAACCGTTCTTGATCAATTCCATCAGGCCGCCGCACAAAACCACCTGTTCACCGAACAGATCGGTTTCGCATTCTTCCCTAAAGGTGGTTTCGATAATACCCGAACGCCCGCCGCCGATGCCCGAGGCATAAGACAGCGCCACTTCGAGCGCGTTGCCCGTGGGGTTTTGTTCGACGGCGACCAGACACGGCACGCCGCCGCCCTTTTGGTATTCGCCACGAACCGTATGGCCGGGGCCTTTCGGGGCGATCATGAAGACATCGATGTCGTCGCGGGGTTCGATCAGGTTGAAATGAATGTTCAGGCCATGGGCAAACGCCAGGGCGGCACCGGCCTTCATATTTTTATGGATATCGCCGTAATAGATATCGGCCTGTAATTCGTCCGGGCACAGCATCATGATGACGTCGGCCCACTTGGCGGCGTCGGCGACGGTTTTGACGGCGATGCCTTCGGCTGCCGCCTTCTTGGCGCTGCCGGAACCTTCGCGCAAGGCCACGCAGACATCCTTGATGCCGCTGTCGCGCAAGTTCAACGCATGGGCGTGGCCCTGGCTGCCGTAGCCAACGATGGCGACTTTTTTCGCCTTGATCAGATTAACGTCGGCGTCTCGATCATAATAAACACGCATGGGATTTTCCTTCGATAGAGCAAATTAAAAAGAACGAGAGCGAACCTATTTCAGGACGCCCGTGCCGCGAGAAATGGCGGCAATACCGGTACGCGAGACATCGACCAGGCCAAGCGGACGCATCAATTCGATGAAGGCGTCTAACTTGCCGGTGTCACCGACGATCTCGAAAATAAACGATTCATTGGTGCTGTCGACCGCGCGCGCCCGAAAGATATCCGCAATACGCAGGGATTCAACTCTTTTATCGCCGACCCCCCGAACCTTGATCAGGGCAAGTTCGCGTTCAACATGCGGGCCTTCGACAGTCAGGTCGCTGACCCCGTGCACGGGAACCAGCCGACCAAGCTGTGCCTTGATCTGTTCGATGATCATTGGTGTGCCCGACGTGACGATGGTAATGCGCGAAATATTTTCGGCGTTATCGACTTCGGCCACGTTCAGGCTTTCAATATTGTAGCCGCGACCGGAAAACAGGCCGACGACACGGGCCAGCACGCCCGGTTCGTTATCGACGAGCACGGAAATGGTATGAGCGTTTTCAATTTCGTTGAGCGGTGTCACGATTGCATATTCCAGATTCTAAATGGGTTGTTGGGCTAAGGGCAGGATCAGACCAGGACCATGCCTTCTTCGGAAATCGGCATGTCTGACGTCTCGTCGGTATTGAATATCATTTCATTGTGGCCGGCGCCCGACGGGATCATCGGGAACACATTTTCCTTTTGATCGACGGCAATATCGACAATAACCGAGCGGTCGGTGGCCAGCATTTCATTGATCACGTCGTCGAGCTGGCTGACCTTATCGGCGCGCAGACCGACGCCGCCGAAGGCTTCCGCCAGTTTGACGAAATCCGGCAAGGCTTCGACATAGCTTTCGGCATAGCGCCCGCCGTGCAGCAGTTCCTGCCACTGGCGAACCATACCCATGTACTGGTTGTTCAGGATAAACACTTTCACCGGCAAGTGGTACTGGGTCAGCGTCGACATTTCCTGGATGTTCATCAGGATCGATGCTTCGCCGGCGATGTCAATGACCAGGGCATCGGGGTGGGCGATTTGCACACCCATGGCGGCTGGCAGTCCATAACCCATGGTGCCGAGCCCGCCCGAGGTCATCCAGTGATTGGGTTTGTCGAAATGGAAATGCTGGGCGGCCCACATCTGATGCTGGCCGACTTCGGTGGTGATGTAGACATCTTTGTGGCTTTTGGTCAGCTCGTACAGGCGTTCAATGGCGTACTGCGGCTTGATGACACTGTCGTCATGAAAATACGACAGGCTCTTGCGTTCGCGCCATTTATTGATCTGCTTCCACCATGATTTCAGGGCCGCTTCATTGGCCCGGTGCTGGCCCGACTTCCAGATCTTGATCATGTCTTCCAGGACATGGCCGACATCGCCGACAATGCCCAGTTCAACCCGGATATTCTTGTTGATCGACGAAGGGTCAATATCAATGTGAATCTTCCTGGAATTCGGCGAAAAGGCGTCGAGCCTGCCGGTCACCCGGTCATCGAAGCGGGCGCCGATGCAGACCATAACGTCGCAGTCATGCATGGCCATATTGGCTTCATAAGTTCCATGCATGCCCAGCATGCCGATGAACTGCTTGTCGGACGCCGGAAACGCCCCCAGGCCCATAAGGGTCAAGGTGCACGGAAATTCGGTGGCATGGGTCAATTGCTTCAGCAACTGGGCCGCCGCCGGGCCGGAATTGATGACCCCGCCGCCGGCGTAGATCACCGGCCTTTTGGCCGATGCCATGATCTTGACGGCTTCTTCGATCTTCTTGATGTCACCCTTTACCTGCGGCTTATAGGTTTTGTGGGTGACCTTGGCCGGGGGCAGATAAGGCGCATCGGCATGGCCCATGGCGACATCTTTCGGCAAATCGATAACGACCGGGCCGGGGCGACCGCTGCGGGCCACCAGAAAAGCCTCGTGAACGCGCCGCGACAGGTCGTTGACGTCTTTAATCAGGTAATTGTGCTTGGTGCAGGGCCGCGTGATGCCGGTGGTGTCGGCTTCCTGGAAAGCATCGTTGCCGATCAGGTGCGTCGGCACCTGGCCACAGATACAGACCAGGGGAATGCTGTCCATCATGGCGTCGAGCAGGCCGGTCACCGCATTGGTGGCGCCGGGGCCCGAAGTCACCAGAACGACACCGACCTTGCCGGTCGACCGGGCGTAGCCTTCGGCGGCATGAACGGCACCGCCTTCCTGGCGGACCAGGATGTGGCGGATCTTGTTCTGCTTGAAGATTTCGTCATAAATCGGCAAAACAGAGCCGCCGGGATAACCGAAGATGACGTCTACGCCCTGATCCGCCAACGCTTTGAGGAGGATTTGCGCGCCATTCATCGTATCCTTGGTCATCGTCTTCGCCTTTTCTTGCTTGGTTATGCCGTATCAAACACGAGGCCGCCCAGTCAGGCGGCCACCGGAATTAGTGCGCGAATGGGTGCTGGTACCCAGGGTAGCCCGTCACGAAGGCAGCAACCTAATCTTTCAGGATGGATCGGTCAACAAAAACTGGCGAATAAATGAAAAGATTTTAGGCTTCAGACTTTCCGAATATTGCGCGTCGATTTTCAGGTCATTTTCCTGTTGATGACGCAACCAGGTCAGTTGGCGCTTGGCGAAATTTCGGGTCGCCCGCCGGGCATCGTCCATGGCCGTATCCAGGTCACACGCGCCATTCAGGTAGCGCCCCAGTTCCGGCACGCCCAGCGCCTTCATCGCCGGCAGGGCGGGGTCCAGGTTGAGGGCGAGCAGGTCCCGGACCTCTGCGACGGCGCCGAGTTCGATCATGGCGTCGAACCGCGCGTCGATGCGGCTGTAGAGCGTTTGCCGTTCGGGCAGCACGACGATGGTGCAAAACCGCGCCGCGACGGGCGACCCCGATAAAGGTTCCTTCTGCCAGTCGCTTAAGGGCCGACCGGTGGACAGCGAGACTTCGAAGGCGCGGATCATCCGCTGGCGGTCGCCCACGGGCAGGCGCGCCGCCATGGCCGGGTCTCGTTTGGCCAGTTCCGCGTGGAAAGCCGCATCGCCCAACTGCTCGAACAGGTCCGTGGCCTGTTTGCGGGCGGCCGCCGGGATATCGGGGATGGGCGACAAGCCTTCCGTCAGGGCCTTCAGGTAAAGCCCCGTGCCGCCGACCACGATGGGCAGCCGCTGATCGCTCCAGGCGGCCTCTATTTCCGCCGCAGCCATGTCCCGCCAACGCCCGGCGGAACAACTTTCCGCGGCGTCCATGACCCCGTAAAGGCGGTGCGGGGCGCGATCCAGGTCCGGGCCGGACGGACGGGCGCTTAAAACATCCAGCTGGCCATAGACCTGCATGGCGTCGGCATTGATGATGGTGCCGCTGAATTCCTGGGCCAGATCCACCGCCAAGGCGGATTTGCCGCTGGCCGTCGGACCGGCGATAATCAGCACCGGGTTGGTCATTTTTGTGGTCCTTCGCTTGCCAAATCATCTCGCCGCGGACTATAACCCGGTTCCGCATATACCTCGCAGGTTAGACTAAAATGGACGCCGTACTTACCCTGATCTGCGCGTCCGGTTCGGGCGATCTGGATACGTCCATTGTCGCCGAAGCCGTCGCCGCGCTCAACGACCAGAACGCCGAAACCGGCGTCCCCGACTGGCTGGCCGAAGGATGCGCCTGCGACATCCCCTTTAGTGGACTAGATTTAATACAGGCCACGACCTGCGTCGACCTGCATCTTGAAGGGTTCCCCATTGACGCCGTCGCCCAAGAGGCCAATGGCCGGCGCAAAAAACTGCTGATCGCCGACATGGATTCGACCATGGTTATCGGCGAAACCCTCGACGAACTTGCCGATTACGCCGATTGCAAGGAACAGGTCGCGGCCATCACGATCAGCGCCATGCGGGGTGAAATCCGCTTCGCCGATGCCCTGCGGGAACGCGTCCGGCTGCTCGAAGGCCTGCCGGAAGAAAGCCTGGCGCAGACCATGTCGTGCATCAAGCAAATGCCCGGGGCGCAGACCCTGCTGGCCACCATGAAGGCCAACGGGGCCCACTCGATACTGGTTTCGGGGGGTTTTACCTACTTCACCGAACGGGTCGCCAAATGGCTTGGCTTCGACGCCAACAAGGGCAACTCGCTTGAAATCATCAACGGCGTCCTGAGCGGCCGGGTCCTGGAGCCAATCATCGACAAGCGGGCCAAGCTGGCGACCCTGCACGAACTCGTCGCCGAACACGACATCACCATCGCAGACACCCTGGCCGTCGGCGACGGCGCCAATGACCTGCCGATGCTGATGGCAGCCGGCCTGGGCGTCGCCTATCACGCCAAGCCAATCGTTAGCGCCCATGTTCGCGTGTGCATCGAACATGCCGACCTAACGGCCCTGCTGTATCTGCAAGGCTATCGCCTGGACGAACTCGTCACGGCTTGACGTTACCTATTCCGCCGCCACTTGCGGTAGCCCGGACATCGCCGTTTCCAGCGCCTTGTGGTCGTAATCTTCGTCCTTCAGCTTGCCGGCGAAGTAATCGGCGTAGGCCTGCATATCGAAGTGGCCATGGCCGGACAGGTTGAACAGGATCGTCCGCGACGTTCCCTCCGCCTTGCACTTCAAGGCTTCGTCAATCGCCGCCCTGACCGCGTGGGTCGATTCAGGCGCCGGCACGATGCCTTCGGCGCGGGCGAACTGGACACCGGCTTCGAAGCAGGCCGTTTGATGATAGGCGATCGGTTCGACCAGACCCAAGGCGACCAGATGGCTGACCAGTGGCGACATGCCGTGATAGCGCAGGCCACCGGCGTGGATACCCGACGGCACGAAGGTCGACCCCAGCGTGTGCATCTTGACCAGCGGTGTCAGGTGGGCGGTATCGCCAAAATCGTAGGCGAAGGCGCCCCGGGTCAGGGTCGGGCAGGCCGCCGGTTCGACGGCGACGAACTTCCGCTTCTTGCCGCCGCGCAGTTGCTGTCCCAGGAACGGGAAGGCGAGGCCGGCGAAATTAGAACCGCCACCGGCGCAACCGATGACGATATCGGGATCATCGCCGGCCATTTCCATCTGTTCCATGGCTTCCTGGCCAATCACGGTTTGATGCAGCAGCACATGGTTCAGGACGCTGCCCAGCGAGTACTTGGTATCATCGTTCTGAGCGGCGATTTCGACGGCTTCGGAAATAGCGATGCCCAGGCTGCCGGGGGAATCGGGATTATCGGCGAGGATCGCCTTGCCGGATTCGGTCTCGGTGCTGGGGCTGGCGACACACCGGGCGCCATAGGTTTCCATCAGGGCGCGCCGGTAGGGCTTTTGCTGGTAACTGATCTTGACCATGTAGACATCGATTTGCAGGCCGAACAGGCCACCGGCAAAGGCGATTGACGATCCCCACTGGCCGGCCCCGGTTTCCGTGGTCAGGCGCTTGACGCCTTCTTCCTTGTTGTAGAAGGCCTGGGCGACGGCAGTGTTGGGCTTATGGCTGCCGGACGGGCTGACGCCTTCGTACTTGTAATAAATCTTTGCCGGCGTATCCAGGGCCTCCTCCAGGCGCCGCGCCCGATACAGCGGGGCCGGTCGCCACAGCCGGTAGACGTCGCGCACGGGACCCGGAATTTCGATCTCCCGTTCCTGAGACACTTCTTGCATGATGCAGGCCATGGGGAACAGCGGTGCCAGGTCATCGGGGCCAATCGGCTGGCCGGTGCCCGGATGCAGGACCGGCGCCGCCGGTTCCGGCAGGTCCGCCGCGATGTTGTACCAGTGTTTCGGGATTCTATCTTCGGGTAAAATGTATTTGCAGTCGCTCATGATCGCCTCCCTGTAAGAAGTTTTCGATCTCCACCCCGACCACAGAGTATTCCCAACGCCCGCCCCGCACAAGTGCCGGGCCGTCGCCTGACTATTTCGGCATTTCGACGCTGATTTTCATGCTCGAATACCAGGCGGCGACATTGGCTATGTCGTCGGTGCTGAGCATGTTTGCGATGATGTTCATTTGTTCGTGCTGACGTTTGCCCGTTTTGAAGGCCTTTAATTGTTCCACCAGGTACATATCCTGCTGGCCGGCTAAGTTGGCGGCCATGGGCACGATTCCGATACCGTCCATGCCGTGGCAGGTTTGGCAAACCTCGGCGGCCTTTTCTTCCCCGGCCACTGGATCACCGGCCGTGGCCGAGGTGACGAAAAATCCACTGGAAAAAACCAGTGTGGCAAGGATCAGGGCTAACGTGTCTTTCATTGATCGATAAATTCCGTAGTAAAAAATTGACTAGAAAGAAAAATGGACCGGGCGATGTGCCCGGTCCATATCTCTTTAAATATCAGACGGGGCCTATTCTTGATAGGAAATGCGATAAATCGCACCGGCCTTATCGTCTGAAACCAGGATCGAACCATCGACGTACTGCGTGACGTCGACGGGCCTGCCAAGGTAAACGCCGTTTTCATTCATCCAGCCTTCAGCGAAAGGCTCGGTCTTGGCGGCATCGCCCTTGGAATCAAGGAACGTCACCATGACACGGGCGCCCCGGGGCTTAACCGCGTTCCAGGACCCGTGCTGGGCGCTGAAGATGGCGTTAGAGTACTTTTTCGGGAACATCTTGCCCGAATAGAACATCATGCCCAGGTCCGCCGCGTGAGCGATCATTTCGACCTGCGGTTTGACATAACGGCTGGCTTCATCCTTGGGAATAGCCTTGTCCTTGTATTCGTTGGTCCGGGTTGACCCACCACCATAATAGGGGTGACCGTACCACATGCCTTCCTTCGGCATCTTGTTCAGCTCGCCGGGCGGGATTTCATCACCCATGCCATCGACCTGGTTGTCGGTAAACCACAGGCTACCGTCTTTCGGGCTAAACGCATGGCCGACCGAATTACGAATACCGGTGGCGATGACGGTGCGATTTTTGCCATCCCGATCCATGCGAATGATGCCACCCATACCGACCTTCTTGAACAATTCCACTTTTTCAGGCGGCGTCACGTTGAAGGGCTGGCCCAGGCTGATGTAAAGCTTGTTGTCGGGGCCGATGGCGCATACCCGTGCGGTGTGGTTGTAGGATTCATCGTCGGCGGGAATCAAATCGCCCTGTGCGACGATGGGAACCGCCACGGTGTCGGAACCTTCCATGAAGTATTCCGCCGCCGGGAACAGCAGCACCCGGTTACGTTCAACCACATACAAGAACCCGTCGGGCGTATAGCAAACGCCGTTGGGAATATCGAATTTAACGCTGGGGCTGAATTCTTCGACCGTATCGGCGACATTATCCATGTCCCGGTCGGTAGCCGCCCAGACTGTGTTTTTGCGGGTGCCGATCCAGACCGTGCCCTTGTTGCGGCCAACCGCCATGTGCCTGGCGTCCGGTGCAATCGCGAACAATTCGATCTTGAAGCCAGCCGGCAACTTGATATTTTGCAGAATTTTGCGAATGTTGTTGGCGTATTTTGTGTCTTGTTCGACACGCATCATGGGGGCGGTATCGGTTCGCTTGAACGCACCCAGTTTTTTCAGATTTTCCGCGTCACCCGCGGCATTTGCCCCGGTCACGGAGAATGAAAATGCCAGCCCGGCGGCCAGCAGCAATAGCCCATATTTTCTCATCATTGCCTCCCCTTGTTTGTAAATTGTTTGCAGCCCGAAAATTAAACAACTGAATCACCACCCCCGCAACCCATCTTTTCATATGGCGGGAAGGAACAAACTTCATACGATTGTATGTTGATTGACAAAAAAGGGGGCCGGATGTTTCCGCCCCCCCCTTTTTATATTCGCGGGAAATGCTTATTTTTCCGGGTCAATTTTCAGGGCGACGAAGCGCAGTCCCGTTTGCCCTTCGACCAGAAACAGCACCCGTTTGCGGCCGTCCTTGCGGGCACTGGCGATCATTTCGATGACCTGGGCCGGGGTCGTGACCTCGCCCTGGCTGACTTCAACGATCAAATCGCCCGGTCGGATGCCTTTTTCGGCGGCGATGCTGTCTGGTTTGACTTCGGTGACGACAACGCCGCGGGCTTCTTCATCCAGCTTGTACTGGCTGCGCAAGGCCGGCGAAAGTTCGGCCAGTGCCAGGCCCAGTGGGTCGACCATCGCATCGCCGCTATTTTTCTCGGGCACGACTTCGCCATCGACCGCTGCGACGACTTCGCTTTCGTCCATCTGGCCGACAACAACTTTAAGCTTGAGCTTTTTGCCATCACGCCAGACCACGACGCTGACCGGTTTTTCAATTTCGGTTTCGGCGACAATGCGCGGCAGCTTGCGCATTTCGGGAACTTCCCTGCCGTTGAATTCAAGGATCACGTCGCCGGTTTTGATGCCCGATTTTTCCGCCGGGCCACCCTTGATAAGGCTGGCAACCAAAGCGCCATGGGGCTTGTCCAGGCCAAGCGTTTCGGCGATTTCCTGGGTCACCGCCTGAATATGGACGCCCAGCCAGCCGCGTTTGACCTCGCCAAACTTGATCAGCTGGGCGACGATTGGTTTGGCCCCGGAACTGGGGATCGAGAAACCGATGCCGACGCTCCCCCCGGAAGGCGAGTAAATGGCCGAATTGATACCGATAACTTCGCCATCCATGTTGAACATGGGACCACCCGAATTACCCCGGTTGATCGACGCATCGGTTTGAATGAAGTTGTCGTAGGGGCCAGACCGGATATCACGACCACGGGCCGAGATAATACCGGCGGTAACCGTACCGCCAAGCCCGAACGGGTTGCCGATGGCGACGATCCAGTCGCCGACCCGGGATTTCGTGGAATCACCAAATTTGACGGACGCCAATTTACGGTCCGGTGACGTCACTTTCAGTACCGCCAGGTCGGTCTTGGCATCGCGGCCAACCAACGTCGCCTCCAGGCGGCTGTTATCCTGAAGGATGACGGTGATTTCGTCGGCGTCTTGAATGACGTGGTTGTTGGTAACCACATAACTGTCGCCATTGCTGCGGGTATCAATAATAAAGCCCGATCCCAACGATGTTGCCTTGCGCTTGCGCTGCCCCCCGTTGGGTTGATTATGGTCGAAGAATTCCTTGAAGAAATCTTCAAACGGCGATCCCGGCGGCAATTGCGGCATTTGCGGGCCGCTGCGTCCTTCGATCACCTGGGTCGTTGAAACATTGACCACGGCGGGAAGCAGTTTTTCGGCCAGATCGGCGAAACTTTCCGGCGCCGCTCTCCCCTGGACGGGAAACGATATGATCATCACCGCCAGGCCAAGCGCGACCGCGCCGACGCGGGTTTTCAGGGAATTGGATTTAGGCATGTAGTTCATAGCTTGAATATCTCCGGGCATGTCGGCACGCTGCCAATGGTGGAAGTATCGTTTACCGGCCATACCTTTTCTACCGCGAATGTGTTGGAACTAAGGCATTTTCAACACGTTTTTGTGACCATTTTTTGCCGATATGGATGAACCATTCCAACGGCAAGGGCGGCGGCAGGATGGAGAAAGTCCATCATCTTGCCGCCGCCCCGTTGTCGAAGAACGAACCGGCGCGAACCGGTCCGCGCCGCACTTTACCTTTTCTTACTGCCTGACGCCGCCCCGAAGAACCGCATGAAATCACTGTCCGGCGACAGCACCATCGAGGTGTCATTGTCGAAGGCTTTTTCATAGGCTTCCATGGAACGGTAGAAAGAGAAGAAACCAGGGTCCTTGCCGAAGGCATCGTTGAGGATCCTGGTGCGGGCGCCTTCACCGTGACCACGAGCGATTTCCGCTTCTTTCTGGGCGTTGGCCAGGATGATCGTACGTTCACGATCGGCACCGGCCTGAATTTTGGCCTTTTCCTCTTCACCCTTGGCGCGCAGTTCGGCGGCCTGGGCGACACGGGAAGACCGCATGCGGGTGTACACCGCCTGTGACGTGGTTTCCGGCAAATCGGTGCGACCGATGCGAACATCAATCACCTCGACACCGAAATCCGCACCCTGGGATTTCAACTGTTCGCTGATCAGGTGCATGACTTCGGCCCGCTTGGCCGTCAGCATATCACCCAGCAACACTTTGCCGACTTCGGCACGCACGGCCGAATTCAACCGGCCACCAAAGACGGCGCGGAATTCCAGGTCGGTCGAGACCTTCTTGCGGAATTCCAGCGGATCGACGATGCGGTACCGGGCGAAACTGTCGACGTTGACGCGCTTTTGGTCCTGCAGGATGACTTCCTGCGAGCTGGGATCCAGATCGAGAATACGGCGGTCGTAGTATTCAACGTTCTGGACAAACGGCAGCTTGAATTTCAGACCCGGTTCACGTTCGACCCGGATCGGATTACCAAATTGCAGAACCAGCGCCTGAGACGCCTGATGGACCGTAAACAGGGTGCTATTGGCGACGATACCGCCGACCACAACGACGACGCCAAGAATGGCGAGAAATACCTTATTCATCAGTTTGTCCCCGCTTTATTCTTTTGCAGTTCCGGCAACGGCAGGTATGGAACGACACCCGTTCCACCCTTGTTGTCGATGATGACCTTGTTCGCTTTCGCAAGGACGCTCTGCATACGTTCGATATACAGCCGCTCGATGGTCACTTTTTCACCGGTCTTGTAGGCTTCGTAGACAGACAGGAAACGCGCCGCTTCACCTTCGGCCTCTCGCGTAACCTTTTCCTGGTAGGCGAGCGCCGCCTGGGTCATGCGGGCAGCTTCACCCTTGGCCCTAGGGACGATGCCGTTGCGATAGGCATCGGCCTCGTTGACGCTGCGTTCCTGATCCTGTTTGGCGCGCTGCACATCGTTAAACGCGTCGATCACGTCAGCCGGCGGATCGACCTTCTGCTGCTTGACATCGACGATGAAGACCCCGGCGCCGTAACTGTCGAGAATTTCCTGCAACAATTCCTTGGTCTGGGCTTCGACCTCGCCGCGTTTGACCGTCAGCGCATCTTCAAGAGTGGTCTGGCCGATAACCTCGCGAATGGCGCTTTCGGCAGAAATCTTGACGGTCGCTTCCGGATTACGAATGTTAAACAGGAAATCAGCCGCATTCTTGATGCGCCACTGAACGACGAAATCGACGTCGATAATATTCTGATCACCGGTAAGCATCAGGCTTTCCTGAGGAACATCACGAACCGCCGTCCCACGGGCATCACCGTTCGTTCGATATCCGATGGTAATCTGGTTGGTATGTTCGACGTTCGGCTTGAAGACTTGCCCAATGGGGGCGGGCGGCCAGTAATTAAGGCCCGGCGCCGTTACCTTGACGAACTTGCCAAATAACAGCTCGACACCCTGTTCGCCCGGCTGCACCCGGTAAAAACCGCTGGCCAGCCAGAAAACGACGACCGCCACAAAAACCAGGATAATCCCGCGGGAACGGCCAAAACCGCCCGGCAAGAGCTGTTTGAACTTGTTCTGACTGCGACGAAGAAGCTCTTCGATATCAGGGGGCTGTGGCGACTGCGGACCGCGGCCCCAAGGGCCTTGACCACCTCCGCCTTGCGGGTTCCATGCCATAAATATATTGTCCTTTTTGGTTTGACCGTAAAGTCGGGCTTGTATTTTAAATTTCTAATGTTACTTCATACACCAATTGCTCTGCCTTATAGGACAGCTAACGGGATGGCGCAACGGCGAGAGTTTTCCCCAGCCGCCACATCACCGTTGGGATATCGGTTTATTTTTTGGAGATTTCAAGCATGTCGTCGATAAATGAGGAACTAATTCTTGCGACCCTCAAGGGAATCAAGGATGGCGATGAGGATATTGTTGCCAAGGGCATGGTTGCCGGCCTGCAAATTAAGGACGGCCATGTCGCTTTCGCCATCGAAGTCGACCCCGAACGCGGGGCCCAGATGGAACCCCTTCGCAAGGAAGCGGAAAAAGCCATTCATGCGCTCGATGGCGTCTTATCGGCGACCGTGGTCCTGACCGCCGAACGCCAGGGTGACAGCGGCGCCGCCGCCAGCGCACCGGTACAAAATCAGGGCGGGCACGACCATCCACATCCGGCCGGCACCGGCCCCGATGCGATTATGTTGCCCGGCGTCAAATCAATCATCGCCGTCGCCTCGGGCAAGGGCGGCGTCGGCAAATCGACCACGTCGGTCAATTTGGCCCTGGCGCTGGCCGCCGATGGCTTTAGCGTGGGCATTCTGGATGCCGATATTTACGGGCCTTCTATCCCACGCATGTTGGGCATTTCCGGCGAACCTTCATCCAGCGACGGCAAAAGGCTGGATCCCATGGAAGCGCATGGCGTCAAATGCATGTCCATGGGCTTTTTGATTGAAGAAGAAACACCGGTGATCTGGCGTGGCCCGATGGCCCAGACGGCGCTGCAACAGATGATGCGCGACGTGAACTGGGGCGATTTGGATGTGTTGGTCGTCGATATGCCGCCGGGAACGGGTGATGTTCAGTTGACCATGGCCCAACAGGTGCCGCTGGCCGGCGCCATCATCGTTTCGACACCACAGGACATCGCGCTCGCCGATGCCCGGCGGGGTCTTAACATGTTCCGCAAGGTCAACGTGCCGGTGTTCGGCATTATCGAAAACATGAGCTACTTCGCCTGCCCCCATTGCGGCGAAAGGTCCGAAATCTTCAGTCACGGCGGCGCCAAGGCCGAAGCGGAATTGCTGAGCATGGATTTCCTGGGTGAAATTCCGCTTGCCATATCCATCCGCGAGACATCTGACGGCGGCAATCCAATTGTCGTTTCCGACCCCGAAAGCGAACACGCCAAGGCCTATCGCGGAATCGCCGCGAAAGTCGCCGAAAAAATGGCACGTGGACTGGAAGGCAAGGATATAACGGCACCGAAAATCGTCGTGCAGTAATCCTGCGAGACTATTGAAATAGCAAGACGGCGCCTGAAAATTCAGGTGCCGTTTTTCTTTGGTGTTTTTCAGGTTGGGCTTTTGGTGGCGTCGATGGCTTTGGCGACGGCGTCGCTCATGCCGCACGTACAATCCGTATCGGTGTCAATTTTGCAATCGTCACGATGGCGGGCGTATTGCAACAGTCCATATACGGCGTTTTTGAGACTGACGCTGGACCTGTCCATGGTCCGCCCGACGATCAGTTTCAAATAGTCTTCGTCATAGGGCTTGTGGATATAATCGTTCGCCCCTTCGCGAAAACACTGAACAACCACTCGCTGGCTGGAATCACCAGTCAGCATGATGACCGGATTGGACAGCCGTTTGGCGCGCAATTCACGCAAGGCGGTAAGCCCATCCATACCCGGCATGTGATAATCGAGCAGGATCAGGTCCGGATTATGCAAGCGCACATGCTGGACCATGCCTTCGGCATTTTCCAGTTCGGTGACGGTGTATCCGGCCGATTCCAGCAACCGCGCCGTATACGAGCGAATAACTCTGTCGTCATCTATTAATAGTATATCATTTGCCATGATTGCATCTATTTGGGGGTAATGACGTGGTAATCAAGAAATTATCAAGCCCCGCACCAAGTAATGCATAAATGATAGTGAGTCGATAGCAAACCACCGTCGACGGATTCTTTGACGGTGGTTTGGGTATTTAAAGGTGACCAGTGTTAGTCGAACAAAGCGTCGATATCGCCCTGGTCGATGCCCTGACCTTCATGCTGCGGCCCTTGTAACAAGGCGGCATCGCCTTCGAGTTCAATTCTATCGACTGCGACTTCTGCGAATTCATCGGCGCCCCAGATGCCAATCATCGAAAGAATGCGTTCTTCCAGGAAGTTGATCGTCTTGACCACCTTGTTGGTGCGCTGACCGCTGATATCCTGAAAATTGCAGGCTTCGAGTATATCAATGGTTTTGTTCGACATTTCATCGAGCATGGTATGGGCGCCGACATCATTGATGCGTTCCTTGAGCTTGTCGACGAGTTCGTCAATTTCTTCGGTGGCGTTCAATATCCGGTGCGTCGCCTGTTCCGTAGCTTCGACGATGGCGCCCAGTTCCATGGCGGCGCTGGTCAGGCGGTCATCCTTTTCATCGGGATGGCGGATCGAGGCAATTTCCTTCTTGGTGTCATTGATATGATCGCGCAAATCCCGCAATTGCTCATTGAGGGTATTAACTTCCGGGACATTGTCCGGAAGTTGAGGCGTTACCTTGGTTTCCACCAGTCTCCGAAGATCACGAATGGCGTTCAAAACCTGTGACTGGTCGACGGCAATGCCGCCGTTACCGCCACCGTTAGACCCGTTAGCCCCGTTAGCCCCGTCGTCGGGGACTTCTTCTCCGCGCATTTCCAGTATTCTGCGCTCTGCGGAATAGAGCTTCCTGCCTTTTGTTTTTGTCATTTTTCCCTGAACATAAATAAATGATGATGCTGCATGCAAAATTCAAGAGACAGAATTTCACATAAATGCCGTCAGGCCAAATACATATTTGGGTATGTCGCTGTGAGTGTTAAAAAAAAGCGCTAAATATTGGCTTGGCGAACGATGTCTTCGTCCATCATTTTTTCAAATTTTTCCCACATCAAGCCGACAATCGTTGAATCATCCATGGACATCATCATCGCCAGGGCCAACAAAACATGATGGGGAACCGCCTCTGTCAGGCCAACGTCGGAAACATGGGCGCTGATCTTGCCTTCGTCATTCCAGACAAGCGCCACGTCCTTCGGTCCGAGCTCTATTGTTTGAGTTACTTGCAGGTCTTTCTGCATGTTGGCCTCATCGTTGCCTATTGATACACGTCGAGTAGACCCGACAAATCGTTAGCTTTTCCCTAATATCGGAGAAATCCGTTCCAGGATGGACACGTCATAGGCCGGTGTTTCCCCCTGGGCCGGCACGTCGCGACGCCAGGTTTCCCGCCAATCTGCGGCTTCGAAGTCGTCCAGCAGCGCATCACCCTCAGGGTTCAGGTGAACTTCCGTCAGATAAATGCAGTCGGCCAGCGCCAGGGCCTGGCGATAAATTTCGGCACCACCGATAATCATGACTTCGCCGTCGTCCGACCCAATCAGGCCCTGGGCGATGTCCAGGGCTTGATCTAGGCTGTGGGTGACATGGGCGCCTTCGGCGCGAAAATCCCGGTCACGGGTAATCACGATGTTGGGCCGTCCGGGCAGTGGTCGGCCGATGGCGCCCCAGGTTTTGCGGCCCATGACGATGGGCTTACCCAATGTTTGTTCCTTGAAAAAAGCCAAATCGCCCGGAATGTGCCACGGCAGGCCCCCGTCCCGGCCAATGACCCGGTTTTCCGCCATGGCCACGATCAGCGATATCCGCATCACACGGCGACCGGCGCGGCGATATGGGGATGGCTTTGATAGTCTTCCAGGGTGAAATCTTCGAAGGTAAAGGCGAACAGGTCGGTAACACCGGGATTGAGAACCATGCGGGGCAAGGGCAAGGGGGCCCGGCTTAGTTGCTCATCGGCCTGTTCCACGTGATTTGTATAAAGATGGGCATCGCCGAACGTGTGAATAAAGTCTCCGGGGCGCAGCCCCGTCACGTGGGCCATCATCATCGTCAACAACGCGTACGACGCGATATTGAACGGCACGCCCAGAAAAATATCGGCGCTGCGTTGATACAGCTGGCACGACAGGCGACCGCCCGAGACATAAAACTGGAACAGGCAATGGCAGGGCGGCAGGGCCATGCTATCGACATCGGCGACATTCCAGGCGCTGACAATCAGCCGCCGGGAATCGGGATTTGTTTTAATTTGATCGACCAGGCGTGCGATCTGGTCGATATGACGGCCATCGGGGGCCGGCCAGGAACGCCACTGATAGCCATAAACCGGGCCCAGTTCACCGGCCTTATCGGCCCATTGATCCCAAATTTTAACGCCATTTTCCTGCAAGTATTTGATATTTGTATCGCCGGACAGGAACCACAGCAGTTCGTGGATGATCGATTTCAGATGCAGCTTCTTGGTCGTCAGCATGGGAAATCCCTGGTTCAGATCGAACCGCAACTGGCTGCCGAAGATGGATCGCGTGCCGGTGCCGGTGCGGTCTTCCTTAAGTGCGCCGTCGTTCCGGATTTGGGCCATCAGGTCGAGATATTGCTTCACGTTCGCATCCTCTGGTTTGCCGATTCTCACCCTAAAATAGCTCATCGAGGCGGCGCAATGAAAGCTATCTGTGATAACCCGCTCGCCTGCCCTTCCCAAGGCCCACCAAAGGCCCTATATTGGGCTTGTCGGGCAACCGACTATGACGATAAACATTATACGGAATAATCGTTGCGGACCCGGGGGCAGTGCCCGGCGCCTCCACCAAATTCTCCAGGGCTCGAACGCCTTGGAAACTGCCATGGGGGCGAAACAGGATCGACGTACGTGGTAAAGGTATAACTTTCGTTCGGCATGGTACCCACCGTTATCGGGCCAACACTATGAATGCCAATGATAACGAGGCATTTGCAGTTGCCGCCTAACGGCTAAGCAACTACGGGGTTCGGGGGGCACCTGGCAACAGAAGCCCCCCACTAAAATAGCGTCGGCCCCGCGAATTAAGGGCCAAAGCAAAGGGATAAAATTCGTGGCCGACCAAGTAGAATCAGAATCCCTGCGATACGACAAGTGGGTCGAAGAAGCCCTTCGTGACGTCATTCGGCGAGCGCTGGTCCAAGCCGCGACGCTGGGACTGCCCGGGGATCATCATTTTTTCATTACCTTCCAGACCACAGATGTTGGTGTCGAAATGCCGGCTTCCTTAAGGGCCGAACATGCCAATGAAATGACCATCGTTCTGCAACATCAATACCAGAACCTGGTCGTCGAATCCGACCACTTCGCCTTAACGCTCAGCTTCAGCGGTCGGCCGACACGGCTGGTTATTCCGTTCGCCGCCGTCACCTCGTTTGCCGATCCGTCGGTTAATTTCGGGCTGCAGCTGAAAATGATGCCCATCGAGGAAGATGATACAGATGGCGCAGAGGCCAACGTAAGTGCCGAAAATGAAGAAGTAGATATCGCCCCGTCACTGGCTAAATCTTTCGGCGCCGGCGATATTGAAAACGGCGACGGCGGTCCTGACGACGACGAAGAACAGGAAAAAATGGGCGAAGTCATCGCCCTTGATGCCTTCCGCAAGAAATAAACCCGTCCGTTCATAATCTTCCTTCGGGGATTTCCCTATGTCGTCCTATGTCCATCACGAAATTTTTCCGCTGGGCGCCGATGACACCACGCCCTGGCGTTTGTTAAGCGCCGAACACGTTTCCACCGCCCAGTTTGACGGCGAAACCATCTTAAAGGTCGCGCCCCAGGCCCTGACCCTGCTGGCGGCGACCGCCATGCGCGACATCGCCCACTTGCTCAGGCCCGGCCATTTACAACAATTGGCCAATATTCTGGATGATGATGAAGCCTCTGACAACGACCGCTTCGTCGCCCTGGACCTGTTGAAAAACGCCAATATTTCCGCCGGTGGCGTGTTGCCCATGTGTCAGGATACCGGCACCGCCATCATCATGGGCAAGAAAGGCCAACGAGTGTGGACCGGGGGCAATGACGAAGCGGCGCTGTCCGAAGGGGTCTTGAAGACCTACCTGGAAAGCAACTTGCGCTATTCCCAGGTGGCACCCATCAATATGTTCCTCGAGACCAATACCGCAAACAACCTGCCCGCCCAAATCGACATCTACGCCACCGAAGGCGATGCCTACAAATTCCTGTTCATGGCCAAGGGTGGCGGTTCGGCCAACAAGACGTTCCTGTACCAGCAAACCAAGGCGCTGCTAAACCCCGACAGCCTGATGGCGTTTCTGGACGAAAAAATCCGCACGCTGGGCACCGCCGCCTGCCCGCCCTATCACCTGGCCGTGGTCATCGGCGGCACGTCTGCCGAAGCCAACTTAAAAACCGTGAAACTGGCCAGTTCCAAGTATCTGGATGGCCTGCCCCATCAGGGCAACGAATACGGTCAGGCTTTCCGCGATTTGGAAATCGAAGCCGCCGTCCACAAAATGACCCAGAACATGGGCATCGGCGCCCAGTTCGGCGGCAAGTATTTCTGCCACGATGTGCGGGTTATTCGCCTGCCCCGGCACGGCGCATCGTGCCCGGTGGGGATTGGCGTGTCGTGTTCAGCGGATCGCCAATGCCTGGGTAAAATAACCGCCGACGGCGTGTTTATCGAACAGCTTGAAGAAGACACCGCCAAGTACCTGCCCGACGTCACCGATGATCATTTATCGGACACCGTCGTGCACATCGACCTGGCCCGCCCCATGGCCGATATCCTGGCCGAACTGACGCAACATCCGGTCAAGACCCGCCTGTCGCTGAGCGGCACCTTGATCGTCGCGCGGGACACCGCCCACGCCAAGCTGAAGGAACGCATCGACAGTGGCGAAGGCCTGCCCGATTACATGAAAAACCATCCCGTCTATTACGCCGGGCCAGCGAAAACACCGGAAGGCTATGCCTCGGGCTCGTTCGGGCCGACCACGGCGGGGCGCATGGATTCCTACGTCGACCTGTTCCAACAGGCCGGCGGCTCGTTGATTATGCTGGCCAAGGGCAACCGTTCACCGGCGGTAACGGCGGCGTGTAAGAAACACGGCGGATTTTATCTGGGTTCCATCGGCGGCCCGGCGGCGCGTCTGGCGCTGGATTGCATCAAGAAGGTCGAGGTTTTGGAATATCCCGAACTGGGCATGGAAGCGGTGTGGCGCATCGAAGTCGAAAACTTCCCGGCCTTCATCGTCGTCGACGACAAAGGCAACGACTTCTTCGCCGAATTCATCGCCGCCCCGGTCCATAACGGCGATTAGATGCCGTTGCCCGACCTGCTGATCGATGGCCCCACAGATGCACCCACCACCATCGCCATCGCCCACGGTGCCGGGGCGCCTATGGATACGCCGTTTATGGATGCCTTCGCCCAAGGGCTGGCCAGGTGCGGGTTTCGGGTGGCGCGGTTCGAATTTCCCTACATGGCCGAACGCCGCGAGACCGGCAAGAAACGCCCGCCCAACGGGGCCGGTGTGTTGAGCGATTGCTGGCAGGCGGTGATCGACGAACTGGGCCCGGAAAACCTGATTATCGGCGGTAAATCCATGGGCGGGCGCTATGCCTCGATGATCGCCGACACCGCCGGGGTCAAGGGGCTGGTGTGCCTGGGGTATCCCTTCCATCCTTCCGGCAAACCCGACAAGCTACGTGTCGAACATTTGCATTCCCTGATCACGCCGGCGCTGTTCCTGCAAGGCAGCCGCGATACGCTGGGTAATTTCGACGACGTTTCAGGCTATCAGCTATCGCCGGCGATTACCCTGCACTGGCTGGAAGACGGCGACCACGGCTTCAAGCCGCGCAAGAAATCAGGCCGCACGGAAATTCAAAACTGGAACGAAGCCATCGACGCCTTCGCCAATTTCGCGCAAGGATTATAAAATATGCCTGTCGATCCCGCCCTATTGGGAGCCTTCATCATCGCCGCCTCGGCGTTGGTCGTGACGCCCGGCCCGGACACGGTGCTGATCGTGCGCTATGCGCTGAGTTCCGGCCACCGGGTCGGCCTGGCCGCCGTCATCGGCGTGCAGTTGGGATTGCTGGTTCACACGGCGCTCGCGGTCGCCGGTATTTCGATGATCATCGCGTCTTCGCCGGTGCTGTTCAAAGGCGTCGCGTTGATTGGCGCGGCGTACCTGGCGTGGCTGGGAGTACAAGGGGTCAGGGGCGGCGGCGCGCTGGGTTTCGGCGGCGGCCAGGACAGCGTTTCGGGCGCCAAGGCAATGCGCGACGCGGCGCTGACCAATTTGCTCAACCCGAAGGTTATCCTGATTTTCCTGGCGCTGTTGCCAAACTTTGTCGATGCCACGCGAGAAGATGTCTCGGCTCAGCTGTTGACCCTGGCGGCGGCCCTGATCATCATCAATGTTATCTGGCAGGCGCCCATCGCCTGGCTGGCGGTAACGGTCCGGCACTGGCTGAGCGACCCGGCCATCAGCAAAAGAATTTCTCAGGCGACCGGCGGCATTCTGCTGATCTTCGCCGCCCTGATGGCTTACGACAATTTGTTATCATGAATTTCCATCGGCTCTTACAGTCGGACAAATCCTCCATCGGATTCACAATGTGCTACTGTAATGCCGTGGTTCGGGCGGGAACGGTCATCAGAAGGCAGCCATGAAATTGGACATCAAATATCGTGAAATCGCTTGGTGGTTCTGGCTGCTGATCAGCCTGTGCCTTGGCGCCGGGCTGGCCGGATGGCAGGAAGGCTACTATGCAAGCGCCGCCATCAGCTTCCTAAACCTTGCCTATTATGCGATGCGCGACCGTACTTTGGTAAGTTTTTCCGTCCAGGTCAGGGCTGTATGGCTCGCCTTAGTGCTGGTATCCCTTACCCCCGCACTGTGGTTGATGAACGTCGCCTTGTTCATCGGCATCATTCTGGTCATATTTTTTGACCGCTGCGGTATTGCCCGTGTCCTGATAAAAATGCCATGGAACAAGAATGTGGAACTAACCTGATTTTATGGATATCAATCCCGGGAAAATTCGCAAGAGGTCGGTGCGCATCGCCAAACACCAAACCAGCATTTCGCTGGAAGCGGCGTTTTGGGATGCCCTGAAACAGATCGCCACCGAACGCGACCGTTCCATCAACCAACTGATTACCGAAATCGACCTGGCCCGCCCGACGAGCGAATCAGCAGGCAACCTTTCCAGCGCCATCCGGGTCTTCGTGCTGGAAAACGTGCGCCGAAGCTAGCCTAGATTTCAACCCGATCACAAACGGCAGCCCATTCATCGGCGTCAAGCACATTGGAGGCGAGACCGCACATACCTGAAAAAACTTCTTCAGGAGCGTTTTCCTTCAAGTCGCCAAACATAAGTCCGCGTTCATCGAGATTCATGGCGGGGATCATGATTGACATAAAGATGCCCATTTCCTCGGGCGCTACGGCGGCCCTGAGTTGCTGGGTCACGTTGAGCAGTTCTTCATCGCTGTGCTTTTCGTGCAGCGCCGCCATGGCTTCATTTTCTTCTCGCGCCATGTGAACCAGATAGTGCCCATTGAAATTTGCGAATTGACGATAAAGGTCTTGCTGCATCGCCCACGGGTCATCGGAACCGCCCGCGAACAACCGGTCAAAAATCGCAGCGACACCGGCCAGTCGTGCTTCGTGTTCCCCATGTTCGCGTTCTAGATCGGCTGACATTTCCGGTACACACGCGTTCAAAAGCGGATGAACCCAGGCCTCTTCGTGTTTGGCATGAGATTTCAGCAATGACATTAAAACAGAAAATTCCTGCCGGGATTCGGCAACGTCGGATGCATTTTCCACATTCAGCCGGCCAAACCTTCCGACCCAGTTACAAAGCTCGCGGCGAATCCCCTTATGCACTTCCGAATACAGATCAACACGCTTGTTTCCCATTTTTGACCTCCGTTTATTTGTAATAACGCGAAGGGCTATCGTAGAGGGTCTTGAAATTGGGGACTTGAAGATGCTGTTATTTTTTTATTCAGAACCTCTTATGTTTTTCATATAAGTTATCAATCTGGAAGAAATCGGGGGGGACCGTGGTTTATCTATTTGGCGAATTTTCATTCGATCCGGAAAGTCTTGAACTAAGACAGGACGGCAAGCTTCAGGAAGTGGAGCCGCAGGTGTTCAGCCTGCTTTCTTGCCTGATCAGGAATCGCGACCGGGTCGTTAGCAAGGACGAACTAATCGAAGCCGTTTGGGGCGGTCGGATCATCACCGACGGCGCCCTTAACACCCGAATTAACGCGGCCCGCAAGGCGGTCGGCGATGATGGTAAAAAGCAAGATGTGATCAAGACCTTCCAGCGGCGGGGATACCGGTTCGTGGCCGACGTAAGCGACGGCGCGGCTCCAAAAAAACAGCCGCACAATCTGACGCCGGTTTCCGACAAGCCATCCATTGCCGTTCTCCCGTTTAAGAACCTTTCCGATGATCCAGAACAAGAATATTTTGCCGACGGTATTACAGAGGACTTGATTATCGGTCTTTCTAAACTTTCGGGCCTGTTGGTGATTGGTCGTAATTCGTCCTTCTTCTACAAAGAAAAAACGATTGACCTCGAACAAGTCGGCCAGGAACTGGCCGTTCATTTTGTCTTAGAAGGTAGCGTCCGGAAATCCGGCAACCGGGTGCGTATCACCGCGCAGTTGATCAATGCCGAAAGCGGTCATCACGTATGGGCCGAACGCCACGACGGCGCCCTTGATGATGTTTTCGAATTGCAGGACGAAATTACCGGAAAAATTCTCGATGCCCTGTCCGTGCAACTGACATCAGCGGAACAGAACCGGCTGACCAGTCAGTACACATCTAACCCCGAGGCCCACGACAGCTTTATGCGCGGTCGCATCCGTTACCGCGAGCCAGGCCCCCTGGCCAATGCCGAAGCCCACGGCATGTTTGATCGGGCCTTGGCGCTGGATCAAAATTTCGCGTGGGCCTTGGCGATCCGATCCTATGTCAGGTTTCATGCCTGGTTTTTCAAATGGAACACGGCCACCAATGGATATACCGAAGCGTTGGATGACGCCGAACGCGCCACGGCGTTGGACCCCAATTTAGCGGCGGCGCATTCCTATTTGGGCTGGATTCACATGTGGGGTGATGGTGACGGACACAAACGCGCCCTGGCTGAACACCAAATATCGCTGTCTTTGGATCCGAATTTTGCAGAAGGTTATGTCTGGTATGCCTCGACACTTATCTATAGTGGACAGCCCGAAGCAGCGATCGAGCCCATGAACCGGGCCATGCGCCTAGATCCCCATTTCCCGCCAAACTTCCTGATCAATTTAGGTAATATATACTTGCAACTGGGTCGCTACGACGAAGCCGAACGGCAATTGAAGATCGTCATGCAAATGGCCCCGGACTTCCCCGTTACCTACATCTTCCTGGCGGCTACCCGGGCCGCAGCAGGTGATGTGGCAGGTGCTCGGAAGGCCGGCGCCGAAATAATCAAGCGCATCCCCGGCGCGACGGCTTCGGGTCTAGGTCAGCAATTCCCCTATGCCAATCCTGAACATCTCCATCGCATGGTCGATGGCCTGCGGACTGCCGGCCTGCCCGACGAATAACGACGGCAGAATTCTATTTGAGTGAGTCGAGAAACAGGCTGATCCCGGCTTCGCCACAGGAAATATCCTGTTCGGCCGCGCCGCCAGAAACCCCGATGGCGCCAACGATGGCGCCGTTGACTTTAACCGGGACGCCGCCGCCGACCGTGGAAAAGCGGCCGCCGCCGGATGTATGTATGCCGAACGCCAGATTTCCCGGCACGCACTTTTCGTTGTAGGCCTGGGTGCTGTTGTGGGCAATTGCCGCCGTGTGGGCCTTGTCCTGGGCCAGTGTTGTCGAAAGCGGCTTGCCGCCATCCATACGCTGAAAAGCAATCAGGAATCCGGATTCATCGGTAACGGCGATGCACATGGCGACGCCAATTTCCTGGGCCTTTTCTTCGGCGCCCTGAATTAACAATTGGGCGTCCTGGTGTGACAGGCGTTCAATGGCAAGCAATGTCGTTCTCCTGACCAGACTTAGAGCCGATCACGTTTAAACGTGTGAATCGGCTCGCTCATTTAGAATCGATCAGTTTTCACGTTTGGTTTGAACACGTCGTGTTTCAAACCAAACGTGAACTGATCTAGAATTCTACGTCGATGGCCTTGCCCTGTTCCTGGGCTAACTTTGCCGCCGCCGAGGCCACGGCCAAATCTTGCAGGCCGACACCCGTTCCATCGAACAGGGTAATTTCGTCATCCGACGTGCGGCCCGCATGCTTCTTGATAATGACATCGCCAATGGGCGTGATGGCGTCTTCGCCGATCAAACCGGCGGCGATGGCGTGCTGGGTTTCGCCGATGCTGATCGACTGGGCGACCTCGTCGGTAAAAACGGTCGCCGCGGCGACCAGTGCCGGGTCGACTTCCTGCTTGCCGGCGGTGTCGGTTCCCATGCAGGCGATATGGGTGCCGGGTTTAATCCAGTCCTTCATCATCAAGGCATCATGAGCGGCAGTAATGGTGATGATGACATCGGCTTCGGCGCCCAGTTGTTCACGTTCGACCGCTTCGAACGGCAAGCCGATTTCCTTGGCGACTTCGGCCAGACCGGTCAACATTTCGGGATGGAAATTCCAGGCGACGACTTTTTTGAAATTCCGCTGTTCGGCGGCGGCGCGCAACTGGAAGGCCGCCTGATGCCCCGCCCCGACCATACCCAAAACCTGCGAATCGGCGCGCGCCAGGTGGGCGATGGAAACGGAACTGGACGCCGCAGTGCGCACGGCCGTCAGGTAATTACCGCCGACCAAGGCCTGAAGTTTGCCGGTATCCGGGTCGAACAGGAATACGGTGGACTGATGGTTGGTCAGGCCCTTGGCCATATTCCCCGGCCAATAGCCGCCCGATTTAACCCCCAACGCCATGCCCGCCTTATCGAAGCCGGACTTAAACCCGTACAGCGCATCGGCATGGCCGATGGCTTCACGGATTACCGGAAAATTATAGGCATCGCCCCGCGACATGGCGGCGAAGACACCTTCGACGGCTTTAAAGGCATCGGCGCGTCCGATGACCTGCTTGCAGACATCTTCATTGACGATCAGCATCTGAATTTATCCCCTTAGTAAGCTATGCCACGGGCCGAAACAGGCCAGATGCTTTCGACCACGCCGCCGCGCACACCGACATACCAGTCGTGGACGTTGCAGGTAGGATCACAATGTCCGGGCACCAGTTTAAGCTTTTCATTGATTTCCAGCACCCCGTCGGGGTCCGCAATCACGCCATGTTCGTCGGAACATTTGATGTATTCGACATCTTTGCGTCCGAACACCACGGGCAGGCCGCTATCGACGGATTGCGCCTTCAACCCGGCATCGCAAATGGCCTTGTCGGCCTTGGTGTGGCTCATGATGGATGTCAAAATGAACAGCGAATTTTCCCATTCCCCATCATCGATACGGTTGCCGTCCTTATCAAGGATACGACCGTAATCGGCATCCATGAAGGCGTAGGAACCGCATTGCAGTTCGTTAAAGACTTTCGACGTGCCTTCGAAGTAATAACTTCCCGTGCCGCCACCGCCGACGATGTCGCACGCCAGGCCCTTGGCCTTCAAGGCATCGACCGCATCGGCAACCATGGCTACTGCGATATCGATTTTTTCCTTGCGGTCTTCATATTTGTCCATGTGCTGCATGGCGCCCTGATAGGCTTGGATGCCGGAAAACTTCAGGCTCTCGGCGGCGTCGATGGCCAGGGCGATTTCGACCACGGCGGCGGTCGAATTGACGCCACAGCGCCCGGCGCCACAATCGATTTCGACCAGGCATTCGATGGTCGTGCCGTGCTTCCCAGCGGCGGCTGAAAGGTCGGCCACATTGTCTATGTCATCGACGCAAACAATGGTGCGCGCGCCGTGTTTGGGCAGGCGGGCAAGGCGGTCGATCTTGGCCGGGTCGCGGACCTGATTGGAAACCAGCACGTCCTTGATGCCGCCGCGGGCGAAGACTTCGGCTTCGGAAACTTTCTGGCAGCAAACCCCGCAAGAATCGCCGAGCTTCTCCTGAAGCAAGGCGACGTCTACCGATTTGTGCATCTTGCCATGGACCCGGTGACGGACACCCATATCCTTGGCGAATTTTCCCATTTTGATGATATTGCGTTCGAGCGCATCGAGATCCAGAACCAGGCAGGGTGTCTGGATATCGGCTTCGTCCATGCCGATGGCCGCGGGAATATCGTAACCGACTTCGTAATCAGCTAAATTTGTACTTTTGCTCATGGGATTATTCCTTCTCTTTCAATCGGCCCTACATCCAGGGCAGTTTTTTCAGATCTACATTGCCGCCAGTCAGGATCACGCCGACGCGCTTGCCGGCGAAGAGTTCCTTGTTCTTGAGGATCGTCGCCAGCGGCACGGCGCTCGATGGTTCGATAACAATTTTCATGCGCTGCCAAGTCAGGTACATGGCATCGATGATTTCTTCTTCGCTGGCCAGCAGCACGTCGGTCACATATTTTGAAACGAAGTGCCAGGTGCGCGGACGCATGCTGACTTTCAAGCCATCGGCGACGGTATCGGGGGCGTCATCTTCGATGATATGACCGGCATGGAACGAGCGATAAACATCGTCCGCGTTTTTCGGTTCGGCGGCATAAATTTTGGTCGACGGTGAAAGGGTCGACAGGGTCAGGCAGGTTCCCGAAATCATGCCGCCGCCGCCGATGGGCGCGACCACACAATCCAGATTGCCGACATCTTCATTCAGTTCCAGCGCACAGGTTCCCTGCCCGGCAATCACCCGGTGATCGTTGTAGGGGTGGACGAAATCGGCGCCGGTGCGGGCCACCAGTTCTTCCAACATGGCTTCGCGCGCCGTGGTAGACGGTTCGCATTCCAGCACTTCGCCGCCATATCCCCGGACCGCAGCCTTCTTGGCTTCCGGCGCCGTGCGGGGCATGACGACGGTTGCCTTGATGCCGCGCTGACCGGCGGCGTAGCTTAGGGAAAGCGCGTGGTTTCCCGAAGAATGACTGGCCACGCCCTTGGCCGCTTGCGCATTACTCAGGCCAAACACCGCGTTCGATGCGCCGCGCGCCTTGAAGACACCGGCTTTCTGGAAATTTTCACATTTGAAATACAGGTCGGCCCCGGTGAGCGTGTTGAAATAGCTCGACGTCAATACCGGCGTGCGATGGATGTAGGGCTGGATCAGCGCGTGGGCCGCCGTTACGTCATCAAAAGTCGGGATATACATATCGTCCATTTTACACTCACGCCGCTTTGGTTAAGGCAACACCCGTTGTTTCGCGATAATATTCCTGCGCCGCGGCAACACCGGACCCAAGATTTACCGGATAACCTAGATCCTTCATAGCCATTTCGATGGTCGCCACACCGGCAAGCGCCATGACGTCACTGATTGACCCCAAATGACCGATCCGGAAGGCTTTACCCGCCATTTCGCCCAGTCCGACCCCGAACGAGACCTTGTATACATCATAGGCATGGTTGGTCAGCTCGTCGCTGTTAAAACCGTCGGGGACATAGATGGCGCTGACGGTGTCGGAATAAAGATCCGGCGTTTTGGCGCACAAACGCATGTCCCAGGCGCGAACCGCCTGACGAATACCCTCGGCGATGCGGAAGTGCCGGGCAAAAACGTTATCCAAGCCTTCTTCTTGCAGCATGGCGACGCTTTCGCGCAGGCCGTTGATCAACTGTATGGGCGGCGTATAAGGGAAGCCGCCCTTGGCGTTGGCGTTGGTCATGTCGCGGAAATCGAAGAAACAGCGGGTGCATTTGGCGGTTTTCGTCGCTTCCATGGCCTTTTGGCTGACCCCGACAATGGCCAGACCGGCGGCGATCATGAAACCTTTTTGCGAACCGGAAACCGCCAGGTCGACGCCCCAGTCGTCCATCTTGAATTCCATCGAGGCCAGCGAGCTGACGCAGTCGACATAGAACATCGCCGGGTGGCCAGTGGCATCGATGGCCGCGCGCACAGCCGCAACATCACTGCGTACACCGGTCGCCGTTTCATTGTGGGTGACCAGGACGGCCTTGATGTCGTGGTTGGTATCGGCGGCCAGATGTTCTTGATACAGATCGGCGGGGGCGCCCGTGCCCCATTCGCATTCGATCACTTCGACATCAAGACCGTGGCGTTGGCACATGTCGATCCAGCGGTGCGAGAACATTCCGAAACGCGCAACCAGGACCTTGTCGCCCGGTGACAGCGTATTGGTGATCGCCGCTTCCCAGCCGCCGGTGCCGGTCGACGGGAAAGTGATGACGTGCCCGCTCTTGGTCTTGAAGACTTTCTTCAAGCCGTCCAGCAAGGGGACGAAAGTGGTTTCAAAATCGGGTGCCCGGTGATCCGTGGTCTGGATATTCATGGCCGACCGCAGCCGGTCGGGAATATTCGTCGGTCCGGGGATGAAAATTGGGTTCTGGCTGTTCATGTCACGTCCTCCTGGCGCATGTGGGTTGTCCTGTGTGCGCTTGCAATAGCGTGATATTAGCAGGTCCCGTATATTTTACAATTTTTCTGAAAAATTATTCCATTTATAATGTTAATATGTTAAATGTTTGAATTATATAACTTATTCTTTTTTTATTCGGCCTATTTAATTTTGTATGGAAATATTTTTTAATTTCAATATACGATCACGAGGCTGATTCAAGACCCGCAAAAGGAAATTTATGATGGAACCGGAAACCCAGAAACGCTCGCGGGGGCGACCCCGTTCACTGCCGTCAGATACCAAGGCCAACAAGGTTCAGGCACTGGACCGGGGGCTATTGTTGCTGCGGGCGCTGGCCAAGGAAGGCAGCGCCACCTTGACCGATATCGCCCTGCAACTTGGCTTGCCGGCGTCTTCGGCGCACCGGATTCTCGCCACCCTGCAAAAGCACGCCTTCGTGGATTTCGATAATGCGAGCCAGGAATGGGCCATCGGCATCGAGGCTTTTCGTATCGGCAGTTCTTACCTGGCCCGCACCAACCTGGTCGAAGCGGCGCAAAAAATCATGCGCCCGCTGATGGAAGAAACCGGCGAAACCGCCAATCTGGCCATCCCCGACAACGGCGATGTCGTCTTTATCAGCCAGGTCGAAACGGCCAAACCCATACGTGCCTTCTTTCGCCCGGGCACGCGGTCGCACATGCATGCCTCGGGCACCGGCAAAGCGCTTTTGGCGGATCTACCACAAAAGGATCTGGAAAAAATCCTGCAAAACAAGGGCCTGCCGGAATTCACGCCGAAGACCCTGACATCGCCGGCGGCGCTTTTTGCCGATCTCGAAGAAATCCGCAGGCGGGGTTGGTCTTTCGATGACGAAGAACGCTATTCAGGCATGCGCTGTGTCGCCGCGGCCATATACAATTCCTTTGGCGAGGCCATTGCCGGCGTATCGGTTTCCGGCCCCACCGTACGCTTCCAGGACGACACCATCGCCGAACTGGGCCCCAAGGTCTGGCGGGCGGCAGATGAAGTGACGACAATGATCGGCGGTAAAGTACCAAAATTCTAACCGCCCAGCCCTTTGAGCAAACCTTTCAGCAGGTCCTGGGGCTTGATTTTCTGGGGCTGCGTTGACGACGGCGGCGGCGGGGGTGGCGGTTGATCGCTTGATGGCGGCGTATTACTCGACGGCTGCTGGCTTTGGCCGCTGCCGCCAAGCCCCGGCAGGACGCCTTGCAACAACGAGCCGATGCCCTTTTTCTTGAGCAAATTGCCGACGGCCGGAATATTGCCCAGGCCACCGATCAGGACCTTGGAGGTGTCGAGCTTGACCGTCGGGGCATCGAGCCGCCCCTTGATGGAAAACGGCACGGTCGATGTGCCCGGCGCGCCCTGGCTCAAAACCTGGCTGAGAAAGTTCTGCGACAGGTCAACCTGACCGCCGACGTCGATCAGCCAACGGGCGAGGTCGACCTTGCCGCTGGCCCGCCCGTTACCCATGCCCGAAACCAGCTTGAAATCGTTGGAACTGGCGACCCCGTTCGAAATGCTGAAGGACCCGGTGATGTCAGCCGCGACGCCCTTGCCCTTGCCGCCCGACAACGCGCCGCCAATATTGTTCAACCCGGCGACCAGACCGAGAGCCGCCGACATGGCCGTTCCCTTGCCGCCGGTCTTGACGTCGAGTTTTCGAAGCGCCAAGGCGCCGCGCCCGTTCATGCCGGCGATCAGGGCGGCAACGCTTTTACCGCCGGTAGTAAGATCGATGTTCATTTCCCCGGTGCCGGTCGCCATCGCTTCGCCGGTAACCGCCAACAACGCCTTGACCACATTAATGTTCTTAAGGCTGAGCGCCGATTCGACCTGCAACGTGGAGGCCGCGGTAATCGTGGCATTGCCATCAATCACGCCGCCGAACAGGCCGCCGTTTAGCCGACTGACCCGCAGGACACCGTTATCGACAGTAGCGGCGATATCGGCGTTTTCGACCCGATACTTGCCCGTCACAAGGGCGCTGGATTTCATTTTCAAATCGGCATCGAAGGCTTTCAGGGCGCTTAGGTCGATAGGATCGGTCGGCCATTTGCCGGGCTGAAACGCGACCGTGCGGCGGAAGGCTGACGCATTGTGGGGCGCCTTGGGCGCCATGAAGGCGGCGGGCACAAGGGCGTTCAATTCATTCAGGAACGCCGCGCCTGAAACCGGCAAAAGTTTATCGATGTTGATTTCGCCGCTGACCAGGTCGGCGATAATTTTGGGCCGGGCGCCGTCGATGGCGATGGCGGCGTTGCCCTTAACCGATAGCGGACTGGCTTCGATCACAAGGCCGCCAAGCGTCATACCGGTCATGCCTGCCTTGACGTTGGTGGCTAACTTAAATTCACCCAATTTGGTCGCCGGTCGGTAATCGACACCGAAGGTGCGGAGCATTCCCGTCAGGTTTTTGTGACGGATCGCCAGTTTGCCGTCGAAGCCGCCGATCAATGGCAGTAACGACAACTGACCGTCGGCGTCCACCGTCGCCCCGGCGCCACTTAATCCCAATATGATCTGCGGTTTCAGGACCGACCCGTTCAGCGTTGTTTTCAGAGTCAAGGCGCCGATGGATTTAGCTTCCGGTGGCGGCACCGCCCCGGCCATGCGCATCAGCCTTCCCAGATCGGCAATCTTGCCGTCGAGGCGAACATTTTTCAGCGACGGGATGCCGGCGAGATTGCTAAACACGCCCTTCAGCGAGACCTTTGAGCCAGCCATTTGGTCGATGCTGAAGCCTTTGATGTTCAGCGATTTGTCGAACAGGGTTCCGTCAAACGCCACATCCTTGATCGACGTTCCGCCATAAACCATGGTCTTGACCCGCGCCTTGATATTGGCGTCAAAGGTTTGCAGGACTTTGAGTCCCGCCAGGGTATCGGCGATCGGGTTATCGTTGGTGACCGGCGGCGGCGTCTTCGCGTCGGCACCGGCGGCCGCCTTGGTTTCCGCTTTGGCCATGGTTTCTGTCGTTGTTTTTGCGGCAACCAGATAGGCATCAAGATTGATCCGGTCGAGCAATAAATTGACCCCGAAGGAAAGTCGCTTGCGCAAATTGACGGTGGCCGCACCGGTCAGGCGCGAGCTGTCAAATTGCATATCCAGATCCGTCGCCTGGACCTGTTCGGCGGTCGCTTTCAATTTCGCGGCCAGGGTCAATTTGCGCAGGCGGTCCGACGGCACCGGCGGCGGCGCGATGCCGATCCAGCCCATGGCGCCGCGAAGATCGCTGACAGAAACTTCGACCTGGCCTTCGAATTGCGGCTTGCCACCAACCGGGGTAACGAAGCCGAAAACGGCGACATCGGCGCCGCCGGGCAATTGCGCCGCAAGCTGGCTGATGGTGATCTCGCCGTTGCCCAGTTCGACATTAACTCTCCCTTGATGCACCAGCCCGCCCCGGAACGTTAAAGAATCGGCCGAAAATGCAAGTGTCGCGCCGATCCCGGCAGGCAGCACGAAGTCGTCGGACCCGCCACCCGGAGCAATCGGTTTCGCCGGCATCTTCAACGTCGCCGAAGAATTTGACTGATCTGTACTTTTCTTATCTTCCTGCACCGTCGAATTGACGGTAGCCGGCCTTTGCACCGCCGCCATGGCCAACCAGTCATCCAGGTTGACACTGGGCGTCGCGAGGTCAACTGCGACGTTGATGTCATCGGCGATTTCGGCGCTGAGCGATCCGCTTAGTTCGACATTGCCGAGAGTCATTTTAAGATCCGACATTGCGGCCCCGGCGGCAGAGGCCACGAGTTCGCCCTGTATGGCGAAGGGTTGACCGAGCAGGCCGGGCAGTTCCCCGGCAGCAGAAAGGCTGTGAACCAGGTCCGACAGCCGGGTGCTTTCGCCACCGATTTTGCCTTTGAAGGTCGGCGTTTCGTCAAGGCCGGTAATCGCACCGGTGGCCGAAAGCCTGCCCTTTTGCGGCGACAATTCGACTGTGAAACTGACCGGGGCGGTTCGTTCTTCAATAATCCTGCCAACGGATACATCGTATGACAGCGGCAATCCCCGGGCCACCAGCGTGCCGGAACTGTCGAACGGACCGTTCAGCGAGGCGGCGGCAACCTTGGCATTGATCTGGTCGATCGTCTCGACGCTGCCGGCGATGCCGTCGCGAATGATCACCGTACCATTTTCGATGATAAAATTATCGAGCCGAACATCAAGCGAAGCAGAAGATGCGGCCCCTTGGGGTGCGTCTGGCGTTGCCGATTGCGGATCCTGCGACGTCGGCGCATCGGGTTTACCGCCGAACGCCTGAAGAACATTCCAGTTTCCGTCGGCGAATCGTTCCAGTTCGATCATCGGTTCGACCAGGCGAACCGTTTGCACCTGCACCTGGCCACCCAGCAAGGGGCCCAGCGCGACCCGCACCTGCAAGGATTTCAGGCTGATCATTTCGGCCGATGTCGCCCCTGCCGGATTGCTTAATCGCACCTTGTTGACAACCAGCGCCGGGGCCGGCAACACGGCGAGTTCAAGATCGCCATCGATGTGAATATCCAGCCCGGTGGCGTCTTTGACGCGCGTGGTAATTTCGCCCTTGTAGCTGTTCCAGTCGACCAGGCCCGGGCCGACCACGACGGCGACGATTAACACGGCGACCACGGTAGCCAATACAATCAACAGTTTTTTCACCGGCGCAATGCTCCAAGAATTGTTATCAAGGGGGGAAATCTATCACAGATCAAAAATTTTGCCCGGATTCATGATGTTGTCCGGATCGAGGCCGCGTTTGATATCGCGCATGGTATTCAGGGCATCGCCATGTTCGATTTCCATGAATTCCTTTTTACCGTATCCGATACCGTGTTCGCCACTGCAGGTGCCGCCCATCTCGATGGCGCGGCGGATCATGCGTCCATTGATACCTTCGGCGGCGGCAAATTCTTCCGGATCATCGGGGTCTATCAGCAGGCAAACATGAAAATTACCGTCCCCCACATGGCCCAGGATGGGCGCGATCAGGGCGCTGTCATCGATGTCCTTGCGGGTCGCCAGGATACATTCCGCCAGCTTCGAAATGGGCACGCAGACGTCCGTGAACCAGGGTTTGGATCCGGGCCTGAGCGCCATGGCGGCGTAGGCTGAATCGTGCCGCGCCTGCCACAGGGCGTTGCGGTCTTCCTGTTTTTCGGCCCAGCGGAAATCGCCGCCGCCGTTATCGGCGCATAAACCGCCGACCAATTCGATTTGTTCGCGGACGCCGACTTCCGAGCCGCTGAATTCCAGAAACAGGGTCGGCTGCGCTGCATAGTCCAGGCCGGAATAGGAATTGACGGCGGCCATCTGCACTTCGTCTAAAAATTCAATGCGGGCAATGGGGATATCCATCTGCATGGTCTGGATCACCGTGTTGACGGCGCGTTCAACATCGGGAAACGAAACCACCGCCGACAAGGTAAATTCCGGGATGCCATGCAGCCTGACGGTGACTTCGGTGACGATGCCGAGCGTCCCTTCCGATCCGACAAACAGCCGGGTCAAATCATACCCCGCCGATGATTTTCGCGCCCGTGTGCCGGTTTTGATAATACTGCCGTCGGCCTTGACCACGGTTAGCGCCATGACGTTTTCACGCATGGTGCCATAGCGCACCGCGTTGGTGCCCGATGCCCGGGTCGCGACCATGCCGCCAAGGGAGGCATCGGCGCCGGGGTCGATGGGGAAAAACAGGCCGGTATTGTGCAAGTGCTGGTTTAACGTCTTGCGACTGACACCGGCCTGCACGGTGGCATCCATATCGCCGTGTTCGATGGCGATAATCTTGTCCATACCGCTTAAGTCGATACTGACCCCGCCTTCGAGCGCCGCCAGATGGCCTTCCAGCGAGGTCCCGGCCCCGAACGGAATGATCGGGATTTTGCGGGCGGCGCAAATTTTGACGATGCCCGAGACTTCTTCGGTCGACTGGGCGAAGACCACCACATCGGGTGGCGCGCCATGATGGAACGACAGGTCTTCTCCATGCTGTTCGCGGACCGATTGCCCGACCGACAGCCGGTCGCCGACGATGCCTCGCAGCGCCTCGATCAAGTCGTCATCGACATTTGATTTTGTGGGTTGATCCATCATGATTCGATTATGACATGAAAACCCGTCACGTCTCCCGACCTTTGATCTTTTTCCGCAGCTTTATCACCTGATTTTCGATATTGCCGTAAAGGGGGTGGATTTCGAGCGCCTTTTCGAAGGCCCGCAAGGCCGCCGCATCGTCGCCGGTCGCCATATAAATCAGGCCGAGGCCCGAAAAAGCACCGAAATGCCGGGGCTCAAGCACCACCGTGCGCTCGATATCCAGCACCGATCTTTTCAAATCGCCCATCAGGTAATAAACCGTCGCCCGCTTGTTCCAGCCTTCGGCGAAATCCGGGTCGAGCGCGATGATCTTGTCGAAGGATTCAAGCGCCGAGGGTAAATCTCCGGTGTTCATGAAATGAATCCCGCGATTCATTTCGGCGTCGATGACCTTGTCTCCCGCGACCAGCCACAAGGCCCAGATACGGGTTTCGACGACCTCGCCCTGTTGCCGGTCCTCGATGGCCGACAAGGATTGGAACAGTTGATCCAGGCGCGGGTCATCCTGCCCGGCCAGGGCCGGGGACAGCGCCATGAAAAAACAAAAAAGGATCGCCAAAAATCGCATCACAGCCCCCTCGGCTTGGGACCGCCGCTGGCCCAGTCCAGCAGTTCGACGGTATGAACCACGGGAATACCGGTGGCTTCTGAAATTTGCACCAGGCAGCCGATATTGCCGGTCGCGATGACGTCGGGATTGGTGTCTTCCAGATTAATCACCTTGCGGTTTTGCAAACGTTTGGCCAGGTCCGGCTGCAACATGTTGTAGGTTCCCGCCGAACCACAACACAGGTGCCCTTCGGCCGGTTCGCGAACGGTGAACCCGGCATCGCGCAACAATCGTTTGGGGCCATCGGTCAGTTTTTGGCCGTGCTGCATGGAACACGCCGAATGATAGGTAACGACGGGAAAATGATCGAGCTTGCCCGGTGCCACACCCAGGTCGGCCATGACTTCCGAGACATCGCGGGTTAGCCCGGCGATGCGGACACCGCGTTCCGCCCATTTAGGATCTTCCGCCAGCATATGGCCGTAATCCTTGACCGTGGTGCCGCAGCCCGAGGCGTTGATGACAATGGCGTCCAGGCCGTCGCCGTCGACTTCGGCCATCCAGGCGGCGATGTTGGCCCGCGCCGCCGCGCTCGCCGCCTCTTCCTTGCCCATGTGCTGGACCAAGGCGCCGCAGCAGCCGCCGCCCGCCGTCACCACGACCTCGCAGCCATGGCGGGTCAGCAGGCGCACGGTGGCTTCGTTGATGGCCGGGCGCAGGACCTTCTGGGCGCAGCCGGTCATCAGCGCGACTCGCATCCGTTTCGCACCTTCGGCCTTAAACACCTGCGGCTTATCGACCGCGGCGGGGCCATGAATATGATCCGGGGCCATATCGACCATGCCTTTAAGTCGACCCGGCAACAGCGCCCGGAAAGGCCGCCCCAGCCGGGCCCCCCACAGGGCCAGGCGGAACAGCGCCGGGTTCGGCACGACCATCGCCAGGATGGCCCTGAGCAGCCGATCACCGAGCGGTCGGGTATAGGTCTTTTCAATGTGACCGCGGGCGTGATCGACCAGGTGCATGTAATCGACACCCGACGGGCAGGTCGTCATGCACGACAGGCAAGTCAGGCAGCGGTCGATATGTTTGACCACTTTCTGCGGCGCCGCCTTGCCGGTTTCCAGCATGTCCTTGATCATGTAGATGCGCCCGCGCGGGCTGTCGGCTTCGTCGCCCAGCAGGACATAGGTCGGGCAGGTCGCCGTGCAGAATCCGCAATGCACGCAGTTGCGCAAAATGTTGTTGGCGATGGTGATCGCCGGGATTTTCAGCTGATCGGCGTTAAAGAGTGTCTGCATCTAGATGTCTTCGTTCATGCGTCCGGGGTTCAAAACACGCTGGGGATCGAAACTGTCTTTGACCCGCGCCGCCAAGGTGGCCAGCGGCCCCGGTTGCGGCTGAAACACCGGCACGGCGGCGCGAACATCGGCGCTTGCGCGGATCAGCGTCGCGTGACCGCCGCCGCCGCCAATGGCGGCGCGCACACTTTCGTGGGCAGCGTCGGGCCGGGCATCCATGGCCAGCCAAATCAAGCCACCGCCCCAATCGAAAAAGGCCCGCCCGCCGGTGTCCTCGATCAGTCGCCGGGCGACGCCGGGACCTTCCGAAGGCGGCACCGACAATCGCCAGACCTGATCTTCATTACCGACAAAATAGGAGACATCGCGAATTTCCCGCCACAGGGACGCGCTATTGGTCGAATGCAGTTCTTCCGTCTCGCCGAATTCCGCCAACATGGTGCGCAGCGCATCGCAGCGAAAATCGACCGACGGCCCCGGCCCTTCAACTCGGATCGCGGTAACGCCGCACCCGGCGCCCGATACATAGGAAACAGCGCTTGCCGCCGCCAACGCCGCCGGCACATGGGCGGCGGCGGAAACGTCGAACGGACTTTGCAGGGCCATCGTCAGGGCGGCGATGGCGACGTCGGTGTCATCGCCCAGAACCAGCACGGTGCGAGCTTTTTCCGGGATCGGCAAAACCTTGAAGGTGACATCGCACATCACCGCCAGGGTCCCGAAAGAACCGGCCATCAGTTTGGAAAGATCGAAGCCGGTGACGTTCTTGACCACCCGGCCACCCGACTTAAAATGTTCGCCGCGACCGCTGAGCGCATGAAAGCCCAAAATATGATCGCGCGCCGAACCGGCTTGAATGCGCCGGGGTCCGGCCATGTTGCAAACGAACACGCCGCCGATTGTGCCGCCGTCATCTGGCGTGCCGCCGAACAACGGCCCCCAGTTGGGCGCTTCGAAGGCCAGGCGCTGGCGCTGTTCGGCCAGGGTCGCTTCGATGTCGGCCAAGGGTGTCGCGGCCCGGGCGCTCATCACCAATTCGGCGGGTTCATACAGATCGATTCCAGACAACGCCGACATATCAAGGTTGTCGGACGCGCCATCTGGCCGGCCATAGCCGCGCTTGGTGTGGTGGCCAAAAACGTCGAACGAGCGACCTTCGGCCACGGCCCATTGCAGGGCGTCCAGGGCCTGATCGACGGTATCGGGTTTCAGGTTTTCGCTCATTTCTAGAACCTGGGAATATCGGGAAAGCGCATTTCGCCATTATGAACATGGACCCGGCCCAGTTCGGCGCAGCGGTGCAGGGTCGGGAAGACCTTGCCCGGATTAAGCAGGGCGTCGGGGTCGAACGCGCATTTGACCCGTTGTTGCTGTTTTAAATCGTCTTCGGTGAACATCACGTCCATCAGGTCGCGCTTTTCGACGCCGACGCCATGTTCGCCGGTCAGCACGCCGCCGACGTCGACACACAGCTTGAGAATTTCGGCGCCGAATTCTTCGGTCTTTTCCAACTCACCGGGAATATTGGCATCGTACAAGATCAACGGATGCAGGTTACCGTCACCGGCATGAAAGACATTGGCGACGCGCAGGCCGTAGTGTTTTGAAAGTTCCGCCATGCGCGCCAGCACCGTCGGCAACTGGGCACGCGGGATGGTGCCATCCATGCAGTAGTAGTCCGGTGAAATGCGGCCGACTGACGGAAACGCCGACATCCGCCCGGCCCAGAACATCTGGCGTTCTTCCTCGCTGTTGCTGATCCGCACACTGACCGCGCCGTTGTCTTTGGCGATGGCTTCGACACGCCCGGCCAGATAATCCACTTCGACTTTGGGGCCGTCCAGTTCGACAATCAACAGGGATTCCACATCCAGCGGATAGCCGGATTTAACGAATCCTTCCATGGCGCTGACCGCCAGCTTGTCCATCATTTCCATGCCGCCGGGTATGATGCCTTCGGCGATGATGGCACCGACCGTGGCGCCGCCGGCCTCACTCGACGGGAAGCCCAGCAACATGGCGCGTGCGGTCGCCGGTTTTTGTAATATGCGGACCGTCACTTCGGTGATGACCCCTAACAGCCCTTCGGACCCGGTGATCAGGCCGAGCAGGTCATAGCCTTCGGATTCCATGTGCTTGCCGCCCAGGCGGATAACCTCGCCCGACGTCAGGACCATTTCCACGCCCAATACATTGTTTGTGGTCAGGCCGTATTTCAAGCAATGCATGCCGCCGGAATTTTCGGCGATGTTGCCGCCGATGGAACACGCGATGCGGCTGGACGGGTCGGGCGCGTAATAAAAGCCCCGGTGTTCGACGGCATCACTGATCGCCTTGTTGGTGACGCCGGGCTGGACGACGACGCAGCGGTTATCGTAATCGATTTCCAGGACCCGGTTGAATTTACCCAACCCCAGGGTGACCGCATCGGCCAGCGGCAAGGCACCACCCGATAGCGACGTACCGGCCCCGCGCGGCACGATCTTGACGCCCTGGTCCTGGCAGTATTTAAGGATTTCGGAAACCTCGCTGGTGGTTTCCGGCAAAACCACGGTCAGCGGCAATTGCCGATAGGCCGACAAACCATCGCATTCATAGGCGCGCAGTTCGTTTTCGTCGGCGATGACGTTGTCTTTGGGAACCATCCGGCCTAAATCCGCAATGATCGCCGCCCGCCTGGAAAGGATTCCGGCATCGGGTTCGGGCATTTCCATGGCGCCGCCCCTCTTAAGTTGTCAGGAAGACTATATGTAAGCCCGGGATCGCCGCTATAAAAGAAAAACCGCACCAAAGGGTGCGGTTTTCATAATCTTTTCCACTATTCGGGAAGTCGGCTTAAAAGACGGCTTCAGCCCTGTCTGGCTTTGAAACGGGGGTTCATCTTGTTAATCACATAGACGCGGCCTTTACGGCGCACAATCCGGCAATTTTTGTCACGCGCCTTGGCGGACTTAAGGGAATTTCTGACTTTCATGGTCGCTATCCTCGTTTACCGCGCAGCCCCTAAAAGCAAACCACCTGCTTTGGTGCGCGAAGGCGGGAAAATAAGGGGGTAATTCGGGTCTGTCAATGCCTGCGAGGGGGAAAAGACCCTATTACCCTGAATTCAGGGGATTACACCCGTTTTTCCCACTCATTAGGGTCGTGCCCCTCAAGCGCCGGGCGGCCCCCTCCGGGCCCCTTGGCTGGGATTCTGGAAGTCAGACCTTAAGGCCGGACAGGAAACAGGTTTGGCAAGATCGAGTTCCTGTCAGGCCTTAAGGTCTGGCTTCCAGAGAACCAGCAAGCGCGAAGAGCGCGCCCGCAGGGGCACATACCTTAAATGAAAAGCAACAAGGCAGGTCTTGCAGGATCAAGCTCCTGTCGGGCCTTAAGGTCTGGATTCCAGAGACCGAGCAAGCGCGAAGAGCGCGCCCGCAGGGGCACATACCTTAAATGAAAAGCAACAAGACGGGTCTGGCAAGACCGAGCTCCTGTCGCGCCTTAAGGTCTGACTTCCAGAGACCGAGCAAGCGCGAAGAGCGCGCCCGCAGGGGCACATACCTTGAATGAGAAGCAACAAGACGGGTCTTCCAGAATCAAGCACCTGTCGCGCCTTAAGGTCTGGCTTCCAGAGACCGAGCAAGCGCGAAGAGCGCGCCCGCAGGGGCACTTATCTTAATGAGAAGAGCGCGCCCGCAGGGGCACTTACCTTAAATGCGAAGGGCGAAGTCGGAGTGTTTTCAATCCCTGAATCTTGCCTGTTGACACTCCCCCTGACTCTCCTCTTTAATAGAACCTATCATGAACATAAAAGAGTTAAAACGGCAGATTTCTGCCATTCCGGATGGGAACGGGCCGCCTGCGACGGGGGCTTTGATTTCGACCGGATGCCCCGAGATCGACACATCCCTGCCGGCCCACGGCCTGGCCGGGGGTGCCGTGCATGAAATGGCCGGGGTCGGCTATCAGGACCGCTCGGCGGCCTTAGGATTCGCCCTGGGGCTGACGGCGCGGCTGTTACAGGAACGCCCCGGGCCGCTTATCTGGTGCGAAACGCGGGACCACGACCGGTTGCATATTCACGGCCCCGGCCTGATGGCCTTCGGCATCGACCCCGGACGCCTGACCAAGGTTACCGTGGCCCGGGAAACCGACCTTTTGTGGGCTTTGGAAGAAGCCCTGGATTGCCCTTATGTGGCCGGTGTGGTGGGTATTTTGTGGTCGGAAAAACGCTATTCCTTCACCGCCAGCCGGCGCTTGTCCCTGCGGGCGAAAAAAAGCGGGGTGACGGCGTTGTTGGTGCGATCCCATCACGCCCGGGGCGCCAGCGCGGCGGCGACCCGGTGGCGCATCGCCGGTGCGCCAAGCCCGGCGCTGGCCCCCTACTCATCCATGCTGCCGCGCCTGGGCAATGCCGGGTGGCGGGTCAATTTATGTAAAAGCGGCAATGGCCGAGAAAACAAATGGGATGTGGTGTGGAACCATGAAGCGATACGTTTCGATCTGGCTTCCCGGGTGGCCGACGGAGCGCCTGCGGCGAACAACGAGTCTGCAGCGCGCGCAATCGGCTGAAGCCCCGCTGGCACTGGTCGCCATGGTATCCGGTGGCGCTCGCATTATGGCGGTCGACACCGGCGCCGCCCGGGCCGGGGTCATGGTCGACCAGACCCTGGCCGATGCCCGCGCCCTATGCCCTTTTTTGAAGGCCCGGGATTACGATCCGGCGGGTGATGTGCGCGACCTTGAAAAGCTTGGCCACTGGTGCATTCGCTATAGCCCCCGGGTCGCCACCGATGCATCCGACGGCATCATCATCAACATCACCGGGGCCAGCCACCTGATGGGCGGCGAGGCCAAGCTGGCCGATGATCTTTTACAGCGGCTGGCGGGATTTGGCTTGAACGCCCGCATCGGCATCGCCAAAACCATCGGTGCGGCCTGGGCGGTCAGCCATTTTGGCCCGTCCCCGGTAAGCATTATCGGCGACACCGAAACCGCAAGCGCCCTGGCCGGGTTGCCCCTGGCCGCCTTGCGGGTGTGGAGCGACATAAGCGACCGCCTGGGTCAGGTCGGCCTGAAAACTATCGGCGCCCTGATTGGCAAACCGCGCGCGCCACTGGCCGCCCGTTATGGGGAAGAACTGATTACCCGGCTGGACCAGGCGCTGGGGCATCGCGACGAGACCCTGCCCGCAATCGCCCCGCTGCCCGATTACCGAACATTTCGCACGTTCCCCGAACCGTTGTTGTTGCGGGAACAAATTCACGGCTGCCTGACCGACCTCGCCACCCCCATGGCCAAACTGCTGCGCGAAAAAAGTTATGGCGCGCGCCGCTTCTCGCTGGTGCTCTACCGGGTCGATGGCGACGTTACTTCTTTAAGCGTTCGCACCAGCGCGCTGACCCAGCAGGCCGATGTTATGGTCCGGTTGATCGGCGAAAAGTTAGCGGTCGTAAGCGATGACCATGACCCCGGCTGCGGCTTTGAAATGATCGTCCTGAATGCCTACGACACCGAAATCGTCACGGCCCGACAGCAGCAGCTGGACCATCGACCCGGCGCGGGCGAGCGGTCGACTTTCGATATGCTGATCGACCGCTACGGCAACCGTTTGGGGTTCGAAAATATCGGCCGCTTCGTGCCCTATCACAGCCACGTTCCGGAACGATCCGAACGCCTGGTTTCCATGGCCGAGGCGGCCGAAGAAGTCGGGGCCACCGCCGACTGGCCCGACTTCGTGCGCCACCTGCAACAGGGTTCTTCTTCGGGCCGCCCCATTGCCCTGCTGCCCCGCCCGGAACCCATCACCGCCCTTGCCGAAGTGCCCGATGGCGCGCCGATTCGTTTCGACTGGCGGCGGGTCCGTCATCGGGTGATCAAGGCCGAAGGGCCGGAACGGATCGCCCCGGAATGGTGGGGCCGCCTCGGCCATCAGGTCGAACCGACGCGGGATTATTTCAGGGTCGAGGATATGGACGGATACCGCTTCTGGATTTTCCGCCACGGCCTGTACGAGCGCCTGGAAAAACCATCCTGGTATATGCACGGGCTGTTCCCATGAATACGTATGTAGAACTCGCCGTGACCAGTAATTTCAGTTTCCTGCGCGGCGCATCGCACCCTGAAGAACTGGTCAGGACCGCCGCCGCGCTGGGCCACGGCGCCGCCGCCATTGCCGACCGCAACAGCGTCGCCGGTATCGTGCGCGCCCATGTGGCGGCGAAACAGGTGGGCATCAAGTTAGTGGTTGGTGTGCGCCTGGTCCTCGCCGATGGCTTCGAGACACTTTGTTTTCCGGAAAACCGCATCGCCTACGGGCAACTGTGCAAGTTGCTGAGCACCGGTAACTTGCGGGGGCCTAAGGGGGCGTGCGAGCTGCACCTGGCGGACCTGCGCGACTTAACTGCGGGACATATTTTTATCGCCCTGCCGCCCTATGAACCGGCCCCGGAATTCGAACCCGGGGTCAAATGGCTGGCCGCGGCGTTCCCCGACCAGGCCTTCCTTGGGGCGACCCGCCTGTATGGCGGCAACGATGAAATTCGCCTGGAAAACCTTGCCCGTCTGTCGGCCCGTCTTGATATCCCCCTCATCGCCAGCAACGATGTTCACTATCATCGGCCCGCCCGTCGGCCATTGCAGGATATCCTGACCTGCATTGCCCATCACTGCACAATTTCCAACGCCGGTTTCCTGCTGCATGCCAACGCCGAAAGATACCTCAAAACGCCCCATGAAATGGCCCGCCTGTTCCGGGGCCACGAAGAAGCCCTGGCCCGCACCGGAGACCTGGCCGCGCGCTGCCGGTTCTCGCTCGACGAGTTGGCCTATGAATATCCCGACGAGCCATCCGGCAACAGCGCCACCCCGCAAGCCGAGCTGGAACGCCTGACATGGCTGGGCGCCCGGCGGCGATTCCCGGATGGCTGTGATGAGAAACTGAAGGCGACCATCGAACATGAACTGGCGCTGATCGAACAGATGAAATACGCGCCGTATTTTTTAACGGTCGACGATATCGTCCGCCACGCCCGGTCGCTGGGAATTTTGTGTCAGGGTCGGGGCTCGGCGGCCAATTCTGCGGTTTGTTATTGCTTAGGGATTACGTCCGTCGATCCGACCCAGATTGATCTTTTGTTTGAACGGTTCGTGTCGGCGGAACGGGACGAGCCGCCCGATATCGACGTCGATTTCGAACACGAACGGCGGGAAGAGGTGATCCAGTATATCTATACGAAATACGGACGCAGCCGTGCCGGTATCGCCGCCACGGTGATCACCTATCGTTCGCGCAGCGCCGTGCGCGATGTCGGCAAGGCCATGGGGCTGTCCCTCGATATGGTCAGTGCCTTGTCGGGGTCGGTGTGGGGTCGATCATCGGCTAAAATTAATGCCGATCAGGTCCGCGAACTGGGGCTCGATCCGACCGATGCGACTCTCGCGCAGACCCTGAAACTGGTCCGCGAGCTGATGGGCTTTCCGCGTCATTTGTCCCAGCATGTGGGCGGTTTCGTGATCACCCGGGGGGCCCTGGATCACGTCATCCCCATCGCCAACGCGGCCATGCCGGGGCGCACCTTTATCGAATGGGACAAGGATGACCTGGACGCCCTCGGCATTTTGAAAATCGATGTTTTGTCACTCGGCATGTTGACCTGCATCCGCAAGGCCTTTGGCCTTATCGAGCGGCACTATGGAACATCCTACGATCTGGCCACGGTGCCCCAGGAAGACAGCCGGGTTTACGATATGATCTGCCGGGCCGACACGCTCGGCGTTTTCCAAATTGAAAGCCGGGCGCAAATGTCCATGCTGCCGCGCCTGCGCCCGCGCACGTTTTATGATCTGGTGATCGAAGTCGCCCTGGTCCGGCCCGGTCCTATTCAGGGCGATATGGTGCATCCCTACCTGAAGCGCCGTCAGGGACTTGAAAAGGTCGAATTTCCATCCGAAGAATTGCGCGATGTGCTCGGCAAGACCCTGGGAATTCCGTTGTTTCAGGAACAGGCTATGAAAATCGCCATCGTCGCGGCAGGCTTTACGCCGGGCGAGGCCGACCAGTTACGCCGCGCCATGGCGACCTTCAAACGCACCGGCCAAATCGGTGATTTCAGGGAACGTTTTATAAACGGCATGCTGGGTAACGGCTACGTGCTGGACTTCGCCGAAAGATGCTTCAAGCAAATCGAAGGGTTCAGCGATTACGGTTTCCCCGAAAGCCACGCCGCGTCGTTTGCCTTGCTCGCCTACGTTTCAAGCTGGCTTAAATGTTATCATCCGGATGTCTTCGCGTGCGCGCTGCTGAATGCGCAGCCCATGGGGTTTTATTCGGCCAGTTCCATCGTCCGGGATTTCCGCGACCACGGCGGCGACGTGCGGCCCGTTGATATCAACTTCAGTGCGTGGGATCACACGCTGGAACCCGGCGGCGATACCCGGTGCGCCCTGCGCCTGGGCTTGCGCCAAATCAAGGGCCTGCGGATCGCCGACGCGGCAGTCTTGGAAGCGGAACGGGCGGGTGGTTTTGATTCCATCCGGGATTTATATTTTCGCACCGGCCTTAGCGTTTCCGCCATCGAGTTGCTGGCCCGGGCCGATGCTTTTTGCTCGTTGGGGCTGACCCGGCGCGATGCCTTGTGGGCGGTGCATGGCCTGGGTCCGGCCACGGGTGGGCGCACTTCGCTGGAAGACTTGCCGCTGTACGCCAATGTCTATGCATTGGATCGCGGGGCTGAAGATTTGCAGCGGGAACAGGAAGTCGCCCTGCCGGCCATGCCGCTGGGCGAACATGTGATCGAAGATTATGCGACGCTGAAATTGTCGCTTAAGGCGCACCCCGTTTCCTTCGCGCGAAACCGCCTGGATACCCAAGGCTTCATCGTTGCCTCAGGCCTTGGCAATCAGCAGACCGGGAAACTGGTTTCCGTCGCCGGGCTGGTTTTGGTGCGGCAACGGCCGGGCACCGCCAGCGGGGTTATTTTCGCCACCCTGGAAGACGAAACCGGGATCGCCAATGTCATCATCTGGCCGAAAGTTTTCGAAGCCAACCGCAAAACGGTTCTGGCGGCGCGGTTTCTGGGCGTTAAGGGGATGTTGCAAATCGAGCAATCGGTGGTCCATGTGATTGCCCGCGAACTGTTCGATTTAAGCGACCACCTTGCCCTGCTCGGCAATCCCCAGGTCTCGGTGCTGCCCAAGGGGCGAAATTTTCAGTAGCGACTGCTGTTTCACAAGATCAGGATGCGTCGGCTTGGCTGCCCAGTTCGGCCAGCATAAACGTACGAAGGCTCGTTAGTTCGGGGTCGCTGTCGCGGCTCTGGTGCCAGTGCAAATCGATCATGAACCCGGGCAATTCAAAAGGCAGTTCGTAGGTATCCAAACCGAAGCTGGCACCGACTTTTTCGGCGAGCAAACGCGGGATGGTCAATAAATGATCAGACCGTGACGCCAGTTGGCAGGCCGACAGGAAATGCGGCACACTGCACACCACGGACCTTCTTTTCCCCAATTTCTTGAGCTGTTTATCGACGACACCCCGCATGCCGCCACGGTTGGGGGACACCAGAATATGCCCGTGGGAAACATAGTCAGACAGTGAAAGCGTGCCCTTGAAGCCAGGATGTCCGCGCCGCATGACGCAAACGAATGTTTGCTGCGACAGGGGCCGTGTCGTTACGTTTTTCAAGCCTGCGGGGATGTGGGCGAGAGCGAAATCAGCGTGCCCTTTTTCAAGATGTTCCAACACCATTTCACGCTGAAAGGGGATGATTTCGATGCTGACCCCCGGCGCTTTGCCCGCCAATAGCCCAACCAAATCCGGCAAGAACAAAGTTTCGCCAAGATCGGACATGACGATCCTGAAATGACGGTTGATCGCTTCGAGCGCCGGCAGGTCCTTCGGCACGCCCGCCGATACATCCCGCAAAACTTCCAGCCCCTGTTCGATGCGGGAACGGATTGCCACTGCAAAATGGGTCGGCAACATACCGTTGCGGGTCCGCACGAACAACGGATCACCCAATTGGCTTCTCAATCTACTCAGCGCATTACTCGTCGCCGGTTGGGTCAGCCCCAGTTGTTCGGCGGCCCTGGAGACTGATCCATGACGCATGATTTCAACAAACACAGGGTACAGATTTAGATCCATTAGATATTCATAATTTCAATAAAGGTTAATTGATAAAATAAATTATATCATTGAACAAAAGATTTATATAGTGGGTGATTATAGAGAATGTGAACCGATCAATTGAGGGAGCAACGAAAATGTTCGGCATTGTTATCGATTACAATTTTTCTGGTGATGAAGCGGCGTGGCGAGAAGCCATCGATACTTTCTTAGGCCACATCGATGCCGACGACAGGTTGAAGGGACGCTTCAGCTATCAGGTACCAAACCCCATTTTTTGATTTTTGATGCCCTTCATGACGCACCTCCTACGGTCTGGTAGGAGCCACGCAATTTTCGTTCCTCAATCCACGCTTCAAGGTCGCGAATATCGTATCGGACAGCTCGTCCAATCTTTGCGTATTTCGGCCCGTCGAGTTCGACCCGGAATCGCGATGCCTTTAGCCAGTATTCTGACATCCCGATATATATAGCAGCTGCGCCTGTCGGTATTAGCTGCGGTTCAAATAAACGATATTGAAGTGGTGCCATTCCTTTGGCCCTTTCCGATTTCCATGGGAGGGTCAAAGTAAACAAAGCAAACCGACCCCCCGCGTTACAGGGAATCGGCAGGGCGTTGTCCGCGCATTTACTGCTAAACAGGGACTCACGCGTCTAGAGGAGACCGACTAAGTCTTGTTCCTCTATGTGTATGACGCTGCCAAAGCACCGAAGAAAATACAATATCACAACAAACAGAGAAATCAATATTTATTAACGAAAAAGGCTTCCAATACCACATGTTGTGCCTTTCCCGCACTTCACACGTGCTTCAGCCTATTTTGACAAGAATTTTCCACGAGCCCAAAACGAGAAAAACCCCCGGTTTCCCGGGGGTTCTCCATGGTGGGCACGACTGGGATTGAACCAGTGACCCCCTCGATGTCAACGAGGTGCTCTCCCGCTGAGCTACGCGCCCTTTTCATGCGGCTAATTTGCACGCTAAAGGAAAGGCGTTTTAGTCCGATCCGGGCGACTTGGCAACCCTTTCTAAGCGCCCTTTCCGAGCGCCCCATATCCCGCTAATATCGCCTTAGGCAGAAAAACCAGCAGGACCCGAGCCCCTTGGACACCACCGCCCCGCCCTCGCCCGATGAAAATATGGTCGAAATCCTTAGGCCCGAACAATGGCGAGCGCCGCTGGTGTTCGCTTCGCCCCACAGCGGACGCACCTACCCTGCGCAATTCCAGCAGGCGTCGCGCCTTGATCCGTTGAGTTTGCGGCGGTCGGAAGACGCCTTCGTCGATGAAATATTTTCCTGCGTTCCAGAACTTGGGGCGCCGCTGCTGCTGGCTCATTTTCCACGCGCCTATATCGACCCCAACCGGGAAGCCTTTGAACTGGACCCCGACATGTTCGATGGCCCCCTGCCCGATTATGTCAACACCACGTCGCCCCGGGTCACCGCCGGGCTTGGCACCCTGGCCCGGGTGGTCACCAGCGGCGAAGAAATTTATGCCGGCAAGCTGGATTTCGAGGAGACTAAAACGACCATCGAAAACCTGTACGTGCCGTACCACGTGGCCCTGCAAGGCCTGCTCGATGAAGCCGTCGCGCTGTTCGGTGGCTGCCTGCTTGTCGATTGCCATTCCATGCCGTCCACCGGCGGCCCCATGGACCGCGACCCCGGTTTCCGCCGCGTTGATTTCGTTCTGGGCGACCGCCACGGCGCATCGTGCGATAACCGATTGACGCTGCGTGTGGAACGCGCCCTTCAAGGCATGGACTATGTGGTAACCCGCAACACCCCGTACGCCGGGGGCTTTACGACGGCCCACTATGGCAAGCCGAAAATGGCCCAACACGCCCTGCAAATCGAAATTAACCGGGGGATATATATGGACCAGTTGCGGGTTGAACGCGGAGACGGATTGCAGATGCTGAAAGACAACGTCCGGGTGCTGGTCGAGGACCTGTGCGGCATCGACCCCGACATACTGGCCCCGTCATGAACGTGACGATACGCATGGCGAGCGAAAGCGATCTGATCGCGGTCCAGGAAATTTACGCCGATCATGTCCTGCACGGAATCGCCAGTTTCGAGGAAATACCGCCCGACATCGCCGAAATCATGCACCGCTTCGCGACCTTGCGCGGCGCCGGTTACCCGTTCACCGTGGCCGTGGTGGGCGACATCGTCAAAGGTTACGCCTACGCCGGCCCTTACCGGCCCCGGCCGGCCTACCGCCATACCGTGGAAAACACCGTCTATTTGGCCAACGATGCGATGCGCCAGGGAATTGGCGGCAAATTGCTGGAAGACCTGATCGACAGATGCACGGCGCTGGGCTATCGGCAGATGGTGGCGATTATCGGCGACCGCGACAACGCCGCGTCCATCGCCGTGCACGCCCGGTGTGGCTTTATCCACCGCGCCATCGTTGAATCCGTCGGCTTCAAGCAGGGCCGCTGGATCGACCAAGTGATCATGCAGCGGGCCCTGGGCGACGGCGACGAGACTCTACCAACGTAAGACTGGCACAGCCCTTGCTACTTACCTGTCAGGCACACACAGACTTGGCAGAAACATGAGACGTTTCATAACCTTACTGGCGACCTTGACGGGTCTTCTGGCGACGCTCTCCCCGGCACCGGGCAGGGCCGCGCAACCCGTTGTAAACGCTTGGCAAATATGTGATATCCAGACCGCCCGGCAGGAACGGCGCACAGGCATTCCCCGGGACCTGTTGAAGGCCATATCGCTGGCGGAAACCGGTCGCTGGGACGACACCGAACAGGCAACATTTGCCTGGCCGTGGACCGTTATGGCCCAGGGTCAGGGCCAATTTTTCCCGACCCGGCAGGCGGCGCTGGATTACATTCATGACCTTCAGGGCCGTGGCATCACCAATATCGATGTCGGCTGCATGCAGATAAACCTGTTTTACCATGGCGACGCCTTTGCCAGCGCCGAACACGCGCTCGACCCGGAAGCCAACACGGCCTATGCCGCGTCGTTCCTGAAAGACCTCTATCAATCGACCCGGTCGTGGACCCAGGCCGCCGCCGCCTATCATTCGAACAAGCCCGAACGGGCCCGGGCCTATAAACTGAAAGTCTTGAAACACTGGAACACGGCGCGCCAGGCGACGGCGTCGAACGAAAGGTCTACAGATGTCAGTGTGGCCAGCGCCAGCATCGATCATGTGCGCGTCAGAGAGCTTAACCGGCTCCGCAAAATCAAGCAGAAATCGTTGGCCGCCACCGATCCGGGGCAATTGCGCCGCGGCCAGATGGCGGCCTGGAAAAAGGGCGGTTCGAACACGTTCGACATTGGCCAGCTTGCCGCCCTGCGCCGAATAAAACTGGAAAGCCAGCGCCGCAAGGAATTTCAAGGTACGGTTCGCGACGAGACCGGTGATGAATTCGCCACCAAACGGCGCCACCAATTGGATAAATGGCGGCTGGTCGGATACGTTGGCGGCGCCGGATAAAGGGTCTTTTTGCGCCTTAAGGTCAGCCTAATAACCTTTTTTGCCGCCTAATCGGGTCGATCCCGGCGCATCGACAGATATGGCAATATCATTCCCACGACACCATATGGAACGGTAGAACCGAAAAGAATTTTATTTTGGGCTATTCCTGCATCGCCGGTGCGGGTACAACCCCTCTCTCCAATGTATGCCAAAGGGACGACCACCGAGCAATGGGACTTATCGATAAGCCGCAAAAAGTAAACATCAAGACCAACGCCGATGTGTTGCCGTCTCTGGTTGATTTAAAAAACCGCAAGGTCGCCGATGTCGGCTGTGGCGATGGCTCGCTGGTCCGCCTGATGGCCCGGCACGGAGCCAAGGTCATCGGTGTCGAATGCAATCTGGAAATGCTGGAACGCGCCCGTTCGGCGAAACCGGCTGGCGAGGAATTCTATTGTGAAGGCGTCGGCGAAAACCTGCCCTTCGATGATGGCAAGCTTGACCTGATTGTCTTTTTCAACAGCCTGCACCATGTCGCCGTGGACCACCAAGACCAGGCCCTGGGCGAAGCCGCCCGGGTATTGAAACGCGGGGGCCAGGTTTATATCTGCGAACCCGTCGCCGAAGGCCCGCACTTCGAAATGATGAAACCGGTACACGACGAAACCGATGTCCGGACCGGCGCCTACAAGGCCATCAAGGAGGCCGGAAAACACGGCCTGGATGAAGAACTTGAAACCACCTACGTTCATCCTTCCAGCTATGCAGATTTCCAGGCCCTGCAGGACCAGCTGACGACCATCAATCCCCACCTGAAGAAAGTGTTCGCCTCCAAAATAGACAAAATCCGGGGGTTATTCGACCAACTTGGCCACAAAACGGCCAAAGGAATCGCCTTTGACCAACCTATGCGGGTCAATCTGATGCGGAAAAAGTAGTATTTTCCAGGGCCGGGGTCAAAAGAGATGATGTTTCGACTCGTCATCATCTCTTTTGACCGACTAAGATATTGTGATAGTTATAATAAGAAGAAAGTACCCGATCGCAGAGGATGCGGACCGGGGCTGGTTTGTTGCGGTTACTAATCGTCGGGGCGAGTAGGCCTGACGGAGCGGTTTTCGAACATCGGAAGTGGACCTGGGCTTGGCGTCAAACGATATCAATTTCGAAGTGATGGTGCTGCAGGGGGGCCGCTGGGAAGTTCATGCCAGCTATTCCCCGGACCAGCAGGGCCAGGCGGTCAGGGACGCCAAGGCGCTGGAAAATATTTCGACGATCAAAGGCGTCAAGGTGGTGCGCTCGGAAACCAACAGCGAGACCGGCAACACCAAAGAAAACAATATCTACGCCACGTCCACCCTGACGGAAGAACAACCCAAGGGTGCCAAGCAAGCCAAGATCACCCGCCAAAACGCGCTGACGCCGGCCGCCACCAGTGGGCCCGCCAAGAAAGGCCGGTCTAAGGCCAATAGCGGCAGCATGAAATCGGGCACGAAGATACCCAAACATATTGAAGAATATGACCCCGATGTCGCCGACAAGATGACTTTTTCATTCTTCCGGCTGATCGTAAAACTGCTGATGGTGGTGCTGTTCAGCGCGATCATTTCGGCCACAGTTTCCGCCTTGGGCGGCATCTGGCTTGGCGAGACCGACTTCCGCGCATCGACTCAGGCCAATATTCTTAACGTCCTGTTCTTCGGTTCGTTCTTCCTTAGCGTTGTCTGGATGAGTTTTTCTTTCTTGTCGAAAGCCAAAATTGCATCATCGCGGCGGCCCCTTGTGGCACTGGCGCAGTTAGCGCAGAAACCAAAAGAACCTGAGCCGACGTATACAAGCGAAGAGCGGGTCGATTTTGGTGAAGAAACCAACAAAATGGCCGAAGAAATGAAGGTCGCCGAAGAAAAAAACAAGACCGAACAAGGCGAATCATACGACACGGATGACGCCATAGACTCTGACGACGACGATGACATTGATGACACTGACGACGCCGTCGTCGACGAGGATCAGGCTGACCGGTCCGCCGACACCGATGCCAAACCCGGTAACGGTGGGGTGGAAATCGGCGTCGCCAAAAAGGCAGAAGACCCCTGGGTCATAACGCAAAAAGCCTTCGTCATGGATTATCTGGCTGACTCCCTGGAAAACTCCAACTTCAATATGGCGACGGCAGACAACTTCAACAAATTCGGCGTCAATCTGTTTATCGCCGGGGCCGTTGAAACCCTGAGCCAGGATCGCAACCTTGCTGGCGGTGCCGCCGCGCAAATTCTCGGTGATGCCGTCAAGTTCATGGGCTTTCGGAATCGCGATGCCCAGGGCTTTTCCGACAAAATTCCGGGCTACCTGCTGGCCGATTCTAAATACATGCAGATGTACCAGGCCGGTCGCAGTTCCATGATGACTTATCTGGAAGGCGACGCCGAGGGGGCTTCGACCCTGAGCATGGCGCTTGCCGAATGGAACACGCGGAAGTCGACCGAAAAGGCAAGCGGACCGGTAACCGTGCTGTTCACCGATATTGCCGGTTCCACCAACATGACCCAAAGCCTGGGCGACGCCCTGGCCCAACAGGTCGTGCGCGCCCATAACAAGATCGTCCGCGATGCCCTTCACCAATTCAACGGCAAGGAAGTAAAACACACCGGCGACGGCATCATGGCCTCGTTCTCCAAAACCTCGAACGCCGTCGAAGCCGCCGCAGATATGCAGAAAGGCGCGATCAAACACAGCGAAGCCAACCCCGACTTGCCCCTTGGCCTGAAAATTGGCATCAATGCTGGCGAACCCATTGCCGAAGAAAACGACCTGTTTGGCACCACCGTGCAATTGACGGCACGCATCGTCGACAAAGCGATGTCGGGTCAGGTGTTTGTGTCCGACATCGTGCGCGGCCTGTGCGATGGCAAGACCTTCAACTTTGTCGCCCGCGGCGCCTTTGAATTGAAGGGTTTCGACGACGCAATCACCCTTCATGAATTGATCTGGGACCCCAACGCCAGCCCGTCGCCCGACGAAATCACCGAAACGACCGAGCCGGGATCCGAGATCGGCTCGGAAATTGGCGCAGACATCGCACCCGAAACACCAAAGTCCGAGGCTGAGGCCGAAGACGAACAGTCGGACGAAAGCGCCGAAGACGGAGAGGCCGGACCGGCGAGTTCAGAATTAGAGCCGGAAACATCGGATGAGGTTCCTTCCGAGGCGACCGAACCGCCTGATGATCAGGCAACCTTGCCGGCGGCGGATGCCGACATATCCCCCGAGACACCGCCGGAAGCGCCTGCTGATGCTGAAAAACCGGCACCGACACCCGGCCCGGAATGACCCCGTTGTTCCGCCGCGCCGGATTTACCTTCCTCGCCTTGCTGTTTGTTGTCGTCACCCACCTGCCCGCCCGTGCCCAGGATGCGACGCCGGGCACACAACAAGACACCTGCGCGGCGGCAACCAAAGCCGTCGATATCACCATCAATAATCCCAAGGGGCGTGTAATCTACAATACCGGCGTCAGCCGCAACGACTTAGTCAGGCTAAGGCAATCCCGCAGCCGAGTCGTGCAAAACAGCAATTGGAAACCACTGGGCCTGACACTCTCGGATTTCCGCTTTCAAATTAACACGTCGGCCAGCCTGCTCCCCATCGCCAACGACCAATTCTGTGCCTACCCGAATTCCTTCGACATCACCATCGGCTATAGCGGCTTCAAGGTTTATATCGACCGGCGTTATGGCAAGGGCGGTTGTGAACACCGGGCCGTGCTGGATCACGAAAACACCCATGTCTCGCTGTACCGCAGCAATTTGTCCCGCTCGCTGCCTGATCTGAAACGGGCAGTGTATTCCGCCGCCCGGGGTATCGTGCCGGTGATTGTCGACACGCCCAATCAGGGGGCCCGCTATATGCAGGAACAAATGGAAACGAAACTAGAACCCCTGATCGCCCGATTAAGTCGTGGCGCCGACGTCGCCAATGCGCGGATCGATACTGTGACCAGCTATAAAAATGTCCAACGCCGGTGCCGCAACTGGTAGTCTCGGGCGATGATCCAGATAACCCCATCCATTGTCATTGAAGACGACGAGATCGACGAGCAGTTCATCCGCTCGCCCGGTCCCGGCGGGCAAAAGGTCAACAAGACCGAAAGTGCGGTGCAATTGCGTTTCGACGCCCGCCACAGCCCGGCGCTCGACAACGGGGTCTTCCTGCGTCTGAAAACCCTGGCCGGTCGGCGCATGACCAAAGACGGCGTCATCGTCCTTACCGCCAACCAGTTCCGCACCCAGGAACGCAACCGGGCCGATGCCTTGGAGCGCTTGTGCGCGCTGATCCATGATGCTGCTGAGCCGCCAAAATACCGCCGCCCGACCCGGCCGAGCCGGGCTGCCAAGGCAAAGCGCCTGGACGGCAAGCGCCGTCAGGGCGATACCAAGAAGGTCAGAGGCAAAGTCAGCCAGGAAGACTGAAGGCGGGGTTATGTTTCCCCATCGGCAGAAAGGTGCGGGACCGCGAGGGCCGTGCCGGCGGCCGGGATCAGGCCAATACCGGCATCCCGCAGACCATACATGAGGGCTTCGTTGACCGCATAGCGAGTCTGGAAGTATTCCCGACCGGGAACCCAGAAACGCAGGCCGATAATGACGCCGCCATACGTAAAGTCGTGGATACCGACTTGGGGTTTCGGTTCGCTGCCGACTTTGGCGGCTTCCGTCAAAACCTTTCGCAGGATAGCAACGGCCTGTTCGATGTTTTCATTATATTCTATGGCGATCCTGGTTTCGACGATCCGATATTCGCGCGAATTGACGATTACCTCGCCAACAATTTCCTTGTTCGGCACGGTGATCCGTTCACCGTCCTCGCCGACCAGAATGGTCACCGCAAGGGTGATTTCTTCGACCATGCCACTGATATTTTTAACCGAAATCATATCGCCGACGGCGAACGGTCGGCTAAGTATGATCGATAACCCGGCCCCGTAATTGGACAGCGGGCCCTGAATTGCCAGGGTCGCACCAAAGGCCGATGCGCCGGCCAGTGCGATCAATGGGGCGGTACTGATTCCGAAATTGCCAAGGGTTATGATGGCGACGAAAATAATCACCACCAGTTTGATGATGTTGCCAATGAAGCGGGACAGGGTCGGGTCGATTTTACGGGCTTCGGCGACCACGGTAATCTTGCGGCCCGCCCAGGCGGCGGCCTTGAGGCCGACGAACAGGAAAACCAGGGCACCGAGCAACTGAAACCCGTATTGCACCGCAAATTCGACCAAGGTATCGACCAGCTTGGTGACAGTTTCCAAATCCTGTTGCATGCCTAAATCCTTCTGAAATTACCTCCGGTAATCCTAGTCAATTAGTCGAACCAATGGAATAGCCCGATCATCGATCATCCTGTAATTTACAATATTTTTGTGGTATAATCTCCGCTCGACGATGTCTCTGTATTAATCCACAAGAACAAGGAGACGGACGATGGGTATGGCAATTACATTAAAAGAATACCTCCGGGACTGTCACATCGTTTACGAGGAAATCGAACACCCCTACCACCCCACCAGCATCGGTTCTGCCAACAGCGCCCACATTGCCGGCGACGCCATGGCCAAGGGCGTCCTGCTGCGGGATGATTTCGGCTACGTCGTGGCGGTCTTACCCAGTTCGCACATGATCGATCTTAAAATCCTGCGCGATAAATTCGGCGACGATCTGGACCTGGCGACCGAGAACGAGGCGCAGACCTTGTTCGAAGATTGCGATGTCGGCGCGGTGCCGGCGATTGGTGCGCCCTATGGCATGCGTGTGGTCTGGGATGATCGATTGGCGACCCAGTCCGAGATCTATTTCGAAGGCGGCGATCACAAGACCCTGGTTCACATTTCAGGCGGCGACTTCAACCGCCTGATGTCGGAAGCCGGTCATGATCGGTTCAGTTCGCACGTATGAACATCACGCCTTCATGCGTTCGCTTTTCGGGTCGTAGAAAGGTTTAAGAGACGCCGTCGCCGGGATGCGTTCGCACGCCACTTCGATTTCGTAGGTGCCGGAATTGACGAAGGCGGCATCTATTATATCGTCGTGTTCGACATAGCCCATGCCGAGCGATTTGGCGATCGCGTGGCCGTACATGCCAGAAGTGATATAGCCGACGATTTTGTCGTCGCGCCAGATCGGTTCGTTGTGGTAAAGCAGCGCGTTCTCGTCATCGAGGGCGAACTGCACCAGCTTCCTGCGCACGCCGCCCTCGCGTTGCGCCACCAGCGCTTCGCGGCCAATAAATCCGCCCGGCTTGTCCCAGGCCACGGCGAACCCCAGGCCGGCTTCCAGCGGCGTGTCTTCGTCGGCAATATCATGGCCCCAATGGCGATAAGCCTTTTCCGTCCTGAGCGAATTCATGGCGTGCATGCCGGTGTGCTTAAGGCCAAATTCGGCCCCGGCGGCGACGATGGTGTCATAGATGCCAGTGGCGAATTCCGCCGGGATATAGAGTTCCCAGCCCAGTTCCCCCACATAGGAAATGCGCGAGGCGCGGACCTTGCCATAGCCCAATTCGATTTCGATGCTGGTGGCGAACGGAAAATTCTGGTTCGAAAGGTCATTCGGGGTTAACGGCTGTAACAAATCGCGGGCCTTTGGTCCCATGATGCCAAGAATGGCGGTGCCCGAGGTAACATCGGTCAGGATGGCGTGGGCGTCATCGGGAATGTGACTTTTCAGCCAATGGAAATCGCGGGTCTGGGACGAAAAGGCGGTAACGATCATGAAGGCATCGCCAGCCAGTCGGGTGATTGTCAGGTCGGCTTCGATGCCGCCGCGCTCGTTCAGCCATTGGGTATAGACGATGCACCCGGGTTCGACCGCCACATCGTTAGCGCAGACCCGGTTCAAGACCCGTTCGGCGTCGCGGCCCTGCAACAAAAATTTGGCGAATGTCGAAAGGTCTAACAGGCCGACATCTTCGCGCACCGCCATGTGTTCGGCGGCTGAATGTTCGAACCAGTTTTGCCGCCCATAGGAATACTCGTATTCCGGCGTGACCCCATCGGGTGCGAACCAGTTGGGGCGTTCCCAGCCTCCGGCTTCGCCAAAACAGGCCCCGGCGGCCTTCATGCGGTCGTGGAACGGTGTCGTGCGCACCTGTCGCGCCGTCTCGAACTGGCGGAACGGCCAGTGCATGGCATACAGCAGCCCCAGGCCTTCGACGGTGCGGTCGTGCAGGTATTTGGCGTTGTCCTGAAACGGCAGCATGCGGCGGATATCCACATCCCACAAATCCATGGGCGGATGGCCGTTGACGATCCAGTCCGCCAACACCCGCCCGGCGCCGCCGGATGACTGGATGCCGACCGAATTGAACCCGGCGGCGACGAAAAAGTTTTCCAGTTCCGGGGCCGGGCCCAGCAGATAACGGTCATCGGGGGTGAAACTTTCCGGGCCGTTGAAAAACAACTGGACGCCGGCATTTTCCAGCGCCGGCAGGCGTCGCATGGCGGCTTCCAGGATCGGTTCAAAATGGTCGAAGTCATCGGCCAACTGCCCAAATGAAAAATCTTCCGGGATGCCGCCCGTACTTTCCATGCCCCAGGGCTTGGCCACCGGTTCGAAAGCGCCCAGCAACAGCTTGCCGGCGTCTTCCTTGAAATAGGCGCAGTTATCGGGGTCGCGCATCACCGGCAGGTTCGAGGTCATGCCGTCGAACGGTTCGGTGACGATGTAGAAATGTTCCGCCGCGTGCAGGGGCACGTTGACCCCGGCCATGCGACCGACCTCGCGCCCCCATAACCCGGCGCAGTTGACCACATATTCCGCCGCGATATTGCCAAGTTTGGTGGCCACCCCGGTGACCCGGCCATTGTTACTGCGAATGCCCGTGACTTTAACGTTTTCGATGATTTGTGCGCCGCCGTTTTTGGCGCCCTTGGCCAGGGCCTGGGTGACATCGATGGGATTGACCTGACCGTCTTTCGGCAAGAATACCGCGCCGACCACATCGTCGGTATTTATCAACGGCCACATGGCCTGTGCTTCGGCGGGCGAAATGACTTCGACTTCCAATCCGAAGCATCGGGCCATGGATGCGCCGCGCTTCAGTTCTTCGAAACGTTCGGGCGTGGTTGCCAGCGATAATGAACCGCGCTGCGAAAATCCCGTGGCCTGGCCGGTTTCCTGTTCCAGGGCGCCAAACAGATTAGTGGTGTACTGGGCCAGGCGCGTCATGTTGGCGGTCGCCCGCAATTGCCCGACCAACCCGGCGGCATGCCAAGTGGTGCCGCTAGTCAGTTGCTTGCGTTCTAACAAGACGACGTCGCTCCACCCCAGATTGGTCAGATGATAGGCCAGCGAACAGCCGACGACCCCGCCACCGATGATGACGACCTTCGCCTGGGTTGGAAATTGTTTGGACATAACGGAACCTCATTTTACGGACTGTCAACAAGATGCGGGCATAATGGCCCAAACGACCAAGACAGGTCTTTCTAAAAATTATGATATTGAGATATAGCGCGGATTCAAGTTGCTAGTGCAACAGGTGGATCAATGCCGAAGAATACCTGATTGGGCGTTTTTATTCCAAGGCATTTTCGGGGTCGGTTGTTCAATTTATCCATAACATATTTGATCTGCTTTTCAGTGATCCTGGTAAAGTCACAATTCTTGGGGAAGTACTGCCGAATGAGCCCGTTAGTGTTTTCATTCAGTCCACGTTCCCATGATGCATAGGGATGAGCAAAGTAAAATTTAGCTTTCAGTGCCTTGGCGATAGTTTCATGCCTCGCGAACTCTTTACCGTTATCTGAAGTCATCGTGTAAACCTGACGGGCAAGGGGACTGAGCAGATGAATAATAGCGTTAGCGACGTTATCAGCCGTTTTGCGTTCGACTTTATGGATCAGAGTTAATCGTGATTTTCGCTCAGTCAAAGAGACGATGGCTTGCTTGTGGGCTTTCCCAATAATGGTATCAAGCTCCCAATCACCTAAACGACAGCGCGTATCAACAATAGCTGGGCGTTCATCGATGCTAACTCGGTTGATCAACTGGCCTCGGCGACTGTAACGACCATATCGTTTGCGTCGCTTCTTCTGACAACGCAGGTGACGGTAAAGAACACCGCCCTTTGCTTTATCTTGGAGGACATATTGATAAATCCATTCATGGCTAATGCTGGTGCTGTGTTCTGCTTCAAGCCAAAGGCTGATCTGCTCAGGGCTCCATTCCTCTCGAAGCAGGCGTTCGACCAAAAGCCACATCTCTATGGTAATACGTGGCTGGAATTTGTTCTGACACCGCTCAACAGAAAAGTTATGTGCTTGCCTGGGACGATACCCACGTAAACCCCTATTTCGTCTAAGTTCACGGCTAATCGTGGATTTGTGAACACAAACTACTTCCGCAGTCTCCGTTTGGTTCAATCCCGCTTTCATTAATGCCTGTATCTGATATCGTTGCTCTCGGGTTAACTGTGTGTAGTATCGCATATATGCCTCTCATTCTTGCCGGAACGAAAGGTTGCGATGCTACCGCAGCTTAACCTGTACGCCGACAGATGAGTTGCACTTACAACTTGAATTCACGTAGTTTGTGAGCGTAAGTATTTTGAGAAATGGGGAGGGGACGTAAGTGTGTCCAAATAATAGGCTGCTATGCCTATTGGCACAGCTCGCCTCACGGCAACAGCGAACAATTCCGCTAAACAGGGAGAAATTTAGATGATAAAGGCTATATCCAAGACCTTAGGCGTCGCCTTAACGGCGATCATGGTCGCCGGGGTCGCGACACCGGCACTGTCACAAGAGGCAACCCTTAACGGTGCCGGTTGTTTTCCAATCGGCCATCCGGTTTCCAAACCATGGGAGGCATTCGTCAATGCGGTGAACGAACGGGGCAAAGGCGTGGTGCAAATCAAGCTGATTGGCGGCGCGCCCGCTATCGGCAGCCCCTTTACGCTGGTCCAGAAAATGTCCAAGGGCGCCTACGATATTGTCGGCTGCACCGAAGGCTATTTCGGTAACGTGCTGATCGAGGGTGCGGCGCTCAGGTTTTCCGACTACCCCTATGCCGAACTGCGCAAGAACGGCGCCATCGATTACCTGCAAAAATTGTTCGCCGAAAAGAACATTCACTATCTCGGCCGTTACCATGATTTCGGCCCCTTCCATCTGTGGCTCAACAAGAAGATCGACACGCCGGACTTGACCGGCCTGCATTTGCGCATCTCGCCGATTTACAAGGCCCTGTTCACGTCGCTGGGTGCCACGGTGCAACGCTCTAACACGGCCCAGGTTTATACCTACATGGAAAACGGCACGGTACAGGGTTATGGCTGGCCGGCGCTGGGCGGAGTGCCGTCATGGGTCAAGGTGACCAAGTACCGGGTCGAACCCGGTTTCTACAACAGTGCCCTGCATAATGTGATCAACCTGAAATCCTGGAAGTCTCTGAACGACAAACAACGCGCGTTCCTGACCGAGATCGGGCTTGAGTTCGAGGCCAAGTCGGAATCATCGACCCCGGCGTTCCAGGCGGCGTTAAAGGAAAAGAAGGACTGGATGGCCAGCCAGGGCATGCAGACCATCACCTTCACTGGTGCCGACCGGGCCAAGTGGCTGAATACCGCAACTAAAGAAGGCTGGGCCGAGGTGATCGAAAAAAGCCCCGTCCACGGGCCGGCGCTGAAGAAGCTGTTTTCCAAGTAAACAGCCCTTTCATTGAGCGGGCGGGGGGAGGTCCCAGGCGATCCTGCCCCCGCTCTGTTCATGGGTGTTCTAACAATCAATATAAATGACTGGCGGCGTCATGCGCTTGCAAATCGATTCGTTCGAAGCCGGCTTTAACCGGTTGATTCTTTCTCTGGCGGCGCTGTCCGCCTTATCAATTGGTCTGTATTCGGTGTTGATTCCGATCAACATGGTTCTGATCAAATTCCAGCTCGGCAACATGTGGTGGTTGTACGAAGGAGTCGAATACGCCCTTTATGTCGGTGCCTTCCTGGGCGCCCCGTGGGTGCTGCAACAAGGCGCCCACGTTCGGGTCGATATCCTGCAAATGGCGCTGCCCAAGGCCGGCGCGGCGCGGCTCGAGAAATTTATCAATCTGTTCGGCGCGGCGCTTTGTCTGTTTCTGTGCCTGTACGGCGTTCGCGCGACGATTTCGGAATACCAGGACGGCACCATACCCGACAAAGTTTTGCAGATCGAAAACTGGTACATGATGGCTATATTTGCGCTGTCCTTCCTGTTGCTGGCGATTGAATTCCTGCTGCGATTGCGCAGAAGTGAGAGCGTCACCGAAACCGGTAAAGACGCCCTTACCGAGTCGGGGTTCTAAATCATGGAATGGTATCTCGCTTTGGCGCTCATGCTGGGTACGGTGTGCAGTATTATGTTCCTGGGCCTGCCCGTGGCGCTCGCCTTCTTTTCCGCTAACGTGCTCGGCACCTATCTTTTCATCAGCGGCGATATCGGCCTGGTGATGATGCCCATGGAATTCAACAACGCCATCAAGTTTACCTTTGCGCCGATTGCAATGTTTTTGCTGATGGGCGAAATCCTGTTGCAGACCGGCGTCGCCTTCAAGGCGATCGGCGCCATCGACCGCCTGATTTCCAGGGTCCCCGGTCGCCTGTCGGTGGTCTCGATCATCGGCGGCACGATCTTTTCCTCGTTGTCGGGTTCGACCATCGCCAACACCGCCATTTTGGGATCTGTATTGCTGCCCGAAATGATCAAGCGCGGCTACAAACCGGCCATCGCCATGGGACCGATCATGGCGGTCGGCGGCATCGCCATGCTGATCCCGCCATCGGCGCTGGCGGTGTTGCTGGCCAGCCTGGCCGAACAGTCCGTCGCGCAACTGCTGATCGCCGGCATCGTGCCGGGCATCCTTATGGCCATCGGGTTTTTCGCCTATGTGATCGTGCGCTGCACCCTCAATCCGTCGCTGGCGCCGTCTTACGCGCCAGATGAAAGTGGCCTGGACCAACCGGTCGCCATAAGCATCAACGTAGCCGGCAAGACCCGGTTGAACTGGAGCTATAGCGGTCGCCACAGAAAGCGCATCAATCGGGTGCTGCCGTTCCTGCTCTACATTTTACCGCTGTTCATTATCTTCGTCGTCGTCGTCGGCAGTATCCTGTTCAAGATCGCCTCGCCGTCTGAATCAGCCGCTCTGGGCGTGCTGTCGGCATTGGGTGCGTGCTATTTTTTCAAGATCTTCAAGAACATCATCCGGATTACCGGCATCGACGGCGCCGACTTCACCTTCAGGGAAATCCGCAAAGCCTTGATGGAAACGACGAAGATCAACACCATGATCCTTTTCATTATCGCAGGCTCCCTGGTGTTCAGCCAGGCGCTGGCCAATTCCGGGGCCACCAACGGCCTGTTGCAGCAGGTCATGGCCATGGACCTGACACCGCTGATGGTGGTCATCATGATGATGCTGGTGCTGTTGTTTTTGGGCGCTTTCATGGACCAGGTCAGCATGTTGCTGCTGACCCTGCCGTTTTTTCTGTTCGGTTCATCCTCGTTGCAGGCGATGTTCAACATCGACGTCATCTGGCTGATGGTCTTGATGCTGATTACCATGGAAATCAGCCTGCTGACGCCGCCATTCGGCCTGCTGCTTTACGTCATGAAGGGGGTAGCGCCGTTCAACGTGACCCTGGGCGAGGTCGTCGCTTCGGCGCTGCCGTTCATATTGATCGAGCTTTTGGTGCTGGCCCTGCTGATCGCCGTGCCGGAAGTCGCGACCTGGTTGCCGGGCTTGCTGAAGTAAATCTTGAGCCCGTTTCAGGGTTTCAGCAGACCTCGGCGATGGCCTCCTGTGTGGCGCCGACAATCAGGTCGGCTTCTTGGGGTGTCAGGCACAGCGGCGGGGCGAAGCCGAGAATATCGCCTTGCGGCATGGCCCGGGCGATAACCCCGCGTTTGAGCATCGCCGCAGAAACCTTGGCCCCCATGGTTAGCGATGGGTCGTAGAACGTGCGGGTCTCCCGATCCTGAACCAATTCGACTGCCATCATCAGCCCTTCGCCCCTGACATCGCCGACGTGTGCATGGTCGCCAACGGCGGCCTGCAGGGCGGATTTCAGGTAAGCGCCGGTGCTTTCGGCATTGGCGACAAGTCCCAGTTCATCGACCAGTTTTAAGTTGGCGACACCGGCGGCGGCCCCGATTGGATGGGCCGAATAGGTCCAGCCATGGCCGATTGCGCCAAAATCATCGGACCCTTGAGCCAGAACCTGCCAGACCTTGTCTGAAATGATCGACGCCGACAGCGGCGCGTAGGCCGATGTCAGTCCCTTGGCCGACGTGATGATATCGGCTTCGATGCCATAGTGCAGAGACCCGAACATGGACCCCAAACGACCGAAGCCGGTCACCACTTCGTCGGCGATCAACAAAATGTCGTACTTTTTCAAAACCGCCTGAATGGCCGGCCAGTAGCCCTCTGGCGGGGGCACGATGCCACCGGTACCCAGGACCGGTTCGCCGATAAACGCGGCGACGGTGTCCGGCCCTTCGGCCAAGATCAACTGTTCCAGCTTTTCGGCGCAGTCTGCAGTAAAATCGGCCTCGCTCATGGACAGGTCAGCACGGCGGAAATAATAAGGCGCTTCGGTATGAACGACTTGTTCCAGCGGCAAATCAAACATGTTGTGGAACAGTTCAAGACCGGTCAGCGATCCGGTCATCAGTCCTGACCCGTGATAGCCGCGCCAGCGCGAGATGATCTTCTTTTTCTTCGGGCGGCCCTGCACGTTGTTGTAGTACCAGACCAGCTTGATGTTGGTTTCGTTGGCGTCGGACCCCGACAGGCCGTAATAGACCTTGCTCATATTTTCCGGCGCCCGGTCGATGATCATTTTCGACAGCGTAATCGAGGCTTCCGTGCCGTGCCCGGCATAGGCGTGGTAGTAGGCGAGTTCCCGAGCCTGCTTGGCGATGGCTTCGGCAATTTCCTGGCGGCCATAGCCGACATTTACGCAATAAAGGCCGGCGAACCCGTCGAGCAATTTGGTGCCGTCACGGTCTTCAATGTAGACACCTTCGCCGCCGGTGACGATGCGGTTGGCCAGGTCACCCCGGGCAAATTGCGCCGAGTGAGTGGACGGGTGAAAGAAATTCTGGCGGTCCCATTCGTCGAGTTGGTCGTTCTTAAGCATTGTCGTCTCCTGTCATCAGTGTTGTGGGCCTATGCCCAATCACGACAGACATATTTGATGTCTGAAAAAGCTTCTATTCCGTGCTGCGAACCTTCCCGTCCAAGGCCCGATTGTTTCATGCCGCCGAAGGGAATCGGCGCGCCGGTCACCTTGGAACGGTTAACCCCGATCATGCCGAATTCCAGCGCCCGGCTAACCCGATAAATTCGCGACGGGTCTTTGGTGTGCAGATACGCCATCAGCCCGTATTCGGTATCGTTGGCCAGGCGGACGACCGTATCTTCATCATCGAACGGGGTAATCGCGGCGACCGGGCCGAAGGTTTCTTCGTGCATGATTTTCGCATCGCCCGGAACATCGACCAGCACCGCCGGTGCGAAAAAAAGCGGGCCTAAATCCAGCCGGCTGCCGCCACATAAAAGTTTTGCGCCCTTGGCGACGGCGTCATCAATATGATCGATTTGCTTGGCCACCGCGCGTTCGTTCATCAGCGGGCCGATTTGCGGATCATCGATGCCGCGCCCAATGGTCAGTTCTTTTGTCCTTGCGGTGAATTTCCTGCAAAATTCGTCATAAACGGGGCGTTCGATATAGAAGCGGTTGGCCCCCAGGCAATCCTGTCCCGATGTGGCGAACTTGGCCGATATGGCTTCGGTAACCGCCTTGTCCATATCGGCATCGGCAAAAACCATAAACGGGGCATGGCCGCCGAGCTCCAAACTCAGGCGCTTGATGGTCGATGCGCATTGCCCATACAACAGCCGCCCGACTTCGGTCGACCCGGTAAAAGACAGGGCGCGAACGCGGGTGTCACGGGTCCACTGGCCGACAATTTCGGCGGCCTTGCCGGGAACAACATTAAACACGCCCGGCGGGAACCCGGCACGTTCGGCCAATTCGGCCAGGGCCAACGCCGACAGCGGCGTTTCCTGCGACGGATGGACCAACACCGTACAACCGACCGACAGCGCCGCGGCGGCCTTGCGGGTAATCATCGCGATCGGGAAATTCCACGGCGTTATCAGGGCGGCGACCCCGACCGGTTCCAGCCAGACTTCGACTTCGGCGTTTGGCAGGTGCGAGGTGACGCCCCGGATGTCGGGACGCTTGGCCTGTTCGGAAAAAAATTCGATGAAGGCGGCGCCATAATCAATTTCACCACGAGATTCCGATAGCGGCTTGCCCTGTTCCAACGTCATCAACAGCGCCAGGTCTTCCTTGTGGTCATGAACCAACGTGAACCAGCGATACAGGATTGCCGCGCGGTCCTGCGGCAACAACGCGGCCCAGGCAGGAAATGCGGCGTAGGCGGCGGTGACGGCTTCGGTGCTTTCCACCGCCGAGACGGCGGAAACATCGGCAATCAATCCGCCATCGGCAGGATTTGTAACGGCGAAGGAGGCCTTTGAACGACGCCACTGCCCGTTTATGTAGGCCAGGGCCTTGAGCAAGCCGGGGTCGACCAGGCGTTCAATATCTGCGGTGTGCGGCGTTTTCATGGTGACCTTCGGCATATATGCGGTGAAGGCGAAGATAGGCGCATCGATGCGGAAAGTGCGTTCGAAGAAAGGGAGCTTATGGGAGAGAGTCTCTTTTTAGCGGGCAAAAATCAGTGAAAATCACTGTTCCCCGGTTTTATTCGAGACAGTAAGCGCCGCCAGGGGAAGGCTGGGCGTAGATTTGACCGGTTTTGTCACCACATAGGTGAAATACCGCTTGAGGCCGATATCTGCCTGCAAAATATCATCGACCAGGGCTTGATACGCCGCCACATCCTTGCAGATAAATTTCATCACATAATCGATGCCGCCGCCGACGGCCCAGCATTCGACGATTTCGGGAATGTCTTGCAGGGCCGTCTCGAAGCGGTTGAAATCTTCCACCTGGTGGCTGCCCAATTCGGCTTCCATGAAAATAATCGACAACGGCCCCAGGGCCGCCAGCGATACCCGCGCGCCGTAGCCTTCGATGACTCCGGCGTCTTCAAGCTTTTTCAATCTTTGCCAACACGGGGTCGGCGACAGATTGACCCGGGCCGCGAGTTCAGTCTTGGTTATGCGCCCTTCGGTCTGCAATACCGAAAGAATCATCAAATCCCTGTCATCAAGCCGCATGGTGCAATGAGTTCCTGTTACAGGGCTTAGTGTTCCGAACCCCGCTTGAAGTTAAATTCGGCACCTTCGCGGATGCCTGACGGCCAGCGGGTGGTCATGGTTTTCAGGCGGGTGTAAAAGCGCACCCCTTCCATACCATGAATATGGTGATCGCCGAACAACGAGCGTTTCCAGCCGCCGAAGCTGTGATAGGCGACGGGAACCGGGATGGGCACGTTGACGCCGATCATGCCGATACGGGCGTTGGATGTGAAGTTGCGCGCGGCGTCGCCGTCACGGGTGAAGATCGCCGCCCCGTTGCCGTATTCGTGATCGTTGACGAGCCCTAAGGCCTCGTCGTAATCCTTGGCTCGGACCACCGATAACACGGGGCCGAAAATTTCATCGGTATAGATGGACATATCCTTGGTCACCTTGTCGAACAGGCAGCCGCCGACAAAGTAGCCGTTTTCATAGCCCTGCAAGGAAATATTGCGGCCATCGACCACGAGTTCGGCACCGGCGGCCAGGCCGGCGTCGATATATTCCTTAATGCGGTTTTCGCTGTCCCGGGAAATTACCGGACCCATTTCGGAATCCGCATCGTTATAGGGGCCGACCTTCAGGGCGCTGACTTGCGGGGCCAGGCGCTTTATCAATTCGTCGGCGGTATCATCGCCGACGGCGACGGCCACGGAAATCGCCATGCAGCGTTCCCCGGCGGAACCGTAACCGGCACCCATCAGGGCGTCGGTAACCTGGTTCATGTCGGCGTCGGGCATAACGACCATGTGGTTTTTGGCACCGCACAGCGCCTGCACCCGTTTGCCGTTGGCGCAACCGGTCTGGTAAATGTATTCACCGATGGCGGTCGAACCGACGAAGCTGATGGCGCTGATGTCGGGGTCAGAAAGCAAGGTGTCGACGGCTTCCTTGTCGCCGTTGATGACATTCAGCACACCGTTTGGCAGGCCCGCTTCCGTGAAAAGTTCGGCGACCCGCAGAACCACCGAAGGGTCCCGTTCCGACGGTTTCAAAACGAAGGTATTGCCGCACGCGATGGCCACGGGATACATCCACATGGGGACCATGGCGGGAAAGTTGAACGGCGTAATGCCGGCGACCACACCGACCGGCTGGCGGACGGTGTAACTGTCGACATTGCCGGCGACGTTTTCGGAATATTCGCCTTTCAGCAAATGCGGAATACCGCAGGCGAATTCGACGACTTCGATGCCCCGGCCCAGTTCGCCCTTGGCATCGGGCAGGGTTTTACCGTGTTCCGATGACAACAGTTCGGCCAGTTCGTCGGTATGCTGGATTAACAGCTCCCTGAACTTGAACATCACCTGGGCCCGACGGGCCGGTGGCGTCGCGGCCCATGCCGGTAACGCTGCGGCAGACGACGCAATGGCCTTGCGCACTTCATCGGCCGTGGCCAGGGGCACCTGGGCGGCGATATCGCCGGTCGCCGGGTTGAACACGTCGCCGAAGCGACCGCTGGTTCCTTCGACCGATTTGCCGTCGATGAAATGGCTGAGAATGTTTGTCATTTAAGGGGTCCCTTGCTTGTTCGTTGGCGCTTACGGAGTTCCTATCACAAGTCTTTCAGCGCGTCGCGCAGAATACCGGCAATATCGTCAGAATTGCTATTTTCGGCAATCAGCGGCGGCTTGCCCCTTGCGGGAAGACACCGTAGTCTCTTTGGTTTGGGGGGCTCTAGGGCCAATTCCCGCATTTTAATCAGGCCAATATGATGCGCGATTCGCTCTTCCATCTGGTTCGCAAACCAAACGCCAGTATTCAGTCGCAAATTCGCGAAATGCTGGTGTCGGCCATATTGGGTGGCCAATTGCCGCCCAGCGAGCCCTTGCCATCGTGCCGCAAGATGGCGAAAACCCTTAAAGTCTCGCGCAATACCGTGGTGCTGGCCTATCAGGGGCTGGTCGATGACGGCTATCTGCAATCGCGCGAACGCAGCGGTTTTTACGTGGACGCGGAAATTCTCGAAGGCCACGCCCTCAAGCCCGGCGCCGAGGATGCCGCGGATTCTGTCATTTCCGGCGGCTCGCCCCCGTGGCAATCGCTGTTTCGCACCCGCCCCTCGCATTTAAAGCACAATCGCAAACCGGCGGATTGGATGTCGTATCCCTATCCGTTTGTTTATGGCCAGGTCGACCCGACCCTGTTTCCCATCGCCGCCTGGCGGGAATGCACGCGCCAGGCGCTGGGCACCAAAGGCATGGCGGCGTGGACCGCCGATACCCTGGGCGCCGATGATGCGGTACTGATCGAACAAATCAGGACCCGGCTGCTGCCCCGGCGCGGTATCCTCGCGGGAGCCGACCAGATCCTGATCACGCTGGGGGCGCAAAACGCGCTGTCGCTGCTCGCCGACCTGTTGGTCGGTCCCGACACCACCGTCGCCATCGAAGACCCCGGCTATCCCGATATGCGCAATATCTTTCGCCTGAAAACAGCGCACCTGAAACCAATTCCGGTCGACACCGACGGCCTGCCGGTGGATAAGCGGCTGGATAATTGCGACCTGGTTTACGTCACCCCCAGCCACCAGCACCCGACGACGGCGACCATGCCGCTGCAACGGCGTCAGGCGCTGCTTGACCGGGCGGTCAAAAATAATTTCCTGATCATCGAAGACGACTACGAGCCCGAGGCCAATTACGTCGGCGAACCGACCCCGGCGTTGAAATCCCTGGATCGCAACGACCGGGTGATTTACATCGGCAGCCTGTCGAAATCGTTGTTTCCGGGCCTGCGGATCGGCTACCTGGTCGGATCCCGCGAATTGATCGCCGAAGCCCAGGCCCTGCGCCAGTTGATGATGCGCCACCCACCAACCAACAACCAGCGCACCACCGCCTTGTTCCTGTCGCTGGGCCACCACGACACCATGGTCCATCGCCTGCACCGGGCCTACCGGGCGCGCTGGCAAGAAATGGGCCGGGCGCTGTCGCAGCACCTTCCGGATTCCGCCCGAACCCCGACATTCGGCGGCACCAGTTATTGGGTCCGGGGTCCCGAAGGATTGAACGCCACCGACCTGGCCCGCGCCGCCATCGAAAAAGGCGTGGTGATCGAACCCGGCCGCATTAACTTCCAGGCCAAAAACGGGCCGGAAAACTACTTCCGGTTGGGGTTCTCGTCGTTACCGCTGGAAAAAATCGAACCCGGCATCAAATTGCTGGCGCGGCTTATCCTTAAGTAAATTCTGGCACGACGTAATCCGGCCATCTGGCCCTTGGCCTTTGCACATAAGGCTCCTATCACTTTTGCAACAATACCATTCCAGGAGGACGGATAATGCTTGTCGGTGTGCCCAAGGAAATTAAAAACCACGAATACCGCGTTGGCTTGACGCCCGACAGCGTCCGCGAACTGGTTCATCATGGCCACAAGGTGGTTATCGAAACCGGCGCCGGGCTTGGCATCGGCATGGACGACGACGCCTACATCGCCGCCGGGGCCGGTATTTTGGGCACCGCCGCCGACATTTTTAAGGCCGCCGAAATGGTCGTCAAGGTCAAGGAACCCCAGCCGGGCGAATGCGCAATGCTGCGCGACGGCCAAATACTGTTCACCTACCTGCACTTGGCGCCGGACCCCAAGCAGACCGAATTGCTGGTTAAATCCGGCTGCATCGCAATCGCCTATGAAACCGTGACCGACGCCCGTGGTCACCTGCCCCTGCTGGCCCCCATGTCGGAAGTCGCCGGTCGCATGTCGATCCAGGCCGGCGCCACGTGCCTGGAAAAAGCCCACGGCGGGTCCGGTATTTTGCTCGGTGGCGTGCCCGGCGTGGCGCCGGCGGAAGTCGTCGTCATCGGCGGTGGCGTGGTCGGCACCAACGCCGTCATGATGGCCTTGGGCATGGGTGCCCATGTCACCGTGCTGGACCGCTCTATCGACCGGCTGCGAGAACTCGACCTGGAATTCGGATCGCGCCTGAACACCATTTATTCCAGCGTTTCGGCGCTCGAAGATTATGTCGTGAACGCCGACCTGGTCATCGGTGCGGTGCTGGTTCCCGGCGCCGCGGCGCCAAAACTGGTGACCGCCCAAATGATCAAGGATATGAAACCGGGTTCCGTGGTCGCCGATGTGGCCATCGATCAGGGCGGCTGTTTTGAAACCAGCAAGGCCACGACCCATGCCGATCCCACCTATATTGTCGATGATGTGGTGCATTACTGCGTCGCCAACATGCCGGGCGGCGTCGCCCGGACATCGACCTTTGCCTTGAACAACGCCACCATCCCGTTCGCCGTGGCACTGGCCGACAAGGGCTACCGCCAGGCCCTGCGCGACGACCCCCACCTGTGCAACGGTCTTAACGTGCACAAGGGCGCCGTTACCTACAAGGCGGTGGCCGATGATCTGGGCTACGACTACCAATCCCCGGAACAGGCCCTGGCCTAAAAGACAACGGTGGAAAAAAGTCGCCAAAGTCCCTATAACTTCGGCCAAGCAAAAACCTAATTCAAAGGACCTCACACCATGAACCACGCCCCCAATTCCAATGCCGCCCGGGATATCGCCTACACGCTGCATCCCTACACCAACCTGAATGTTCATCAGGAAAAGGGGCCGTTCATCATTACCCGTGGCGAAGGCATCTACGTTTACGACGATCAGGACAGGCAATACATCGAAGGCCTGGCCGGGCTGTGGTGCACGGGCCTTGGCTTCAGCCAGAAACGGCTGGTCGAAGCGGCGAAAAAGCAGATGGATATCCTGCCGTTTTCCCATTCCTTCGCCCACCGCGCGACATTGCCGGTGATCGAGCTTTCGGAAAAACTAATCTCGATTGCGCCGAAATCCATGGGCAAGGTCTATCTGGTCAATTCCGGATCAGAAGCCGTCGACACCGCCATGAAGATGGTCTGGTATTATCACAACGCTATCGGCAAGCCCGAAAAGAAGAAGATTATTTCGCGCCTGCGCGCCTATCACGGCGTCACCATTGCCGCCGGTAGCCTGACCGCGCTGGCCTATGCCCAGGACGGCTGGGACCTGCCGATTGACCGCATCCTGCACTGCGACACGCCATGCTATTACCGCTACGGTGAAAACGGCGAAAGCGAAGAAGAATTCGCCACCCGCCTGGCCGACAACCTGGACAAGCAGATTCAAGCCGAAGGCCCGGAAACCGTCGGCGCCTTCATCGCCGAACCCCTGATGGGTGCCGGTGGCGTGATGGTTCCCCCGGCCACTTATTTCGAAAAAATCCAGAAGGTCCTGAAAAAGCACGAAGTCCTGTTCATCGCCGACGAAGTCATCAACGGCTTCGGACGCACCGGCGAAATGTGGGGATGTGACACCTACGGCATCACGCCTGACCTGATGACCTGCGCCAAACAGCTTTCGTCGGCCTATCTGCCGATTGGCGCAGTGATGATTTCCGACAAGCTTTATGACGCGTTTGTCGACCAAAGCAAGGTGCTCGGCGTGTTCGGTACCGGCAACACCTATGGCGGCCATCCGGTGGCCGCCGCCGTCGCCCTGGAAACCCTGAAAATTTACGAAGACGACGACATTATGGGCCATGTCGCCGATGTCTCGGAATTGTTCCAGCAACGCCTGGCGGCGTTAGGGGATCACGCGTTAGTCGGCGAAGCCCGTGGCGTCGGCCTGATCGGTGGCCTGGAACTGGTCGCCAATAAGGAAACCCGGGAACAATATCCGGCAACGGCCAAGGCCGCGCCGACCGCGGTCGAGAAAATTTTGGGCGAAAACCTGATTTTACGCCCGCTTCCCGGCGACGTCATCGGCATCTGCCCGCCGCTGATCATCACCAGGACCGAAATCGACGACATGTTCGACCGCATCGGTCGCGGCCTGGATGAAGCGGTGACGGCGCTGACCTGAATTCGGCCCTTCTAAAAGCCCCGGTTTTTTGTAATGTGAATTATTCATCATTTGGATTAACGCAATCGAATCCCCACGTGTTACGCTTGGTCATGCGTGCAACCTTAACGTTACATCTGGGCGGGGAATGAGCGGTCGTCAGTCACCCAAGATCTATATCGTCAACAGCCATCAGGAGCACCGTGAACAGCTCCACAAGGTGCTGGCGCGCCTGTATAATGTGCTGTCATTCGATGCCAACGGGCCGGCGATAGATGCCATGCGCATCAAGCCGCCGGACCTGGTCATCGTCGATGACCGGGTGCTGGAAAATGGTCGCGGCTGCCTGTATGAAAAGCGCAATGACGAAAAATTGAGCACTATCCCGTTTATCGTCACCGGGCATTCCAAACCCGCCGACGTTCTGGGCCCGGACAGCGCCTCTGTAATGGATGCCTATCTCAGTCGACCGTTTTCGAAAAACCAGTTGTTCACCCGCATCGGCGATCAGCTCAGCCGGTCGACCGAGCAAGCCTGGGAACAACTCCCCGATCTGCAAAAATCGGCCTTGCAGCGAACGGTTGAAGATTTCCTGGTGTTATCCGACGCCATCGAGGCGAAAGAACCGCTGAACATCAGCGAAACCAACAAAAGCTGTGCGCCGCTGGTCGAGGCCATCAACAACCAACAGGTTCAGGGTGTCCTCGATGGGGTCAAAGGCCATCACAACTACACCTACGTCCATTCCCTGCGGGTCGCCACCTACCTGTCGGTGTTCGGACACGCCATCGGTATGCGCGATGATGAACTGATTACCCTGTCGACCGGCGGCTTGTTGCATGATGTCGGCAAGATGGTGACGCCGCAAGATATCCTCAACAAGCCCAGCAAGTTAGAAGGCAACGACTGGGAAATCATGAAAAGCCATGTCGACCACACCAAGGACATCCTGGACAGGACCCCCAGTGTCAACGCCGGCATCCGCATCATCGCCATGCAGCACCATGAAAAACTGGACGGCAGCGGCTATCCCCTGGGCCTGAAAGGGGACGAGATGAGCGAACTGGCGCGGATGTCGGGGATTGTCGATATATTCGGCGCCCTGACCGACGAGCGGGCTTACAAGCCGGCCTTCCCGGCGGAAAAAGCCTTCGCCATTTTGGGTGATCTTGGTGACAAGATGGACCAAAAGCTAATCAAGGTCTTCCGCCATACGCTGGAAACGGCGGAAATCTAATAATGCGGCGGCGGTTGGTCGGCGGCCGGGGCGTCGGGTCCGTTGGCTTCCAGGCCGTCGACCTTTTCCTTCATTTCAGCAAGGGCGCGGGTCTGACGGTCGATGACCCGCCATTGTTTGGCCACTTCGTCGCTCAGGTGGCTGACGGTCAATTCGCTGTGGGCCAGGCTTTCTTCCAGCCGGTCGATACGTTGATCTGTTGTTTCACTCATGGCTCTATGCACTTGCTTCCTGAAGGGTCGTTATATGATCACTACCTTGTTATGGTCTAATCGATCAACAAATCCTTGCCTTCCCGACAGCCAACGGGCAAACAAGGAGCTTCGCGCCTGGAGAGAAAATCAAGTGACGCCAACCCCCGATGAAGAAACCGCCCCGGAAAACGGCCATACACCGCGTGAGCCCAGGCTGCGCGCGGTCGAATATGCCTTTTTGCTGAAGCCCCGGGTAATGTCGCTGGTGGTTTTCACGGCGTGGACCGGCATGATGATGGCGCCCGGCAACATCGATCCGCTGACCGGCGTATTGGCCATCCTGTTCATCGCCGTCGCCGCCGGGGCATCGGGCGCCATTAACATGTGGTACGACCGCGATATCGATATCATCATGGAACGCACCCGCAACCGGCCACTGCCGGCGGGTCACCTTGATCCGCTGGAAGCCCTTGGTTTTGGCACGTTCCTGGCCGTCGCTTCGGTGGCCGGCATGGGGGTCTTCGTCAATGTGGCGAGCGCCGGCTGGTTGATGGTGACGATCCTGTATTATGTCTTCATCTATACCGTCTGGCTGAAACGCCGGACGCCGCAGAACATCGTCATCGGCGGTGCCGCCGGAGCCTTTCCGCCGATGATCGGCTGGATCGCCGTCAGCGGCGGGGTCGAACCCAATTCGATCATCCTGTTCCTGATTATCTTCATGTGGACACCGCCGCACACCTGGGCGCTGGCCCTGTTCCGCAGCGGCGATTACGAACGCGCCGGTGTGCCGATGATGCCGGTCGTCGTCGGGGCCCATAAAACCAAGGTGCAGATGCTGATCTACACACTGGTCCTGGTGCCGACCACCTTGCTGCCCACCGTGGTCGGCATGTCGGGGCGGATCTACGGCGTCGCCGCCCTGGTGCTTGGCATCGCCTTCATTCGCCACGCCATCATCGTGTTGAAGAGCGACGATGACAAAGACGCCCGCAAGATGTTCTTCTTTTCCATCTTCTACCTGTTCCTGATATTCCTGTCCCTGCTGGCCGACAAGGCTATCCTGACCTGGTGGCCATCCCTGGGCAGCATCTGATCGTCATGAAGAACTTGGCCTACGCCGACCTGGAAAGCCGCTTTCGCCGCATTCTGACATTGCGCGATGCCGGTGAAATCCTGCAATGGGACTATGCGACCATCATGCCGAGCGGTGGCGCTTCGGGGCGGGCCGACCAATTGGCCGAACTGGAAGCGGTGCGCCACGGCCTGATCTGCGCTACGGAAACCGGCGACTTGCTGGACCAGGCCGACCAAACCGGCGGCCTTGAAGGTTGGCAGAGCGCAAATTTAGCCGCCATGAAACATATGTGGGGCCATGCCACGGCGCTGAGTGAACAACAGGTGACGGATCTGTCCCGGGCCTCGAGCGCGTGTGAAACCGTATGGCGCACGGCCAGGGCCGAAGCCGATTTCGCCGCCGTCCTGCCATCCTTGGAAAAGCTTGTCGGCCTGGTCCGCGACGCCGCCAACGCCAAGTCCCAGGCCTTGGGCTTAAGCCCCTATGACGCCCTGCTCGACGAATACGAACCGGGCGGGCGCAGCGCCGATATCGACCAACAATTCAAGGTGCTGGAAGATTTCCTGCCGGGATTCCTGAACCAGGTGCTGGCGCGCCAGGGCAGCGAACCCGCCGCCATCGCCCCCAAAGGCCCGTTCCCCGAAGCGGCGCAACGGGCGCTGGGCATCAAGTTGATGGAAGCCTTGGGCTTCGATTTCGACCACGGGCGGCTCGACACCTCCCTGCACCCGTTTTGCGGCGGCACATCTGAAGATGTTCGCATTACCACCCGCTACGACGAAAACGATTATTCATCGGCCCTGATGGGGGTCCTGCACGAAACCGGGCACGCGTTGTATGAACGCGGCCTGCCCGCCGATTGGCGCTATCAGCCGGTCGGCGATGCGCTGGGCATGGCGACCCACGAAAGCCAATCACTGCTGGTGGAAATGCAGGTTTGCCGGTCGCGGCCCTTCCTGGAATTCGCCGCCCCGCTGATGGCCGAGGCGTTCGGCGGATCGGGTCCGGCGTGGAGCCCAGACAATCTTTACAAGCTGCTCGGCCGGGTCGACCGCAGTTTCATCCGGGTCGATGCCGATGAAGTCACCTACCCCTTGCATGTGATTTTGCGGTACCGGTTGGAACGGGCGGTGATCGGCGGCGATTTGAAGGTTGGCGATCTGCCCGCCGCCTGGAACGACGGCATGGAAGACCTGTTGGGCGTCCGCCCGCCCAACGATGCCGAAGGCTGTTTGCAGGATATTCACTGGTACGACGGCGCCTGGGGCTATTTCCCGACCTATACGTTGGGCGCCATGACGGCGGCGCAATTGTTTGCAGCCGCCAAGGATTCCCAACCTGACATTAGCCAAGGCATCCCGAAAGGCGACTTCAAGCCACTGATGGGCTGGTTGGGCGACAATGTGCATGGGCTTGGATCATCGATCCCATTGCCCGACCTGCTGACCCGTGCCACCGGACGACCGCTGGATGCGAAAACCTTTATCGACCATCTGAAATCGCGCTATCTTCCGGATTAAGAATAAACACCGGAAGGGATGCCAATCATGACTCTCGCCAAGGCCGACAAGCACTTGCAGGCCGGTCGTCATGGCGAGGCGCTCAAGGCCTATCGAAAAATTCTCGACGGCGACCCGGAAAACGCCGCCGCCTACCGGGGTCTGGCGAGCTTGTCGCTAACGCTCGGCAAACCCGATACGGCGGCGGGGCTCATCCTCCACGCGCTGTCCATCGACCCCGACAATAGCGCCGCCCAGAAAATTTTCAGCCAGCTGCTGGGTGAATTGGAAACCCCGCAAGCCGTGGCGAGCCTGTATTTCGAACACTCCCAAGACCTGAAAGCCAAGGGACGGCTGGATGCGGCGCTGGTGCTGTATCGCAAGGCGTTGGGTTTTGATTCGACAATCGCCCGTACCGACGACCACGCATCGGCCCGCCTGCTGGCGGCGGGTAATCTGCAAGACGGCTGGATGGCTTACGAATGGCGGGATTCCATCGCCGCCCCGGGGCGCTTTGCCGATCGCCTGTGGAACGGCGAAGACCTGGCGGGGAAAACCATTCTGGTGTGGGGCGAACAGGGCATCGGCGATCAGATGATGTTCGCCACCTGCCTACCCGATGTCATCGCCGCCGCCAGACAGGTCATTGTCGAAGTCGACCGGCGGCTGGTTTCGCTGTTCGCCCGTTCGTTTCCGCATGCTGTGGTGCACGGGACCAGCATCTTCAAAGGCGACGGGTCAATCGTCAGCAACGATTTCGATTGGCTGGACGACCATCCTGAACCGGATTATTTCGTTTTCCTGGGCAGCCTGCCCCGGTTCTTCCGCGCGACCCTGGAAAGCTTTCCAAATGCCGCGACCCTGTTGCAGGCCGACCCTGGGCAAACCGCCCCCTGGCGCCAAAGGCTGGACGCCCTGGGGCCGGGCCTGAAAATTGGGATTTGCTGGCGCAGCCTTCACATGACCGATGAAACGGTCGGCTATTTTCCATCGCTGGCAAGCTGGCGCGCCGTTTTCGCCCTTCCCCGGGTTCATTTCATCAACCTTCAGGCCGGCTCGACGGGCCCGGAAATCGCCGAAATCGACGTCGACCTGCTGACCTTCGAGGGCCTTGATCTTGTCGATGATCTGGACGGCACGGCATCGCTGATCGCCGCGCTGGACGTCGTGATTACGGCGGGAACCAATATCCAATGGCTGGCCGCGGCCCTGAACATCCCGACCTGGACAGTCAGCAAAGACCGCAAGGACCAGAACTGGGGATTGCTCGGCCAGGATCATTACCCCTGGTTCCCCGACCTGAAAGCCTATTTCGCCGAAAGCGACGACGAATTGAGTAAAATTTTCGAAACTGTCGCCGGTGAAGTACTTCCCTAAAAGACTGTTGTGTTCTAGGTTGTGCCGCCTTGAGATGGAGTAGCGCGCCTTGAAATATATCAGCACCCGGGGCCAAGCCCCCGACCTGGCCTTCGACGACGTTTTGCTGACCGGCCTGGCCCGGGACGGCGGCCTGTATGTGCCCGATGCCTGGCCCCGGTTTGACACCGCCGATTTAAAGGCGCTGGCCGGGCTGTCCTATGCCGATTGCGCCTTTCGAATCATCCGGCCGTTTACCGCCGGGACCATCGCCGAGGACGACTTAGCCGCTATCGTCGCCGCCACTTACGCCAATTTCGATCATGCCGATGTGGCGCCCTTGAAATCGCTGGGCAACAACGAATGGCTGATGGAATTGTTCCACGGGCCGACGCTGGCCTTCAAGGACTACGCCATGCAGTTCCTGGGTCACATGTTCGACCATGTGCTGGCCAAACGAGGCGAACGGGTGACCATTGTTGGCGCCACATCGGGCGACACTGGCCCGGCGGCTATCGAAGCCTGTCGCGGTCGCGACGCCATCGATATCTTTATCCTGTTCCCGGAAGGCCGGGTGTCGGACGTGCAGCGCCGCCAGATGACCACGGTGCGCGATGCAAACGTCCACAACATCGCCATCAAAGGCACCTTCGACGATTGCCAGAACATCGTCAAAGCCCTGTTCAACGATCAGCCGTTCCGCGACCGCTGCAACCTGTCGGCGGTGAATTCCATCAACTGGGCGCGGGTGATGGCGCAAATGGTCTACTATTTTTACGGCGCCAGCCAACTGGGCGCGCCGGGCAAGCCCATATCATTCGCCGTGCCGACCGGTAATTTCGGCAACGTCTTCGCGGGTTACGGGGCGCGCCAGATGGGGCTGGATATTGAACAATTGATTATCGGGTCCAACAGCAACGACATCCTGACCCGCTTTTTTGAAAGCGGTCGCATGCAGACGGGCGAGGTTCATTCGACCATCAGCCCCAGCATGGATATCCAGATTTCGAGCAATTTTGAACGTCTGCTGTTTGATATGTGCGACCGTGACGGCGACGCCGTTCGGTCGGTCATGAACACGTTTGGCGAGACCGGCTCGTTCGCGCTTGGCCCCAGTCAAATGCAGAGCATCCAACAATTGATTGCCGCCGCCCGCTTCGACGATGATGAAACCCGCAAGGTCATCGATGATGCCTACCGGCAAACCGGCCAGTTACTGGATCCCCATTCGGCCATCGGTTTGGCCGCCGGGCGGGCCCGACGGAACAATATGCAGACCCCGCTGATTTCCCTGGCCACCGCCCATCCGGCCAAGTTCCCCGACGCCGTTGAAGCGGCGAGCGGTATCCGGCCCGAACTGCCCGATTACCTGTCGGATTTGTTCGAACGGGAAGAACACCAGACCGTGCTGGAAAATGATGCGGCGGTGATTCAGGAATTTGTCGAAGCCCATCGCACCGGAGGAACCCCCTGATGGCGATCCAAGTCACGACACTGGAAAATGGCCTGCGCGTCGCTACGGATTCCATGGATACGGTGGAATCGGTTTCCATCGGCGTCTGGGTCGATGTTGGCACCCGCTACGAACGCCAAGAAATAAACGGTGTTTCCCATATGTTGGAACACATGGCGTTCAAGGGCACCAAGCGGCGCACGGCCCTTGATATCGCCGAACAAATCGAAGATGTCGGCGGCCATATCAATGCCTATACCAGCCGCGAAAATACCGCCTATTACGCCCGCGTGTTGAAGGAAGACCAGGCCCTGGCGTTGGATATCATCGCCGATATCCTGCAGCATTCGACCATGGATGGCGAAGAATTTGAACGCGAACGCGGTGTCATCCTGCAGGAAATCAATTCCGCCGAAGACACCCCCGACGACGTTATTTTCGATCATTTTCAGCAGGCCGCCTATCCCGACCAGCCCCTGGGTCGACCGGTTCTGGGCCTGGCCGATGTTGTCGGCGGGATGTCGCGCGAAACCGTCATCGATTACATGACCAGCCATTACCACGCGCCCGGCATGGTGCTGGCGGCGTCGGGCCGATGCGACCACGACCACGTCGTCGCCATGGCCCGCGAGCACTTTACGGAACTGGGTCAGGGGCCGCTTCCGACGCGCGAAAAGGCCGCTTACAGCGGCGGCGAAAGCCGCAAGACGAAAGATCTTGAACAGGCCCACCTGTTGCTGGGCTTCGACGGAATGGCCTATGACGATCCGGATTTCTACGCCATGGCAGTATTTTCGACCCTGTTCGGCGGCGGTATGTCGTCGCGGCTGTTTCAGGAAATTCGCGAGAAACGTGGCCTCGTCTATAGCATCTATTCCTTTGCCAGCAGTTATCTGGACGGCGGCATGTTCGGCATTTACGCCGGCACCGGCGAAAACGAAACGGCGGAACTGGTGCCGTTGGTGTGCGACGAAATCAAGAAAATACAGGACAGCGTCGGCGATGCCGAAGTCGCAAGGTCCAAGGCCCAGTTGAAGGCATCGATCCTGATGTCGCTGGAAAGTTCATCGTCGCGCTGTGAACAACTGGCGCGCCAGTTGATGGTCTTCAAGCGGCCCTTAACTGTCGAAGAAGTGGTCGACAAAATCGACGCGGTCGATGCCGCCGCCATCACCCGTGTGGCCCAACGCATTTTCGCGACGCCGCCGACACTGGCATCCCTGGGACCAATTTCAAAACTTGTGGATTTCGATCAGATCAAGGCGCAATTAGTTTAGCAGTGCCCGGCTTCATCGACGAGCATGCGGTGATCGATGCCGATTTTGCCCATGGCCTGTTCCCACTTGATGCCCAGATCGCTGCCGAACACCAGCTCGTCATCAGCATCGACGTGCAGCCAGCCGTTATTGAGAATTTCCGTATCCAACTGCCCCGGCCCCCATCCGGCATAGCCGATGGCCAGTAAGGAACGGCTGGGACCGGCGCCGCTGGCGATGGCTTTCAAGATATCGATGGTCGCCGTCAGGGCCATGTCTTCATCAACCACGAGGGACGCATCGCGCAGGTAATCGGGCGAATGCAGGACGAAGCCGCGGGACGATTCCACCGGGCCGCCGAAATGCAGGTCAATACGGTCGGTCGCGCCATTTTCTTCGATGCCCAGTTGTTCAAGCAGATCGGGAAACGTGATTTCGTCGCAGGGCTTGTTGACGACCAGCCCCATGGCCCCTTCGGCGCTGTGGGCACAAATATAAATGACCGTCTTTTCGAACCGGGAGTCCCGCATTCCCGGCATGGCGACCAGCAATTGGCCAAGGAGCGAATGTTCAATATCCTGACGGTATTCCATCATTTTCCAGCCTCCTTGAATCTCGTGTTTGCCTCGCTTGGGCCTTGATATTGGCATAAACGAACGCCCGAATGAACCTTGACAGGCTGATATTTGGTGCCAACCAGGCCACTCAATGGCGATGAATTATTCTGTATATTGTTGTTATTACGTTATATTTCAAGATGGTTCGGTGATTTTTTCGACCAGTAAAGAGTTTGTGATAAGGCCCAAGTTTCGCTACGCGCGGCCCTTAAAGTAGGTATGATCCCCCCGTCATGAGAAGATTTTTCACACCCTTGCGAATCCTCGTTCCGGCGCTTGTCTGGCTGGTATCGCTGTCGCCCTTGGCGGCGCAACCGGCGGCTTCGCCCTGGCATGAAGGCGATCAAACATCGTTTCGCCTGATTTCCGCCGCCAGCGCCGTCGGTGATGCGGACAAACTGAACTTCGGCCTGCACTTCAAGATGAAACCGGGATGGAAAATTTACTGGCGGTCGCCCGGCGACGCCGGCTATCCGCCGTCCATCGACTGGGCCGGGTCGAATAATCTGAATGACGCCGTGATCCACTGGCCGCTGCCGCACCGGTTTTCCGTGCTCGGCCTGGAATCCATCGGCTACGAAAATGAAGTGGTGTTGCCGCTGACCTTGAGCCTGTCAAATCCCGGCCAGGCGCTGAGCTTGCGCGCCGAAGTCGACTTCTTGACGTGCAGCGATATCTGCATCCCCCAGAAAGCGACGGTGACCATGAGCCTGCCGACCGGTCCGGCCGCCCCCAGTCCGTTCGGGCACCTGATCAGCCGTTATGCCGTGCAAGTGCCCGGCGACGGCAGCGCCCATGGGGTGCGCATCGAAAAAGCCGAAGCCGCCCCGGATGGCAAGGACTGGGTCGCCCGGATAACGGCCAGCGCCGATCAGCCATTCATCGCCCCGGACATCTTCGTCGAAGGGCCAAATGTCCTGGTCTTCGACAAACCGTCCGTACGGTACAGCGACGACAGGCGGCGCGCCGTGCTAAGCGCCAAAGTCTGGGGTGTCGAAGATTTGGAACCGCCCGCCAGCCTGATCGGGACCACCCTGATCTTTACCCTTGGCGATGGCGAACGGGCGGCCGAACAGGCCCTTGAAATCGTCGCGGGTACACCGGGTAGCGACGGGCTGACCCTGCTGAGCATCCTGGCGTTGGCGGTTCTGGGCGGGCTGATCCTTAACCTGATGCCCTGTGTGTTACCGGTGCTGTCGATCAAATTGCTGGGAGTGGTCAGCCACGGCGGTGGCGACAGGGGTGTGGTTCGGCAAAGTTTCATCGCGACTTCCGCCGGCATCGTCAGTGCGTTCCTGGTGCTCGCCAGCGTCCTGATCGGCCTGAAGGCGGCCGGCATGTCGATTGGTTGGGGCATCCAGTTTCAGCAACCGGTGTTCCTTATTTTCATGACCGTCGTGGTCACCCTGTTCGCCTGTAACCTGTGGGGATTTTTCGAAATCCGCCTGCCCGATGCGGTCAACGATATGGGCGCGAACGCCGGGCGCGGGCCAGGCCTGATGGGGCATTTCCTGACCGGTGCGTTTGCGACTGTGCTGGCGACGCCGTGTTCGGCGCCGTTCCTTGGCACCGCCATCGGCTTCGCTTTGGGCCGCGACGCGGGGGAAATTTACGCGGTGTTCACCGCCGTCGGGATCGGCCTGGCGCTGCCGTATCTGATGATCGCGGCGTTCCCCGGCCTGGCCACTCGCCTGCCCCGACCGGGCGCCTGGATGATTATCTTGCGCCGGGTGCTGGGGTTCGCTTTGGCGGCGACTGCGGTGTGGCTGATCAGCGTCCTGTTCGTGCAAATCGGCGACCTGGGCGGCAAGGCCATCGGCGGTTTGATGTTGGTCATGGTGGCGGCGATTTATCTGGGCAACCGGCTTGGGCGATTGTGGCTGATCGGCGGCGCCAGCGTCGCCGTGGTGACCCTGTTGGCGCTGATGACGCCGTCCCTGTTGCCGACCCGCACCGTTACGCTGCGCGCCGTCGATAGTTCGGTGTTCAAGGGAATCTGGCAGCCCTTCGCGCCCGACGAAATCGCCGACCTGGTGGCCAGCGGCAAAATCGTGTTTGTCGACGTCACCGCCGACTGGTGCCTGACATGCCAGATCAACAAGGGAGTGGTGCTGTCCAACGCCGATGTCCTGAATAAACTGCGTGCGGGCAACGTCGTCGCCATGCAGGCCGACTGGACCCTGCCCAACGACACCATCGCCCGCTATCTGGCCAGTTTCCAGCGCTATGGCATTCCGTTCAACGCCATTTACGGCCCCGGTGCGCCGGGCGGCGTGACTCTGCCCGAACTATTGAGTCATACTGCGGTGATTGAAGGTTTCGAGAAAGCCTCGGGCAAGATTACGACCCCAAAATAGCCTCTTGAATTTTTACAAGTATTAGCTATCTGTATTTGACAACCTGTCAACCAAAGGGGGAGCTCCCATGACCATCAAAGCCGGCGACACCATCCCATCGGCGACCTTAAGCGTGATGACCGATGACGGCATCCAGAAAGTTCTCTCTGAGGATCTGTTCAAAGGCAAGAAAGTCGCCTTGTTCGGCCTGCCCGGAGCCTTCACGCCGACCTGTTCGGCGAAGCACGTTCCCGGCTACATGGCCAACGCCGAAGCGCTGAAGGCCAAGGGCATCGAGGCCATCATTTGCCTGTCCGTCAACGACGCTTTCGTCATGGGCGCCTGGGGCAAGGACCAGGGCGTCGGAGATACCATCATCATGGCCGGCGACGGCTCTGCCGAACTGACCAAGGCCATGGGCCTGGAACTGGACCTGACGGCGCGCGGCATGGGCATTCGCTGTGATCGTTTCTCGATGATCGTCGACGATGGCGTGGTCAAAACGATCAACCGCGAAGCCCCCGGTGAATTCAGGGTCAGCAGCGCCGAAAACATGCTGGGGCAGCTTTAGCACGTTCCCTGCCGATGAGCAGCTATGCGTGCGATGTGCTACGCCTGAATACTGCGCGGAAGCGGTCATTAATTCGCTGTGCTGATAGAATCCGGGTGTCGCCATCTCCTCTCAATCCGGCGACGATAATCTATTCAGCAATTCCTGAGAAATGCAGGTCGGAAGATTGGAATTATCCCCACACACTGTTCACGAATATCTGTTAGTAATTACTGACATCTCGATAAATTCGGAGCGGAATAGTGCCCAATTCTACCAACATTAGCCAAAATCAATTTTATCAGGCTTATGATCGTAAGCAGCAGGGAACTGTTCTTAAGGCCAAACACATCAGGCAGTTCAGCAAAGATTTTGTTGAGGCTTCTGACTATCGCAGCGGAATGTCTGTGTTGGAGCTCGGCTGCGGCAATGGCCTGTTTTTACGCTTTCTTGCACATCTGGGTGTTGACGACTTCATAGGTGTTGATGGCGACCCGCGTATCATGGAAGAACTTCCAGACGAATTGACCTCGTTTGTACATATTTCCGATTTTGCCGACTATTTCTCATCTGAAGCGGCTGGTCGGCAGTTTGATCGGATTGTTCTGTTTGACGTTCTGGAACATTTCACACCTGAAGACGCGGTTATTTTGCTCAAATCGGTATCCAAAATGCTTGGCGATGACGGACGTATCGTAATCCGTGTGCCGAACATGTCTTCACCTCTGGCGCTGGCTGTTCAATACAATGATGTTACTCACCGGACGGCATTTTCACCGGGTTCGATCCGCCAGGTGGCCAGTGTCGCGGGGTTGATTCCGGATACGATTAGGGCCCAGGCCTACACGTCGCGCTACAAGGAAATCCGCGAGCGTGTTTTCACATCGGTGGTATCCTGGTTCCTTGCCATGCCACCCGTTATTTGGTCGCCCAACATGATCGCTGTTTTGAAGAAAGAAGCAGACTGACTCAACAAAAAGCGCGGCATAGGTCCGCTTCGCCGTCGAGACCGGACCTCAAAAACCAAAATGTGGGACTAATCCCCCCGGAACGGCGCCATGCCCTGGCGGGCTAACTCGTCGGCGCGTTCGTTTTCGGGGTGACCGGCGTGGCCTTTGACCCAGTGCCAGTTGACGGCGTGACCGCCGATGGCCAGTTCCAGGCGCTGCCATAAATCGACATTCTTGACCGGTTTTCGGGCCGCCGTTTTCCAGCCGTTTTTCTTCCAGCCGTGAATCCATTTGGTGATGCCGTCGCGCACGTAGGTCGAATCGGTGTAGAGGTCGACCGTCAACCCGCGCTTCAGGGATTCCAGCCCCCGGATGGCGGCCATCAGTTCCATGCGATTGTTGGTGGTTTCGAACTCGCCATCGCACAGTTCCTTTTCGTGGTCGTTCCACAGCATCAGCACGCCCCAGCCGCCGGGGCCGGGATTGCCGGAACAGGCGCCATCGGTGTACAGCGAGACGGTATCTTTATCGTCGCCCATGACTATTCCAGGCCATAGGCTGAAGGGCTGGCGATAGCCTGATGGAAGCGCAGTTTTTCCAGGTATTCCAGCGGGTCCTTGCGGGTCACCATGGCGTCCGCCGGGGTGTTCAGCCAGTCATACAGCCGGGTCAGCAGGAACCGCATGGCGCTGCCCCGGGCCAGCAGCGGCAGGGCGGCCAGTTCATCGGCGGAAAATTCCCGCACCTTGCGATAGGCCGTCAACATGCGCCGCGCCTTGGTGACGTTGAAGCTCAGATCGGGCTCGAAACACCAGGCATTGAGGCAGATCGCCAGATCGTAGGCAAAAATATCGTTACACGCGAAATAGAAATCGATCAGCCCCGATAGCTCGCCACCCCGGAAGAACACGTTGTCGGGAAACAAATCGGCATGGATCACCCCGGCGGGCAAGGTGCCGGCCTTCGGCCAACGGCTTTCCAACTCGTCGAGTTCACCCCCCAGCAGGGCCGCCAGGCCGGGCATGACCTCGTCGATCCGGTCGCCCGAGGCCTCCAGCAGCGGTCGCCACGATGTAACCGACAAGGCATTGGGGCGCGGAATCTTGAAATCGGCTCCGGCCAGATGCAGGTGCGCCATGGCCGCGCCAAGGCCGCTGCAATGATCAGGTGTAATGCGCCGGGGCCACATGCCTTCGAGGAAACTAATGATCGCCGCGGGGCGATCGCAAAGGTGTCCCAGGGAACGGCCCTCGTTATCGATCAGCGGCGTCGGGCACAAGATACCCTTGTGCGCCAGATGCCCCATAAGCCCCAGGAAAAACGGCAAATCGCCCGGATCGACCCGTTTTTCATAGAGCGTCAGGATGAAAGGGCCGTGATCCGTGGTTAGCAGGTAATTGGTGTTTTCGACCCCTTCGGCGATGCCCTTGCACGACGTGACCTCGCCGATGCCATATCCGGCGACGAAGGCGATCAGGTCCTCGTCACTTACTTCCGTGTATACGGCCATGTGTTAATATCCCACCGAATCCATAAGAGCCCTTTTTTTTCACCGACTCCTTAACCCCGACAATAACTTGCCTGATATAACGGGGGGAGCGATAGTTCGTAAAGACATGAAGATTCTTTCCCTCACCCGATATATCATAATTCTCGTGCTCGCGGGCTTTGCCATCGGCGGCACCGCCCCCGCCGACGCGGCGCGTCAGGGCGACCCGGTTCAGGACCGGAAAACATTTTCGCTGGAAAGCCCCATCGCGAATCCCCTGATCAAGCGCATGCAAGCGGCCTTGAAGAAAGCAGGATACTACAAGGGCCCGATCAGCGGCAGTATTAACAGCCAAACCGAAGCCGCCATCCACTCCTATCAGCGGCGCGAAAATATGGAGATTAGCGGCATCGTCACCGAACAGCTGGTCATACAACTGGAATCCAGCGTCAAGGTGCAGTCGCTGTTGCAACAACTGCAGCGCCAACGACTGTTGAAAATGAAGGCCGCCCGCGAGGCCTTGATGCAAAGCCCCGCGACCCGCCGCCTGCTGGCCGACACTCGGCAGCCCAAAGAAGTCGCCGATGCGACCCGCGATCCCGCCCCCTGCTTCGCGACGCCAGATCCCCGATGCCTGTTGGAAGAAGCCTCGCAAAGCGCCCGTTCGGTGTTCAAGGACGAGCTGCGCTATTGGGCGTTGAGCGAGATTCTGGTCGCCCAGGCGAAAGCCGGACTGGTCGAAAAAGCCATGAACACCATCCGCCGCATCGACGACCCCCGCCTGATGATCGTCGCCCTGCGGGATATCGCCGAGGCCCAGGCCCGCAGCGGCCGCCCGGTCGAGGCTCTGGCCGCCGCCGAAATCATTCCCAATGCCCTGAAGCGGGCCGAAGCGCTGGCCGCCATCGCCACAATTCAGGCCCGCACGCCCGGACCGGCCAACAGGCGAAGCGGCGCGCGGCGAACCCTGGACATGTTGTTCAAAACCCTGAACGCCATCGACGACCCCTTAAAACGCATCGCCCTGCAGGCCCAGGGGGCGACCATCTTGTATAAATCCGGCGATGCCACAGGCGCCTGGAAAACCCTTGCCGGCGCCCACAAAAATGCCAACGGATTGACCGACAACAAGACCCGCAGCGTCGCCTTGCGTCATGTGGCAAGCGCCATGGCCGACATCGACCGCCCCGAACAAGCCCTGGAAATTCTAAAAATCTTACCGGAACTTTCCGAACATACACCGGTGCTGGTCAGTGCCGCCGCCGCCCAGGCCCTGGCCGGCCACGCCGACCTGGCCCTGGCGACGGCAAGTACCATCGAAACCGTCCGCTACCGGGCCGTTGTGTTGGGCCGGATCGCGGTCGCCCAGGCCACCGCCGGGCAAATGGCGGCGGCCGACGAAACTCTTGAAAAAGCTTTCGCGGCGATCAAGCTCATCGAACTGCCTTTCGCCCAGGCATATGCCCATGAACAAATGGCTAAGGCCCTGATGTCCATCGCCAAGTTGCAAACGGGAAAATCCGCCAAGAACGCCTACCGGCGGGCCGTCGGATCGGCGAGCCGGATCAGCGACAACATGCTGCGCGCCAGAACCCTGTGGGCCATATCCAATTCCCAGCAGATATCCGGCGACCGGACCCAGGCCGCGAAAACCGAAGGGCTCGCCGAAACCGCGACCGCATCGATTCGCAGCACGCTGACCGTGGTCTGGATGTTTTGCAATATTGCCACGGACCACATGGCCGCCGCGGCACCGGCCCAAGCCCAAAAGGCCTTCGCCAGGGCGTTGAAGCTCAGCAAATCCATCAGCAATCCCTGGGGTCGGGCGCGGGCGCTGGCCAGGTTGGCGTCAACCCAGGTCGATTTATCCACCGGGGAATGATTTTTACTAAGATCGACGCAGGTTTGCGGGTATAACCGTGCTCTGCAGTGACGACTATTACGAGGATACGATGACCATGGACAAACCCGTCACCCCGCACAAAGACCTGTGGCGGTATATATGACCTTCCCCCGAACCGCGACGCGATCCTTGCTGGCCGCCGTGCTGATTTTTTTGGCCGCGTGCTCATCTGATAAGGACACCCCGCCACCGACCTGTCCCAAGGCAACCATCCTGGAAGACACCGCGAACCTGACCCGTTTCCGTGAGGGTCCCGGGCGAGACCTGATCGATGTTAATTTCACGGGCAGCATCGAACATCTGAACGGCTCGTGCATATACGTAGTGGACAGTACCGAAGCCGGCGTCCTGAACATGGACGTACAAATTGAAGTGCGGGTCGACCGGGGACCGGCCAACCAGGACCGCGTGGCCAAATTTGACTATTTTGTCACGGTCCTGGATGTCAGCGGCCGAGTCATGGCCAAAGAAATATTCCCCGTCAACATCGAATTTAACGGCAACAAAACAACGTCAAGGGAAAGCGACGCGCCGGTATCGATGGTCATTCCCGTAACCGCCGCACAAGGCAGCGATGATTTTACGGTTTTTGTCGGCTTCCAGCTGAGCGCCGATGAAATCCACTACAACCGTGAAAAAATACGCGGCGGCAAACCCCAGGGCTGATGGATCGGAGGGGACGTCAAATGATCACCCGAGACGAGTCCGATTCCGAACCTGCCTATCGCTGGGTAATCGTTGTGGCATCGGCCATTATGTTAGCGGTCGCCATGGGCGTAATGGTCAACGGTATTTCAGTATTTTTCAGTCCCCTGAAGGAAGAATTCGGCTGGCAGCGCGGTTCCGTATCGCTGATTAATTTGGCGGGTCTGTTGGGCCTTTCCCTTGGTGGCATTGTCATGGGCCACGTCGCCGACCGCACCACGACCCGCCGGGTCTGCCTGCTTGGCGCGATTGTTATAAGTTTGTGTATTCTTGGCGCCGCCTACGCCCAGGCCCTGTGGCACTTCTATGTGCTGTTTTTTCTGGCCGGATTCCTGGGCGCCGGTTCGCTTTTCACGCCGCTTATCGCCAACGTCGGCAACTGGTTTAAAAGCGGCGCCGGACTGGCCGTGGGCATTGCTTCGGCCGGGCAGGCATTGGGTCAAGGCGGCGTCCCGTTTGGCACCGCCATTTTGATCGGCGCCCTGGGCTGGCGCGGCGCCCTGACAACCATCGGCGCGATCAGCCTGGTGACTTTGGTTTCGCTGGCAATGTTGATCCGGCAGCCGCCAAAATCGACGACCCAAACCGGGCCCGACGATTTTCAGGCGGACGATGTCTCTCCGGTGCCCTTGCCGACCGGCGTCGTCGTGGCCTGGTTGGGTATTGCCGTGGTCTTTTGCTGCATTTGCATGTCGGTACCGCTGATACATCTGGTGCCGTTGATACAGGATCGTGGAATTTCGCTGGAAGAAGCCGGTTCAGTGGTGTTTCTGATGATGACCGTGGCGATTGTGGGCCGCGTCGCTTTTGGCAAGCTGGCCGACATGATCGGCGCGCTCCGCACCTACTGGATTGCTTCGTTGTGGCAGACCGTATTGATATACGGCTTCATGCAGATTGAAACGCTCGATTCATTTTACATTTTTGCCGTTATCTACGGCTTCGGCTATGCCGGGGTGATGACCGGACTGCTGGTTTGCGTGCGCGTCATGACGCCCCTGTCGCGGCGCGCCTGGGCGCTTGGCATCGTCACCATGTTTGGATGGCTGGGCCATGGCATCGGCGGCTATCAGGGCGGCTACTTCTTCGATATGACGGGTAATTACAGCCTGACCTATGCCAATGCGGCGATTGCCGGGGTGGTTAACCTGATCATTGTCAGCGCCCTGTACATTACCATCGCCCGCCGCCGCCCCACCCCGGCGCTCGCCACCTAAGAAGGCATCGAAAAGGACCATTTCCCCTGTTGACCTTGCACCCGGAACGGATAAGATGGCGATGTTGGCGGTGGGACGTTGAAGTCGTCTTTCCCCGACAACATGTTTCGCAGGTTTTACTCAGTTGACCACTGCGGGAGAGATCGGATCGCCCGGCGACAAAAATCGTCTACATGGCATGTCCGGCGCCGAAGGAGCAACCGCCCCGGAAACTCTCAGGCACCCGAACCGTAGTGGGATGGGACTCTGGAAAGCAGGCGCCCGAAGCCAATTGGCCTTAAGGTGTCTCACCGAAGATGTAACCCGGTACAAATATTCGCCAACGTGCGATGGCCGGTGAATCTTTCAGGTTCATAGACAGAGGGGGCGCAAAAGTGGCCAAATACAAGGGCCGGATGCGCTTAAAATAACTGTTGGAGAACCAGATGTCAGACCCTTCAAGTCCCCCGGAAATCCTGAAGCAGACGCCTCTGGACGCCCTGCACCGTGAATTAGGCGCCAAGATGGTGCCGTTCGCCGGATATGAAATGCCAGTGCAGTACGCGGGCGTCCTTGGTGAACATCAACACACCCGCACCCAGGCCGGATTGTTCGATGTCTCGCATATGGGTCAGGCCGCGATTCGCGGCGACGATCCGGTGGCGGCGCTGGAAGCCCTCGTTCCGGGCGACTTACAGGCCCTGGAAAACGGCCAAATCCGCTACACCATGCTGACCAACGAGAAGGGCGGTATCCTGGATGACCTGATGGTGACCCGTCGCGGCAACCATTTGTTCCTGATCGTCAACGCCGCGTGCAAAGAACAGGATTTCGCCCATATCGAAGCCCACCTCAAACCCGGTAACAGCCTTGAAATCATGCCCGACCAGGGGCTTGTGGCCCTGCAGGGGCCGGCCGCCGCCGACGCGCTATCGCAGCTGGCCCCGGGGGCCCGGCACTTGCAGTTCATGACATCGGACAGCCTTCGTATCGGCGATATCCCGACCATCGTATCGCGGTCGGGCTACAGCGGCGAAGATGGCTATGAAATTTCCGTCGCCGCCGATCAATGTGAAGCGCTGGCTCGGATCCTGCTGGACGAGGTAGAAATCGAACCGGCGGGGCTTGGGGCGCGCGATTCCCTGCGCCTGGAAGCCGGCCTGTGCCTGTACGGCAGCGATATTGATGAGACCACCACCCCGGTCGAGGCCGGATTGTTGTGGTCCATTTCCAAGCGTCGCCGGGCCGAAGGCGGTTTCCCCGGTGCCGCCGTCATTCAGGCCCAAATCGAAAATGGCGTTGCGCGCAAACGGGTCGGCATCCGCCCCGATGGCAAAGCCCCGGCCCGCGCCCATACCGAAATCATGGACAAATCCGGAAATGTTATCGGCGAAATCACCAGCGGCGGCTTCGGGCCAACAGTCGGCGGCCCCGTCGCCATGGGCTACGTCGCCACCGAATTTGCCAAGGCCGGTACGGAAATCGATTTATTGGTCCGGGGCAAACCCCTGCCAGCCCGGATTGTCAAAATGCCGTTCACACCTCACCGCTATATCAAAAGCTAGATCAACCAGACAAAGGATTATTGAAATGCCCGTCATTTACACCAAGGAACACGAATGGATCGCTGTCGAAGGTGACATCGCCACGGTCGGAATTTCCAATTATGCCCAGGAACAACTTGGCGATGTGGTTTTCGTCGAAGTACCTGACGCCGGCAGAGACCTGGCCTTGGGGGAAGAAGTCGCCGTCGTCGAATCAGTCAAGGCGGCCAGCGAAATATACGCCCCTCTGACCGGTGAAGTGACCGAAAGTAATCCGATCCTGGAAGAGGAACCGGCGACCATTAACGCCAGCGCCGAAGGCGACGGCTGGATCTTCAAGATGACCATCGCCGACCCGTCCGAACTGGACGAAATGATGGACGTCGCCGCCTACGCCGATTATGTGGCCAGTCTGGAATAACGAAGGATACAATTTACCATGCGCTATTTGCCGCATACCGATGACGACCGCGCCCAGATGCTGGCCGCCATCGGCGTCGATGGAATGAAGGACCTGTACCGGGATGTGCCGCCCCAAGCCCTGCTATCAAACCCCGTCGACCTGCCGGTCCATCAGGGCGAGATGGAGGTCGAACGCGCCATTTCGGCGATGGCGGCAAAAAACCTGAACACCGCGGCGGCGCCATCGTTCCTGGGGGCCGGGGCCTATCGCCATCATGTTCCGGCGACCGTCGATGCGATGATCCAGCGCGGTGAATTCCTGACCGCCTATACCCCCTATCAGCCGGAAGTCTCGCAAGGCACGTTGCAGTACCTGTTTGAATTCCAGACCCAGGTGGCGTTGATCACCGGAATGGAAGTGGCCAATGCCTCCATGTACGACGGCGCCACGGCGTGTGCCGAAGCGGTCATGATGGCCGGGCGCGTCGCCAAGCGTAAAAAGGTGATCCTGTCAGGCGGCCTGCATCCCCATTACCGGGATACGACGCATACCATCGCCGGTTTTCAAGGCATGACCATCGAGGCCGCCGCCCCGGACTGGCAGGGTGATGAAAACCTGATCGCCGCCATCGATGAGATGACCGCCTGCGTGGTCGTCCAAAATCCGGGATTTTTCGGCCATGTGCGGGATTTGAGCCCGTTGGCGGATGCCTGCCACGCCGCCGGCGCCTTGCTGGTCGTGGTGGTTACCGAAGTGGTGTCCTTAGGGGCCATCACCGCGCCGGGCGCCATGGGCGCCGATATTGTCGCCGCCGAAGGCCAGTCTATCGGCAACGCGCTGAATTACGGCGGCCCGACGGTCGGCCTGTTGGCGGTTCGCCAAAAACACCTGCGCCAAATGCCCGGTCGGGTTTGTGGCGAGACCGCGGATATCGACGGCAAACGCGGCTATGTGCTGACCCTGTCGACCCGCGAGCAGCACATCCGCCGAGAAAAGGCGACCAGCAATATTTGCACCAATTCGGGCCTGTGCGCGTTGGCGTTTTCCGTCCACATGACCCTGCTGGGCGAAGAAGGCTTTCGCCGCCTGGCCGCCATCAACCACGCCAAGGCTTGCGCCCTGGCCGACCGGCTTGATGCCGTGGACGGGGTCGAGGTTCTAAACGACACCTTCTTCAACGAATTCACCGTCCGCCTGGCCAAACCGGCGGCGGGCGTAATCGATGATCTGGCGGCCAAGGGAATCCTTGGCGGTGTTCCGGTCTCGAGGCTTTACGCCGATGGCGGCGGTATGGAAAATCTGGTTTTGGTGGCGGCCACGGAATGCACCACCGATGACGACATGGACGCCTTGGTGCGTTCTTTAGGCGAGGTACTGTAATGGCCGATTCCCTGAAAACCATCTCCGGCAACCGGGGCCTGCAACTGGAAGAGCCGCTGATTTTCGAACAGGGCCGACCGGGCCGTCTGGGCGTCGATTTTGGCGAAACAACGACCCCCAAAAACCGCTTGGGCGGGGTTGCGCGCACCACACCCATCGGCCTGCCGGATTTGTCGGAACCGCAAACCGTGCGCCACTACACCCGCATCAGCCAGAAAAATTTCGGCATCGATTCAGGCTTCTACCCGCTGGGTTCGTGCACCATGAAGCATAACCCCCGCATCAACGAAAAACTGGCCCGCCTGCCCGGCTTCGCCGCCTTGCATCCCCTGCAACCGATGTCGACCGTACAGGGGGCGCTGGAATTGATCGACGCCTGTGCGCACTGGTTAAAAGTCATCACCGGCATGCCGGCGATTGCCATGTCGCCGGCTGCCGGTGCGCAAGGCGAACTGTGCGGCATGATGGCCATCCGCGCCGCCCTGAAAGATCGGGGCGATGTTCGCAAGCGCGTGCTGGTGCCGGAATCGGCCCACGGCACCAACCCGGCGACGGCGGCGGCCTGTGGCTACGCGGTGGATTCCATACCCGCCGATGATCGCGGCCGGGTCGATTTCAAAGCCTTGACGGAAAAGCTCGATAGCGACGTCGCAGCGATCATGCTGACCAACCCCAACACCTGCGGCCTGTTCGAAAACGATATCATCCGCATCGCCGAGGCGGTTCACGACGCCGGCGCCTTTTTCTACTGCGACGGGGCTAACTTAAACGCCATCATGGGCAACGTCAGGCCCGGCGATTTGGGCATCGATTGTATGCACATCAATTTGCACAAGACCTTTTCGACGCCCCACGGCGGCGGCGGGCCGGGCGCCGGACCGGTGGTCTTAAGCGCCCCGTTGGTGCCCTACGCGCCGGTACCGTTTGTCGTGCACGGCGAAAACGGCTTCGACTTGGTCGAACACCAAGACGGTGCGGGCGCCAAATCGTTCGGGCGCCTGAAGGGCTTTCACGGTCAGATGGGCATGTTCATCCGGGCCCTGGCTTTCATGATGAGCCACGGGTCGGACGGCCTGGCCCAGGCCAGCGCCGATGCCATCCTGAATGCCAACTACCTGTTGGCCGAACTTAAAGATACGCTGAGCCCATCGTTTGACGGGCCGTGCATGCACGAATGCCTGTTCGACGACAGTTTCCTCAAAGACACCGGGGTTTCGACTCTGGATTTCGCCAAGGCGATGATCGACGAAGGCTTCCATCCCATGACCATGTATTTCCCGCTGGTCGTGCACGGGGCGTTGTTGATGGAACCCACGGAATCCGAAAGCAAGGAAACCCTGGATCAATATGTCGCGACCCTGAAAGGCCTGACGGCGAAGGCCAAATCGGGCGATGCCGACCACTTCCTGCAGGCCCCGCGCCTGACTCCGTGGCGGCGGCTGGACGAAACCACCGCGGCACGAAACCCAATCTTGCGCTGGCCCCCGCCGGAAGAAGAAGCGCTGGCGGCGGAATAAAATCACTCCCTAAAGGAAACCTTCCCCGTCATCGATGTAATCGCCTGAATATTCTTCGTCTTCCGCCGAAAACAGGGTTTCCACGTAGGCGAATTCCTTGCGCAGGCCACGCCGCGACAGCAACTTCTTTTGCGCCGCATCGGGCAGGTCGGTGAACCGGAAAGTGCCTTTTTCGATCAGCAGATCAATCAAATCTTCGAGCACCCGGGCCAGGCCCAGATCCGATTCCAGCATGTCTTTCTTGCTTTCGGCTCCCTCCTTGCCGTCGAACATGAATTCGATCAGGTGCGGGTCGTGGCTGTCGACCTGGTCCAGTCCGGGCTTATCGGCGACCGAATAGGCGGCGATGATCTTTCCGTCGGCGTCGCGTTCTACAAAGGGCATGGTCGTTTACCTGAGTTCGTTAAATTCTGGAGTCAGTGTAAACGGGAATCGGCGGCGCTGTCACCTTCTAGCGCCCTTCTCGCCACCAGGCGGCCCCCAGGCCGGCCAATACCAGCAGCAGCAATGCCAGGTCCGGCAGCAGGGGTTTTTCGGTCGCCCCGGTGATGGCGCTGGCGTTATTTTCGATCAGGCCGAACCAGCCTTTGCCGGTGGCTTTGTGTCCCGGTCCGATAAACCGGGCATCGGGCATGCCGTCTTCCAGCCTGAACAGGCCGCCGCCGGATGCCTGGAGCACAGGCCCAAGCACTTCGGCGCTTGAGCGCAGGTCCTGAACTTCTTTCGGATTTGCCGGGCCGGATGCGGCGAAGGCGACCCTGGCGCCGTCTTCGACGCGATACAAACCCGTTTCATGAACATCGCGCCCGGCCGTTACGACACCGTTGTCTTTCGCCCCAGGTTTTAACAAGACGTTCCACGCCGCCCCCGAAGGCGCGCTGAGAGTGACTTCCACAGGGCCGGTATCGAGGCTGCGACGTTCAATCCGCAGGTGGCCGTTTTTGATGCTGGCCGACAGTCGTTCTTCTTCCAGTTCAGGTTCCTTCATCAACCAGTGGGCGAGGCGGCGCACCAGCTCGCCATGGGGGCCGCCGCCTTCGAAGCCCCGCGCCCACAACCAGATATGGTCGCTCGACATTTGGGCTACCCGGCCCTCTCCGATGCGGTCGAGCACCAGCAGCGGGGTATCGCCGACCCCGGTCATCAGCACACCGCCGGAACGCGCCAGGACCGAAACCTGACGAAACCAGCGTCCCCACCGGTTGGTGCCATTGGCCGAAAGCCCCGCCGTCACAGGATGGCGACGCCCGACATCGGTAAGCTTGGGGCGAAACCCTCGTTCGATAACATCACCCTGGGGCACCAGCGGCATGATGCTTCCCAATGATGATTTGAACAGGCTGAACACGGTCGAATATTCCGGCCCGTCGACGAACAGGATGGCGCCGCCGCCCCGCACATAGGATTCTATATTCTTGTGATAAATCGACGGCAGAACGCCCCGGTCGATATAACGGTCGAAGACGATCAAATCGAAGTCAGCCAGTTTTTCTTCGAACAGTTCCCGGGTCGGGAACATGATCAGGGCCAGTTCATTGATCGGCGTCAGGTCATTTACTTCCGGCGGCCGCAAGATGGTGAAATGGACAAGGTCGACCGACGGATCGGATTTCAGCAAGTTGCGCCAGGTTCTCTCACCGGCATGGGGCAGGCCCGAAATCAACAAAACTTTCAGGCGGTCCCGAACGCCGTTGACGGTGGTGACGACCAGGTTGTTGAGCAACGACAATTCACCATCCAGCGCCGCCACCTCGATTTCAATCACATTGGGTCCGGCATGATCCAGGGTTAAGTTGAAGGCGTGGTCCTCGCCGACTGTGACATCGGCGATTTCGACCGGTTCGCCATCGACGCGCAAGTGCACCCGCACCGCAGGGCTGACGCCGAGCCGCCCGTTGTCTTCTATTCTATACGTCAGGCGTACATCTTTGCCGACCAGGCCGTATCCGGGGGCCTGCAGGGTCACCAGGCGGCGGTCGATTTCCCGCCGCTGGCCCGTTAACAAGACATGGACGGGTGCTTCGATGTGCGGTCGAAGCTGCGCCACGTCATGAACCTGGCCGTCGGTGATCAGGATCGAACCGGCGAGGCGGCCCTGGGGAACTTCGGCGAGGCTACGTTCCAGCGCCGTGATCAGCCGCGTACCGTCTTGACCGTCGCTGTCGACTTCGACAACACGGACCTGCAAGTTGTCCCGTTTGGCCAACGTCGCTTTAAGTCCGGCCAGGGTTTCGGCGGTTTGGCGGGGGCGCGGCGCCAGGTTCTGGCTTGGCGAGCGGTCGACAACCACGACGGCGATATCATCGAGCGGTTCGAGTTTTTCTTCGACCATGCGCGGGTTCGCCAAGGCGATCAACATCAGGGCGGCGACCGCGGCGCGCCAGACGGCGCCGCGCCAGGCCCCGGCATAAACCGATAGCGCCAGCACGGCGGTAAAAACCAGCCCCAGCGCCGCCACAAGCGGCCAGGGAAAATGCGGAGCGAAAGCCAGTGAACCCATCATCGCCTGAGCCTTTCGATGATCGACGGCAAATGCACCTGGTCGGATTTGTAATTACCGGTCAACACGTACATCACCAGATTGATGCCGAACCGATAACTTAGTTCGCGTTGTCGCCCGCCACCGGGAACCAGCGCATACAGCGGCCGACCGGCATCGTCCATGGCCCAGGCGGCGGCCCAGTCGTTGCCGCCGACGATCACCGGCGAGACCCCGTCATTGACCCTTTCAGATGTGCTTTCGACCCACAACCGCCCGCCGGTCCAGCGACCGGGGAACGATTTCATCAAATAGAAGGCCCGCCCCAGGACATGATCGGCACCGGCCGGGGCCAGCGGCGGCAATCCCAGGCGGCGGGCCATCAGGGTTAAATCCATGCCGCCCCGATCCCCTTCCAGGGTATCGAACAAGATGGTGCCGCCGTTCGCCAGATAACCGTTAATGCGTTCGGCGACCTCGGCGCTCGGGGCCTCGGCAAGCGCCCCAAGGGGCCAGTAAATCAGCGGATAAAATGCCAATTCGTCGGCGTCGGGGTCGATGCCGATGGGTTCCCCCAATTTCGCCGCCGTGCGCCGATTGACCATAAAGCTCAAGCCCCGCAACCCGGCTTGCGATTTTGCATCCTGTTCGGCGTCGCCGGTCATGTAATAGGCCAGACGGGTTTGCAGGACGGCGGCGGGGACCCCTGTTTCGGCCACCGCAAAGGTGCTGCCCATTACCGTCAGGGCGACGGCGGCGATGGTCGCGCCACGCCTGAACAGGCCCTTCAGATAAATCATCGCGACCAGGTCCGCCAGCGCCAGCGCCAAGGTCAGCAGCAACAGCCACGGGCGAAAATCGACGTCCCGGCGCTCACCATAAAAAGCGCTGTCGAATTCGCTATCGGGGAAGGCCGTCAGGCGGGTCAGTCCGGGCGACAGGTTCAGGGCCCGGCGATATCCCACGGAACCGTTTTCAGCGGTGTCTCCGCGACCGTAAAAACCCGGCGGATGGATCGGCCCGGCGACGGTACCGCCCACGTCGCTCTCGGCGATGGCGGTGGCGTGCGGCGGCGGCGAACCCAGCCGGGCGAAACCATCGAGAGTCTGCACCGGGCTCAGGGGGCTCTGGCCGTTCGCCGCTAAGTCATCATCGATACCTTGGGACAGCGCGACGATGCGGTCCAGCAAGGCCACAAACAGCCCCGAAAGCGCCAGATTGGACCAGCGGGGATCGGCGGTCGTGGCGATTAGAACCAGCCAGCCCCGGCCCTGGCGCGCGGCGCTGATCAGCGGCGTGCCATCGGCCAGTCGGGCCCATACTTTTTGGGCACTCGCGGTTTCCGATTCGGCCAGCAACTGCCGCGTCACGGTGACATCCGGGGGCACCGGAATGCCGTAAAACGGACTGTTTTCCGCGAATGGGGCGAGCCGCACCGGTTTATCCCACGACAGCACCCCGCCCAGCGTTCGCGCCCCGCCCCGCACCGGGGCCGGCAGCAGCAAGGCGCGATCTTCACCGGCGGGCGCGCCGCGGTCGATGGCATGGGCCAGGGCCGGCCCGGCGAATCGCACCACCACGCCACCGTTTTCCATCCACAGCAGCACCCGGTCCTGATCGGCGGTGCGCAGGCGTCCGTGATCGGCCAGCACCAGCACCGCCAGGGGCCGTTTCATAAGGTCTTTGAGGCTGCCCGTGCGAACGTCGCCGACCGGTTGCAGGGCGCGTTCCAGATAATAAAGCGGGCTTAACAACGGTTGCGCGGTCTTGTCGGCATCGGTCGTCGTCGCACCGGGCGGCAAGGCCAGGCCGATCGGACGGAGGGTCCAGCTTTCGTCCATCAGTAAAACCGACGCCGCAGAATTTTCGCCTTCGATTTCAAGCCGCGACAGGCGGTTTCTAAGTTCCGTCGGCAAATCCAGTGTGGCTTGGGCGTCGGTTTCACCATCTTCGAAAATCATCTCGATGCCGTCGAGCAACACGCCCGCCGCGTCGCGGGCCAGTACCCGGTAAGCGCCCCGGCCCCGGCCCTGCAAACGGGACGCCGTGAGAACCAGTTTTTGGCCCTTGGCCTGGGGCGGGTACAGCACCACCGGCAAGGCCTGGGGCCGGTCGATGTAAAGACTGAGCGCACCTTGGGCGGCGAGATCGTGAATTTGGTTGTCGGTTTCCTTGGTGCCCAGGCCATCGCTTAGCCAGACAATCTGTCCCGGCGGCAGGCCTGACAATTGCGCCGTCAAATCTTCCAGCACCGGGCCGCGATCGACAGGCCAGGGTTTCGGCAGCAGGGCGGCGCTGGCGGTCGCCGCCGCCGAGGCGCTCATCATCTGCGGTTGCACCTTGATCGCCGAGCCAGCGGTGCTCGCCACAATCACCGACCGGCCTTCACGCCCGGCCTGTTCGATCAACTTCGCCATGGTTTGGCGGCGCTGGTCCCAGTTCTTGGCGGCGGCCCAGCCATCGTCGACAACCAGGCTCAACGGCCCGATCCCCGAAAATTTCCGGGCCGGATCCAGGACCGGATGAGCGGCGGCGAAGATGATCGCCAGCAACAAGGCGAGCCGCAGGACCACCAGCCACGGCGGCGCATGGGCCGAAATTTCCCGACCCGGCAACAGCCGCAACAGGATCATGATCGGCGGGAAGCGGAACGTTCGCGGGGCCGGCGGCGTCAGGCGCAACAACCACCACAGCAGCGGCACGGCGGCAAGCCCGGCCAGCGCCAAAGGATTAAGAAAAGAAACGGGACCGATGCCGAACATAATGACTATGCACCCGCCCCGGTCGGCGCCCCCGCAAGGGCAAGATATAGCGCCAGCAAGGCGGTTTCGGGTGGCCGGTCGGTATGGTGCAGGGCAAAAGTCCAGCCGACCGATGCGGCCAGGTCGGCGAGCCCCTGACGGTGCGCCACCAGGGCCTTTTGATAATCCTCGCGGACACTTTCGACCCTGCCGAACAGCACCTCACCTTCGCCTTCCATGCCCTTGAACAGGACCCGACCGCTAAACGGCAGGGCTTCTTCTGCCGGGTCCAGCACTTGTAACAAATGCCCCCGCACCCCGGCGGCGGCATAGCCGCCGATGATCGGGGCCAGGTCTTCCAGGGGCGACAGGAAATCGCCGATCAGCACGACCTCGCCATGACGGGGCAGCGCCGTGTGGATCAAGTTCGGGCCATCGGGCTGTTCCATTTCGGCGGCCATGCGGATCAGGCTGGCGCGCCCGGTCGATGGCGGCTGGGCTGTGCCCAGTAATGCCACCCGTTCGTGACCGCGCACCAGCAACGCCGCCAGCGCCATCAACAACAACGCCGCCCGGTCGGATTTTGTCGGGATTTCGGGCGATGATTGATACGCCATAGAAGCCGAACCGTCGCGCCACAGCCAGACACTTTCGGCGGCTTCCCATTCCGTTTCACGGACATAAAGGCTGTCCGACCGGGCCGACCGTCGCCAGTCGATATCGCTCGCCTGGTCGCCCCATTGATAAGGCCGGAACTGCCAGAAACTTTCCCCCTGCCCGGTCCGCCGACGGCCATGGACACCCTGGGAAACCGTGGCAGCGACCCGTTCGGCGTTGACCAGCAGCGCCGGCAGGCTCGACGCCAGATCATCGGCCCGGTGATGCAGCTTGGTCGGCAGGGGCGCGGTCAGGCGATTTTCTCCTGCAGGCGGTTGATGATATCGCCAACGACTGCCCCTTCGGCGCGGGCGCCGAAGGTCAGCGCCATGCGGTGGCGCAAGACCGGATGGGCCAGGGCCAACACGTCATCGATTGATGGTGACAGGCGACCATCGACCACGGCGCGGGCGCGAACGGCGCGCATCAGCGCTTGCGACGCCCGTGGCCCCGGTCCCCAGGCGACGGTGCGGCGGACTTCTTCGATATCGGATGTTTCGGGGCGGCCCTGGCGCACCAGTTCCAAAATGGCATCGGTGACGCTTTGCCCGACCGGCACGTGGCTAATCAACTGTTGGGCATCAAGCAACTGTTCGGCGCTTAACACCGCCGGGGCAATTACATCTTCCGGCCCGGTGGTGGCGATCAGGATCTGCCGTTCGGCATCCAGTTCCGGATAACCGACGTTGACCTGCATCAGGAAACGGTCGAGTTGGGCTTCGGGCAGCGGATAGGTGCCTTCCTGTTCGATGGGGTTTTGCGTCGCCAGCACATGAAATGGCGACGGCAATTGATGGTAATGACCGGCCACCGACACCCGGTGTTCCTGCATTGCCTGCAACAGGGCGGACTGGGTGCGCGGGCTGGCGCGGTTGATTTCATCGGCCATCAGCAACTGGCTGAACACCGGGCCTTCGATAAAGCGAAAACTGCGCCGCCCGGTGTCATCTTCGTCGAGCACTTCCGAACCCAGGATATCGGCCGGCATCAGGTCGGGCGTGAACTGGACCCGGCGTTCGGCCAGGCCAAATACCTGACCCAAAGTTTCGACCAGGCGGGTTTTACCAAGGCCAGGAACACCGACAAGCAATAAGTGCCCGCCCGACAGCAGAGTGATCAGGGTTTCTTCTATGACACGTTCCTGGCCGAATATGACCTTGCCGATAGCGGTCCGGGCCTGGCCGAAAAGATCGCACAAACTTTCGATAATCGCTAAATCGGCATCACCGTTGTTTCTGGCGTCGTCTTTCACGTAAAATTCCTTGATCTAAGGTTTCCGGGCGACTTTATGATAACTATATCATAGCGCAACACTTATGGATGTTTCATGACAGTGCAAGATAACGATAAACGTTCCCCCACCGCGGCGCTACAGGCAGATCGCCTACCGCTGGATGCCGTGTGCGGCGAAATTGATATCCGAATCGACGCCACGGGCCTGTGGCATTATCAAGGCTCGCCCATCGGTCGCAAAGAACTGGTTAAATTGTTCTCCTCGGTCCTTCATCGCGATGAAAACGGCGACTACTGGTTGATCACGCCCGTCGAAAAGGGCCGGATTCAAGTCGAAGACGCCCCCTTCATGGCCATCATCATGACCGTAGAGGGCACCGGCGAGAACCAGAAATTGCAGTTTGAAACCAACGTCGGCGATATTTTTTGCGCCGGGCCGGACCATCCGATCCGCGTCGTGACGGACCCGCTGAGCGGCGAGCCCTCGCCTTATGTGCGAGTCCGGGGCGACGACGCGACGGCCTTGGATGCCAAGATTAATCGACCGGTTTTTTATGATCTGGTCGACCTGGCCGTGGAACAGGAGACCCCCGGCGGGCGTTGCCTGGGGGTCTGGAGCGACGGCCTGTTTTTCGCCATCGGCGCATTTGACCCTGAATCCTGATAAAGTGGACACGATGACACCCCGAATGAGCCGCCAACGCATTGTGACACGCCTGCAAAACCCCGACGCCGAGTCGGCCACGGGGTCACGGGGCGATCACGACCTTAATCCCGGACTGCATTGGCCCGAAGCATTGACCCCGGCGGCGGTGCTGATCGGCCTGGTCGAACACCAGAAAGAAACCACCGTATTGCTGACGATGCGCACCGATCACCTGGACGATCACCCGGGGCAAATCGCCTTCCCCGGCGGCAAGACCGAACCCGATGACGCCTCGCCGGAAGCCACGGCAATTAGGGAAACCGAAGAAGAAACCGGGCTGCATCGCCGCCATATCGATGTCATCGGCAGACTGGATGACTATGATACCCGAACCGGATTCAAGATTTCGCCGATCATCGCCATAATCACGCCGCCATTCGAACTGTCCCCCGACCCCTTCGAAGTCGCCGAGGTTTTCGAGGTGCCGCTGAATTTCCTGCTTGATCCGACCAACCACCGGCGCCATTCCCGTGTGTTTGAAGGCGTCAAACGGGAATTTTACGCCATGCCCTATGGCGACTATTATATCTGGGGCGTGACCGCCGGCATGTTAGTGAATTTGTATAGGGCCTTAAAATGAGAATTCTCCTGCAATTTGTGCTGCCGATCGTGCTGCCGGGTCTTTTGTTCCTGCTGTGGACTTACCTGACCCAGGCGCGTTCACAAAATGGCGGCACGGCCCGCACCCTGATTGCCGAAGGGCCGTGGTTCCGGCTGATTTTAGCCGGGTTCGTACTGATGGCCGCGGGCCTGGCCGCCGCCGCCATCTTCGGTGGCATGGACCCGGATGGGACGTACCAGGCGCCCTACCAGGAAAATGGCGAGATCGTGCCCGGCGGGATGGTGAAGAAACCTTGAGCGATACCGACACCAAACCCACCGGAAAAATACCACCGGCCGACTGGATGGCATGGCCCGAAACCCGCGCCGTCATGGCGGCCCTGAACGCCGGCGGCAACCCGGCGCGGTTTATCGGCGGCTGCGTACGCGACAGCATCCTGAAGAGAGTCGTCACCGATATCGACATCGCCACCCCGGAACTACCGGAACGGGTCATCGAATTGCTGCAAGCCGCCAACATCAAGGCCTACCCCACCGGCATAGATCACGGCACGATTACCGCCGTTATCGGCGAGCGCCATTTCGAAGTGACGACCCTGCGCATCGATTTGGAAAATTACGGACGCCATGCCAAGGTCGCCTTCACCGACGACTGGCACGCCGATGCCCTGCGCCGCGATTTCACCATCAACACACTATCCTGCACGCTGGACGGCGATATTTACAATCCACTGGGCGGCATGGAAGACCTGGGCGAACGTCGCGTGCGGTTTGTCGGCGTCGCCAAGGACCGCATCGAAGAAGATGTGCTGCGGCTGCTGCGGTTTTTTCGCATGCAGGCGACCTATGGCATACCGCCGCTGGACATCGACGCGCTCGCCGCCTGCCGGTTGCTGGCACCGCGCCTGAAGGAATTGTCGGCCGAACGAGTCTCGAACGAATTGATCCGCATCTTGCAAGCGCCCAACCCGGCCGACACCCTGTTGTTGATGCAGGGCGTCCGGGTCCTGGAACAGGTCCTGCCCGAAGCCGTCGATTTCGGCAGGCTGCGCATGTTGTCGTGGCTGGAAACCACGGCGATCAATATAGCCAGCGTTAAACCCGATCCCCTGCGCCGGCTGGCAGCCGTGCTGGGCTCGCCAAAAGACAATCCGGAACACGACACGGCGGGCCGACTCAGGCTGTCAAACCACGACACAAACCGCCTGGCGATGATGACCGAACCTCGGGACACCCCGTCATGGGATATGGATCAGGGGAGCATTCGGCGCGCCCTCAACAGCCTTGGAAGTGACAGTTTTCGCGATCTCACTCTGCTCGCCTGGACCGCCGAAATGGCCGCCGAGCCACGCCACCCGCCGGAACGCACGGACGCCTGGTTAGCGCTGATCGAAGCCGCCGACACGTGGACACCGCTGCACTTTCCCCTGGCCGGTCAGGACGCCCTTGACCTTGGCATGGTGCCCGGCCCGGCGGTTGGCGAAAACCTGAAACTTGTCGAGGCCTGGTGGCAAGCCGGGGATTTCGAGGCCGGGCGCGAGGGCTGCCTAAGCCGCTTAAATGACATCATCAAATTCACCACGTCAGAAACACCACAGGAAAAATCATGACTGAACTGCGCATCTGCTTCGTCGGCGACAGCATCACCAACGGCACCGGCGACGATGACTGCCTGGGTTGGCCCGGTCGCCTGTGCAGCACCGAACGCAATCGCGGTCACGACCTGACCCATTACAACCTGGGCATCCGCGCCGAAACCAGCGAACAGATTGCCACCCGCTGGCGGGCCGAATGCAGCCCCCGATTGCCCGCCCCCTATGCGGCGGCGTTGGTGTTTTCCTTCGGTGTTAACGACATGGCCGAAGAAGATGGGGCGCTGCGGGTGACAAAAGACCGCTCGCTGGAAGTCGCAAAACAGATGCTGGGCGAAGCCCGCGACTGGCTGCCGGTGCTGTGGGTCGGGCCGTCGCCAATCAATGACGCAAAACAGCCGTTTTCGCCCGGCCCTGGTCGGTCCTACAGCTTTTCCACCGAACGCCTGATCGAGCTCAGCGCCGCCTATGCCAGCCTAGCCGACGACATGGCAATTCCCTTTCTGGATATGATGGGGCCACTGTCGCGAGACGGGCAATGGGCCGGGGCCGCTATCGCCGGCGATGGAGTCCATCCCACCGGCCCCGGCTATGCCGCCATGGCCCGACTGATCGGCGACTGGCCGGCCTGGCGAGGGTGGTTGGATTAAATGAAGGACTTGCCCCATGCGTGACATTTCGGCCGCCGACGTTCACCGGTTGCTCGACTATCCGGCATTGATCGCCGGTCTCGATGATGCCCATCGCGGCGCGATGCCGTTGGTCGAACGTTCCTATTTGCAACCGGACGGAGCCCGAGAAGGTTTGCTGGTTTGGTCGGCGGTGGTGCCGGGCAAGGTCATGGGCGTCAAGGTGGTCACCGTATTTCCCGACAACACGGCATCGAGCCCACCCAGACCGACCATCCAGGCCGTGGTCACGTTGTTCGACGGCGTCGATGGCAGGCAACTTGCGACCATCGACGGGGCGGCCTTGACGGGGTGGAAAACCGCCGCCGATTCCGCCTTGGGGGCTAAGTATCTGGCGCCTGCGGATGCCCAGGTCCTGTTAATGGTCGGTGCCGGGTCCATGGCCCGGCATCTGATCGCCGCGCACCGGGCCGTGCGTCCGTCCATCGACACAGTGCTGGTGTGGAATCGCACAACCGAACGGGCCCGAGACCTGGTCGCCGAGCTGGCCGATGATTGCATATCGGTAACCGAAGACCTGGAAGCGGCGGCCCGGTCAGCCGATGTGATATCCTGTGCGACCGGGTCTGCCCTACCGCTGATAAACGGCGCGTGGTTGCAACCGGGATGCCACCTGGACCTGGTCGGCGGTTTTACCCCCGATATGCGCGAAGCCGATGACGACGCCATCCGGCGGGCCAGCGTATTCGTCGACACCCGCTGGTTTACCTTGAAAGACGCCGGCGATATTTGCCAGCCCATCGACGCGGGAATCCTTGCCGAAGGCGACATCAAGGGCGACCTGTTTGATCTCGCCCGGGGGACCGCCCAGGGCCGTCAATCCGGCGATGAAATTACCCTGTTCAAGAATGCCGGCGGCGGCCATCTCGACCTGTTCTGCGCGAGCATTTTGTATGATGCCTCGCGATCAGACTCGCCCGACCTGGCGTAAGGCCTCGCCGATGACCATTGCGGCGGCGATGGCGACATTCAGGGATCGGGTGTCTGGCGCCATGGGAATGGTCACGGTGATATCGGCGGCGGCGAAGACGTCATCGGGCACCCCGGCGCTTTCCCGCCCGACCATCAGGATATCGGACGGCAAATAGTCAATTTCCGTATAAGGCGTTTCGGCCCGCGTCGACAGCAGCACCAGGCGACCGGCCTGGGCTATGTCGGAACCGCGAAAGGCCTGCCATGATGAATGGCGAACCAGGTCGACCCGGTCCAGATAATCCATACCCGACCGCTTAAGCTGCTTGTCGGAAAAAATGAACCCGCAGGGTTCGATAATATCCACGCCCACACCCAGGCATGCCGCCGTGCGCAGCAAAGTGCCGGTATTTTGCGGGATATCGGGCTGATAAAGGGCGAGACGCATGATCTTGTTCCATTCACGACGGGATAACAAAACAAGGCATATCAGAAAATGATTATCTTTGCCCTTTGCAATGACACCCGATTGCACTATATCCTTGCGCCAGCTTGCTCCTAGCGGGCAAAATTCCCCGACGGGCCGCCAGATTCGTGCGATTGCCCATACCGATTAAATTTTCATGAGAGGTTCTTTCATGACCGACGTATCGACCCAACTTTCCGATGACGATGAAACTGCCGGCAATCGCCGTGATTTCCTCGCTATCGCCACCTCGACCGTAGGCGTTGTTGGCACAGCCCTGGCTGTCTGGCCGCTGGTTGACAGCATGAACCCGGCCGCCGACGTGCTGGCGCTTTCGTCAACCGAGGTCGACTTATCGTCGGTCGAGGTAGGCCAGAGCATAATCGTTGTCTGGCGCGGCAAGCCGGTCTTCGTGCGCAAGCGCACAGCTGATGAAATCGCCGCCGCCACTAAAGACGACGGCGCCGCCCTGCCCGACCCGCAAATAGACGCCGATCGGGTGCAAAAACCCGAATGGCTGATCATGGTCGGGGTTTGTACCCACCTGGGCTGCATCCCGCTGGGCAATAAATCCGGTGAACCCAGAGGCGATTTCAACGGCTGGTTCTGTCCCTGCCACGGATCGCATTACGATACATCGGGCCGAATTCGCAAGGGACCGGCGCCGAAAAATCTGAGTATTCCGCCGTACGAGTTCCTCGACGACACAACCATTAAAATCGGGTAGGAGACTTTCCCCATGAGCACACCCGGCGAAAACAAAGTATTCAAAAACCCGATCATGAATTGGATCGAGTACCGCCTGCCGATCTTTTCATTCATCGATAATTCCGTTGGATCCAACTACCCGACACCGCGCAACCTGAATTACTGGTGGAACTTCGGTTCCCTTGCCGGCGTCGTCATGGTCATCATGATCGCCACCGGTATCGTTCTGGCCATGCAGTACACGGCGCATGTGGATTACGCCTTTGATTCGGTCGAACGGATCATGCGCGACGTCAACTACGGCTGGCTGCTGCGCTATCTGCATATGAACGGCGGGTCGATGTTCTTCATCCTCGTTTACACTCATATGTTCCGCGGCATGTATTTCGGGTCCTTCAAATCCCCCCGCGAACTGGTCTGGATTTTCGGCGTCATGCTGATATTGGCGATGATGGCCACGGCTTTCATGGGCTATGTTCTGCCGTGGGGCCAAATGAGCTTCTGGGGCGCCACCGTTATCACCAACTTGTTTTCAGCAGTTCCGCTGATCGGCGAGTCTATCGTGACCTGGCTGTGGGGTGGTTTTTCGGTCGACAACCCGACTCTCAACCGCTTTTTCTCGCTGCATTACCTGTTGCCGTTCATCATTTTCGCCCTGGTCTTTATGCATTTGTGGGCGCTGCACATTCACCGTTCAGGCAACCCCACGGGCATCGAAGTTAAAAGCGATGAAGACACCATTCCGTTCCATCCCTATTACACCATCAAGGATGCCTTCGGACTTGGCGTGTTCATGATCTTCTTCATGAGCGTCGTCTTCTTCGCACCGGATTTCTTCGGCGAACCCGATAACTACATCGAAGCCAATTCGCTGGTCACCCCGCCGCACATCGTACCGGAATGGTACTTCTTGCCGTTCTACGCGATCCTGCGGGCGATCACTTTCGATATTCTTATCATCCCGGCCAAGTTAGGCGGCGTGATCGCCATGTTCGCTTCGGTGTTGATCTTGGCGGTGCTGCCATGGCTGGACCGTGGCAAGGTGCGTAGCGCCCGCTTCCGCCCGGTCTACAAACAATTCTTCTGGATCTTTTTCGCCAATTGCATCTTGCTTGGCGTGGTCGGTGGCAAGCCGCCGGAAGGCTACTGGATTCCCATCGGACAAGCCGCCACGGCGTATTATTTCCTGCACTTCATCCTTATCGTGCCGTTGCTCGCCAAGTTTGAACGCACATTGGCGCCGCCGGAAAGCATTAGCGCGGCGGTGCTTAAATCCAGGCTTGGCAAGGGAGGAGCATGACAATGGTAAAATTCTTCAACATCCCGTTGTCGCGAACCTTGGCAACCGCTTTGTTGGCGACTTTCGTGATGACCGGATCGGCCACCACACAGGCCAACGAATCAGGCAACTTGCCGAAGCAGGCATGGTCATTCGACGGCATCTTCGGGTCCTTTGACCGGGCGGCGTTAAAGCGTGGCTATCAAATCTATTCCGAAGTTTGCGTCAGCTGCCATGGCCTGAACCTTGTCGCCTATCGCAACTTGATGGACATCGGCTTCACCGAAGATGAAGTCAAGGAGATCGCGGCGGAATTCGAAGTTCAGGACGGCCCAGATGCCGAAGGTGAAATGTTCATGCGCCCGGCACTGCCGTCGGATCGCTTCGTATCACCCTACCCCAACACCAATGCGGCCAGGGCCGGCAACAACGGCGCCTTGCCGCCTGACCTGTCGTTAATGGCCAAGGCGCGGGCGGGCGGAGCCGATTACATTTATGCCCTGCTGACCGGCTACCATGAAGAAGCCCCCGAAGGGCACGAAGTGGCCGAAGGCATGAATTACAACGACTACTTCCCCGGCCGAGAAATCGCCATGGCACCGCCGCTGGCCGATGAGTCCGTCGAATACACCGACGGCACGCCGGCGACGTTGACCCAGCACGCCAGCGATATCGCCAGCTTCCTGACCTGGACGGCGAGCCCGGAACTGGAACAACGCAAGTCGTTGGGCATTAAAGTCATTTTGTTCCTGATCGTCTGGACCGGAATGCTCTACGCCTGGAAAGTCCGCATTTGGAAGAAGCTGCACTAGAATTCGAGTGCTCTGATTAAAAAGGCGCGATGGCCCAAACGGTCGTCGCGCCTTTTTTTTGTCACCCCGACGGTCGCCTGCAATATAATGGGAACGCCTCGACGACGGGCGGCGACGGATTGATGTTTAAAAATGACAATTGCATACTTTCAGACACTCTCCCTGCCGCAGAGCGCCGGTGGGGATGCCGTATCGGACATCCGTCGGGATTATTGCGGCGAGGTCATTCCTGAATTGCTTCGGCAAAAGAAAATAAGCGGCGTCAGTCTTTTTTCCCCGGCCCCTATCCATGACCCCTATGTCGATGACGGCATGCCGCCGGGGCTTGTCATTCAGATAAATCTGACGGACAAGGCCGCGCTGAGCAAATTGTTTGAGACCGCCACGACCCGCCTGGTTTTGTCTTCACCGGCGGGCGCGCTACTCGGCCATGATGTCTTCGATGTGATTTCGTTCGGACTCGCGCAAGGCCAAGACGCGCCCCCGCGCACGGCACCGGTGTCCTATAACGTCCGCTATTATTCGCCCATCGAAAACCCGGATACGTTTGTCAGCCATTATCTGGATCATCATGTGCCAATATTGAAAAGGCTGCCGGATGTTAGAAATGTTTTGTGTTACGTGCCGATCGCCTGGGATCATCCTGCGGAATTGCAAAAATCGGGCTGTATTTTGGGAAATGAAGTGGTTTTTGAGTCATTTCAAAGCCTGAACGCCGCCTTGGCTTCCGACGTCCGCCACACGTTACGCGAAGATTTTGAGGCTTTTCCGGTCAAACCGGGGCCCCATACCCACTACGCCATGTCCCGCGAGGATTTTACGTAGACTGATTAGCGCCATGGCCATCGGAAACGCACTTGCCATGATCGCCCAGGACCTCGATCACCCGGCAATCTGAAATTTGGCCGCCCTTGCATTGCACGATCATGCGTTCCAGTTCGACCTTCAACGATTGCAGGCGGTCGATGCGTAGCTCGACCTGGGCCAGTTGGTCTCGCGCGATGAGATCTGCCGTCTGGCAGGACTGGTCGGGATCGTCGCCCAGGCTTAAAAGTTCGCGAATGGCGCTTAAAGAAAACCCCAATTCGCGGGCGTGACGGATAAAAATCAACCTGCTGATGTGGCTTTGTTCGTAGACACGCTGGTTGCCAGCCGAACGATCCGGCGGCGGCAGGATGCCGATATCTTCGTAATAGCGGATTGTCTGGACCTTGCATCCGGTCGCCGTGGCGACCCTGCCGATGGTTAATTGAGCGGCCATTTCGAAAAAACCTCTTGTAGCTACAGCGACTGTAGGTATTAGACTCTCAAAATAAGATAACAAGTGCAAGTGGAGATACGTTTTGTGAGCGTCATTGGATGCCACTGTGAAGAAAAATTCGACGGGGTGTCGCCTGAATTCAAGCGCGCCCTGTGGCTGGTCATCGCCATCAACGGCATTATGTTTGTCGTCGAAATTCTGGCCGGTGCGGCGGCGGGGTCCAAGGCCTTGCAGGCCGATGCGCTGGATTTCCTGGGCGATACTGTGACCTATGCCATGAGCCTTTACGTCATTGGCATGTCGCTGCAGACCCGGGCGGGCGCGGCCCTGATCAAAGGGATTAGCCTGGCCGGTATGGGGGCCTGGGTGTTGGGCTCGACAGTCTATCAGGTGGTTATTGTGGGCGGTGCGCCCGAAGCTCCCATCATGGGGGCCGTCGGCTTGCTGGCCCTGGCCGCCAACCTGGGCAGTGTTCTTTTGCTGCGACGTTTTAAAGATGGCGACGCCAACGTCAGGTCGGTCTGGCTGTGCAGTCGCAATGACGCGATTGGGAACATTGCCGTGATGCTGGCCGCCGCCGCCGTCTGGTTTACAGGCGCGGCCTGGCCGGATCTGATCGTCGCGGCGTTGATGGCCGGGCTTTTCCTGACATCTTCGGTGCAAATTATTCGCCAGGCCGTGGGCGAGAGATACAATCGGCCGACCGAGGGGTACAATTAACCGATAGCACGAAGCGGGGCATATCTGGTAGATTTCGCCCCTCATCAATGCGTACCCGGATTTACCCCCCTTTAATGGCCCTCAAACTTCAATATAGAAACGTTGCCGTGCTGTTTGGCTCTCAGGCGATGTTCATGACCAATCAGATCGTCCTGATCACCCTGAGCGGGCTGGTTGGGCAGATGCTGGCGCCCGTCAAATCCTTGGCGACCCTGCCGGTTTCGACCGTGGTTATCGCCACGGCACTGACCACCATCCCGGCATCGATGTTGATGAAACGAATCGGCCGTCGGGCCGGCTTCATGATCGGCGCGCTGATCGGTCTGATGGGTGTGGCGCTGTCCATCTACGCCATATGGATCGAGACCTTCTGGCTTTTCGCCGCAGCCACTTTCATCATGGGAATCAACGGCGGTTTTTCCCAGTATTACCGGTTCGCCGCCGCCGACGTGGCCTCGCCGGAATTTCGTAGCCGGGCAATTTCATTTGTTATTTCCGGTGGAATCGCCGCCGCGGTCCTGGGCCCCTTGTTAGTGCGTCAAACCAACGATTTGATGGATATACCCTTCATCGGGTCTTATATATCGCTGTTCGGGGTCGGCCTTGTGACGCTGTTGCTGCTATCCTTTCTATCCATCCCCAAGCCGACGGATGACGAGATCAATTCATCCGGGCGACCGCTGCCGCAAATTACTCGCGCCCCGGCCTTTATCGTCGCGGCGATGGCCGGCACCATCGGCTATGCGGTCATGAGCCTGATCATGACGGCGACGCCCATCGCCATGCACAGCCATGGTTTTGACGTGTCGGATTCGTCTTTCGTCATTCAATGGCATGTCATGGCGATGTTCGTGCCGTCGTTGTTCACGGGCAACCTGATCCAGCGTTTCGGGGTCCTGAAAATTATTTTCAGCGGCCTGGTCCTGCTGTTCGGCTGCGTCGGCTTGGCCGTCAACGGGGTCGACATTTTACATTTTTCTGCCGCATTGTTCGTCCTGGGGCTGGGCTGGAATTTCACCTTCGTCGGGGCCTCGACCTTGTTGACGGAAACCTACCAGCCGTCTGAACGCGCCAAGGTGCAGGCGACCAACGATTTCCTGGTGTTCGGCACCGTCGCCACCGCGTCGCTGTCGTCGGGCGTTTTGCTGACTGTTTATGACTGGAACACCGTGAACTTTTTCGCCCTGCCGTTCCTGGCGATCACCATGGCCGTCGTGTTGTGGTATGCGGTTATGCGGCGGCGGCAGGAAGCGGTCAGCCAACAAGCGTAAGCGCCGCGCCACAGGCTTCGGCAGGCGCGATGAACAGGCCATCGGTGCCCCGGATGAAAGACACACCGGTCTGTTGCAGGTAATCGGCGGTGGCATCTTCATCGGCGACCCTAATCGCCAGTTCAACCAATCCTTCGGCGGCGTCAGACTGAATGATACTAAGCTCGCTATTGCCTAAAATTACATTGGCATGATCGCCCTGATGATTGACCGATTCTACGCCGAAAATACGGCGATAAGATTCTGCGGCGGCGGTCACATCTTGCACGGCGATGATCGCTGCGGCGATGCCGGTGGCGCCGTTGGCATGGACCAGCCATTCCGGGCGACGCATCAGTTCCGGGCTTAAGTGCTGGCAGAAAAAACCATTCAGGCCCGGCACTTCGTCGGCCGGGGGGTGTAACAGGCGAAAACGCGGCTCGACCGTGCCTTCGGGAAGTTCCAGCAGGCGTTTTAGATCGGTCGGCTGACGCCCCAGTTTTTCACCCAAGGCGTCGATATCATCGCTTGCAAAACACATACCCAGCAAGCCTTCGCCATGACCGGCGAGAAAGGTATCCAGATTATTCGTGAACTGGTCGCCATCGACGATGCCCAGAAGTTCCAGATAATCGTCCGGAAACATGATGCAGTAATTGGCCGTACCCCAGCCGATATGTTTACCGCGCGGACAGGTGGTAAAGCCGAGACGCTGGAAAGCATCTCGCGCATCTTCCAGTTCCGTGACCCCAAGAAGGGCGTGATCAAAGGCGTTCATTTAATTCCCAGATCCAATCCAAAGCCAAGCGTCACCTATCCCTGCCCATCAGGTCCATAGTGGCGATACAGGGCCAACTTTTTTTAAAATTAAACGCCGCATCATTGCCTAAATTAGCAGCGTGTCATTTCCCAGGCGCGATGCAAATGCATCTACTCTAGAAGGATGCTAACCCATGAACCTGACATCAGCCTGAAGGTATTCGGGAATTACTCTAGCGCAGAGCGGCAGCGATATTGCCGCCGTCGACGGTGATCACGGCGGCTGTGGTTTTTTCGGCGAGCGCCAAATCAATGAAGGCCTGGGCGACGTCTTCGGCGGTGACTTCACGGCCCAGCAGGTTGCCCGACATGTAATCTTTTTCGGTCAGTCCTCGCGCCTTGGAACGTGTGCCGATCATGGTGTCGGTCAACAGGCCGGTGCGAATGCGGTCGGCGTTGACGGCGTTGGACCGAATACCATCGGCCCCGTGATCGACCGCATATTGGCGCATCAGGAATAACGTCGCCGCCTTGGGCAGGCCGTAGGGACCGAAATCGGGACCCGGATTGATCGCCTGTTTGGAAGTATTGAACAACAGGCAACCGCCCGTGCCCTGGGCGCGCATGACGCGCACGGCCTTTTGCGAGACGTTCTGATGGCCCCAGAAGTTCAACTCGAAACTTTCCCTGAGAACCTTGGCCGACACATCCCCGATACGCCCCTGCCAGGCGGCACCGGCGTTGGAAACCACGATATCGACCCCGCCATAGGCCGCCGATATTTTATCAAAGGCGGCGTCGACGGATTTTTCCGACGTCACGTCGCAGCCAATACCAAGCCCACCGATGGACGCGGCGACGGCGCGGGCGGCTTTTTCATCGCGGTCCAGCACCACTACTTCCGCGCCCTTTGCAGCAAAGGCTCGCGCCGTCGCCGCACCGATACCCGAACCGCCGCCGGTGACGGCGCAGACCTGACGGGCCAAAGGCTTTTCCGCCCCTTTGCCCAGCTTCGCCTGTTCCAGCGACCAGTATTCGATATCGAAAATATCGGGCTCGTCGATGACCCGATAGGAACTCAAGGCTTCGGCCGCCGTAATGACATCGACATTGGTTTCGCCCAAATCGGCGGCGATGGCGGCGGCCTTGGACGATGCCCCCAATCCGAACAGACCCAGACCCGGCACCAGAATCAGCCGCGGCAGGCGATCCAGTTCGGTCTTCTTGATTTTCTGGCGTTTGTTATTGCGGGCGAAATAGGCGTGATAGTCCTTTTGGTAGGCGCCCAGGGCCGCACGCACGCCGGCTGTGAAAGCGTCCAGATCCCCGGCCACCGGGGCCGGGACGATCAGCGGTTTTTGTTTGGTGCGGATAACATGATCGGGCGTCGCCGTGCCCTGTTGGCTGTAACGGCCCAGGTCGCGGCCATCAACGAAGGCGCGGACCGCCCTGGTGGCGCGGAAATCCATAACCATGCGTCGGTAACGGCCACCGCCCACGGATTCGGCCATCAGGCCCCGCAGAATCGGCGCGACATCGGCCACGCGGGCGACTTTTTTGGGCAGGGCGCGGGCGGCGAAAACTTTTTTACGGCCTTTTTTCAAGCGCTTTTCGGCCAGCGTGACCTTGTCGATCATCCGGCCATAGGCTTGTTTGGCGGTGTCGCCGAAGGTGAAAATGCCGTGTTTGAACAGGATCAACCCCTCGACATCGGGATTTTCCAAAAACACCTGGTAGGCTTTTTTAGCCAACGCGAAACCGGGCATGATGTAGGGCACATAACCCATGGACTTGCCATACACCTTGCGGCACAGCGCATCGCCGCCCGGCTGATCGGTCAGCGACAGCACGGCGTTGGAATGGGTGTGGTCGATAAATTTGTGCGGCAGGAACGCGTGCAGCAGGGTTTCGACAGACGGATTGGGGGCGGCGCTATCGAGCAAGTTGGCGCGCTGGGCATTGACCATGTCTTCATCGCTTAAAGAATTAAGGGCGATCATCTTTCGCAGGTTTTCCAGCCTGACGGCGGGCAGGCCCTGGGGTTCGATATCGCCCATATCCCAGCCGCTACCCTTGACGCACAATACCTTGGTGGCCTCGCCCATAACGTCGGTCATCACCGTCTTGACCGATGTATTGCCGCCGCCGTGCAGAACCAGCCGCGGCTCGTTGCCCAGCAGGCGCGAGGTATAGACTCTGAGCGCTCGGTCCTTGTTGATGCCTTGGCGACGGTACCGCGCGGCCAAGGCACGCGCGTCAGTATCGGACCACAGATTCTTCATCTCAATTCCCGTCACTCATTATCATCGCCGCCGCCGCCCATCATGGCCTTCAGCTGGGCTTCCATGGCCGCCCGTTCATCCGATACGTCGCCGCCCGCTTTATCTTTTTTATCGACGCCCATCATGGTCTTCAGCTTGTTTTCCAGGACCGATCCGCTGTCTTCGATGGTATCAAATTCGACGGCGAAACCATCTTCAAATTCCCGCACCACCTGACCGGTCAACTCGCCGAGCTTTTCCAGATGCAGCCGGACAAACTGTTCGGTGGTTATGTCGACCAACGAACTTACGGCGACACCGCTCAGCGATATATCTTCGGTTTTGCCGACGACAACTTCACCATCGACTTCGACCCGCACGTCGTGGAGCGCCTTGTGGCGCGTTTTTCCGCGTTTTTCGATGAAATCCCTGTCCAGATCGTTTTCGTCGCTCATTCGGCATACTCCGGGTAAAGGCTGGCCAATCCGGCTTCGGACGCCGCCGCCACGCCGCGTTCGGTGATCAGCCCCGTTATCAGCCGGGCCGGAGTGACGTCGAAGGCGTAATTGGCCGCGTTGCTGGTATCGGGACAGATGACAATGGTTTCGATGCGCCCGTCCGGGGTCCGTCCGGTCAGGTGGGTGACTTCTTTGGAATCCCGCTGTTCGATCGGGACATCGCGAACACCGTCCTTGATGGTCCAGTCGATGGTCGGGCCGGGCAATCCCACATAGAACGGCACGCCGTTGTCGTGGGCGGCCAGCGCCTTCAAGTAGGTGCCGATTTTGTTGCAGACATCCCCCGCCGCCGTCGTGCGGTCGGTGCCGGTGATGCACAAGTCGACCAGCCCATGTTGCATCAGGTGGCCGCCGACATTGTCGACGATCAGGGTATGGGGGACCCCGTGCTGACCCAGTTCCCACGCCGTTAACGACGCACCCTGGTTGCGCGGCCGGGTTTCATCGACCCAGACATGAACCGGGATACCGGCGTTGTGGGCCTTGTAGATGGGGGCCAGCGCCGTGCCCCAGTCGACGGTGGCGAGCCAACCGGCGTTGCAATGGGTCAGCACATTTATTTGTTCGGGTCGGCCTTTGTCGATCCAGATACGCTCGATAATTTCCTTGCCGTGGTCACCCAGCGCCGAACAGATATCGACATCTTCATCGGCAATTTTGGCGGCCCGGGCGTAGGCGGCGGCTTCGCGGTCACTGGCCGGCAGCGGGCTTAACAAGGTGCGCAGGTCATCCAGGGCCCAGCGCAGGTTAACCGCCGTTGGCCGGGTCGCGTAGAGCACCTTGTAGGCATTTTCCAGGCCTGAATCGGTGGCGTCACCACGAACGCCCAACGCCATGCCGTAGGCCGCCGTGGCGCCGATCAGCGGCGCCCCGCGTACCAGCATGTCGGCGATGGCGCGCGCCGCATCGTCCAGGGTTTCCAGCCCGACCGTAATAAATTCATGGGGCAGCCGGGTCTGGTCGATAATTTCGACCGTGCGGCCATTTTCACCGACCCAGATGGTGCGGAAGGGTTTGCCGTCGACAAGCATCTAATCAGCCTTTCAAGACCCGTCCGGCGACGGCGTCGAGTTTTTCGATCATTGCCGGGTCGCGGGCATCGGGCGACGTGATGATGGCCATTTCAAGTGCCGTGTGGCAACCGTCGGAACAGTTTTCACCGCGCCCGGCAAGGGCCGGCGTCACCTGCTTTACCAGCGACCGGCCCTTGTCGGCATTTTCCATCAGCACCTTGATGATGGCATCGACGCTGACGTGATCGTGGCCGGGGTGCCAGCAATCAAAATCGGTGACCATGGCGATGGTGGCGTAACACATTTCGGCTTCCCGGGCGAGTTTGGCTTCGGGCATATTGGTCATGCCGATAACATCGCAGCCCCAGGACCGGTAGAGTTCCGATTCCGCCAGGGTCGAAAACTGTGGGCCTTCCATGGCCAGGTATGTGCCGCCACGTTGATAGGGGATGTCGAGCCCTTTGATGGCGGCTTCGATGGCGTCACCAAGGCGCCCGCAAACCGGATTCCCAAGCCCCACATGGGCGACCAGGCCGGTCCCGAAAAAGCTTTTCTGGCGGGCGAATGTGCGGTCGATAAACTGGTCGACGATGACAAAATGGCCGGGCGGCAGTTCTTCTTTCAAAGAGCCACAGGCGCTGATCGACAGGATTTCGGTAACCCCGGCGCGTTTCAGGGCATCGATATTGGCGCGGTAGTTAAGTTCTGACGGCGGAATCCGGTGGCCGCGCCCGTGGCGGGGCAAAAACACCATCTGCTGACCATCAAGTTCGCCGAACAACAATTCATCGGACGCCTCTCCGAAGGACGAGGGCACACGTTGCCAACGGGTGTTCTGCAATCCATCAATTTCATAGACGCCGCTGCCGCCGATAACCCCGATTACCGGGGGTGTTGCCGTTACTGTCATTTGGTCGTCATCCTTGTCATGCCGAATCACCGGTATGTTAGTTTTTATCCGTCAACTTTTCACCGAAAAAGTCCAGCGTATGAACCAGCGCCCGACGCGAACTTTCGGCGTCAAAACTGGCCCTGTGGTCGCAAGAGAACCCGTGCCCCGCAGGATACGTATATATCGGCACATCGGGATGTGCCGCCCGGACCGTCTCGACCCCTTCCATCGGGATTGATGCGTCGGTTTCGCCAAAGTGCAATATCACCGGCGCCTTGGGGGTTTCGGCGGCAAATTTCGGAATTTGCGCACCGTAATAACAAACGGCGGCGCCGATATCCAGCCGGCAAGCGGCCAGCCAGGCCAACGAGCCGCCCCAGCAATACCCGACGACACCGACTTTACCGTCCGGGCGCAGCGCCCGTGCCGCCGCCGCCACGTCCTTAAGCGCATTATCCCAATCCAGTTGCCCCATCAATTCGCGGCCAGCGGCGATGCCGTCTTCATCGTATCCCAGTTCCACACCCTTTTTCACCCGATCGAAAGTCGCCGGGGCAATCGCCGAATACCCGGCACCGGCGAAGCGGTCACAAACCTCGCGGATATGCGCGTTAACGCCGAATATCTCCTGAATGACGACGATTTCGCCCTTCGCGGCGCCTTCCGGGTCGGCCCGGTAGGCATCCAGAAAGTGCCCGTCTTCGGCCTGTAATTCGATGATTTCTCCCATTTTTCGCTGCTCCCTGTCTGCGATTATGTGGCCCTGCGATGATCGCGCCGAAACGATCATAAAAGAGGCTACCTCCCTGGGCAAAGGCCTATATACTCCGCGCTTCAAAAAGATTGCCTGAAACGACACCAGCCCATGCCTGACTTGCCCGACGACACCCATTTAGCACAATTAACTGCCGCCTTTGAAGGCCTTCCCCATTGCCGGGAACTGGGTATGAAGATTGTCTCGCTGCAAGCGCGCCGGGCGGTGATGAAGCTGGACTACAGCGACCGTTTGATCGGCAACCCGCAAACCGGGGTCATTCACGGCGGCGTCATATCGACGGTGATCGATACCGCGGCGGGACTGGCGGCGTCGAGTTCGGTGCCGGTGATATCGGCGGTGGCGACCCTGGATATGCGCATCGACTATCTGAAACCGGCCCTGCCCGGCAAGGCGGTGATCGCCGAGGCCGAATGTTACCAATTGACCAAAAGCGTCGCCTTCGTGCGGGCCCTGGCCCATCAAGGCGACAGGGATGAACCGGTGGCCCATTGCGTCGCCACGTTCATGCTGAATTCCGCCGGCTTTTCCGTCACCGACTCACTAAAGGCCTGACCATGCTCGACGATATCAGGAAATTTAAGGAACGCGGGGATTTCGCCGCCATCAACGGGCTAATTCCCTACGCCGGACTGGTCGGCCTGGAAGCGGTGATCGAAGACGACACCATCACCACGGTTTTGCGCAAACGGGATGAAAACATCGGAAATTATGTCATCGGGGCGATCCACGGCGGCGTCGTTGCCGCCTTGTTAGAACACGCCGCCATCCTGCACCTGTTGTACACGCTGGATGTTTCGGCCTTGCCCCGCATCATTAATTTGTCGGTCGACTATTTGCGCCCCAGCCTGAACCGCGATACATTCGCCCGGTGCTCGCTGGTCAAACAGGGTCGGCGCATCGCCAATGTGCGCATCCAAGCCTGGCAGGACGACCCCGACAGGCCCTGCGCCGCCGCCCATGCTCATTTCTTGATAAACTAAGGATCGTCGATGAAACAAACCTTATTCGGAATTTTCATACTCGGGATTTTCGCCCTGAACCCCCTCACCCGCGCCCAGGCCCAGGCCCAGGCTCCCATGCCTGAGATTCTTGACCTGAAAGTCGGCGAAGGCGAACTCGCCGGGCCGTTTTCCAAAGTTACGGTTCATTACACCGGATGGCTGATGGACGGCACCAAGTTTGATTCGTCTCACGACCGGGACAAACCCTTCGAATTCACCCTGGGGGGACGGCGGGTCATTCCAGGCTGGGAACTGGGTGTTCTGGGCATGAAAGTCGGCGGCAAGCGGCAACTGATTATCCCGCCCGAACTGGCCTACGGCAAAAAGGGCGCCGGCGGTGTTATTCCGCCGAACGCGACGCTCAAATTCATGGTCGAACTTATCGCCACCAAAGGGCCAGCATTCAAGAATTTGTCCAACGATCAGTTGAAGGAACTGCTGGCAAAAAATGTGGTGATCGTCGATATCCGCACCGAACCGGAATGGCAAGAAAGCGGCATCATCGAAGGGGCCAAGACCATCGTGTCATTTGGCAGGGATGGCAGTATGAACCCGAAATTCATGGCCGACTTCAAGAAAGTCGCAGGCAAGCACGACCCGGTCATCCTGATTTGCCGCACCGGCAACCGTTCGGCGGTATTGTCCAATGCGCTTGCGTCAACGGAAGGCTATTCAAAAATCTATAACGTGACCGACGGGATTGCCGCCTGGATTAAAGACGGCAACCCGGTCGTCAAGCCCGCTACAAATTAGTCTTTCGGTGGCGGTGGCGGCGGCATGGCGTCGAAGCTGGCGGTGTTTTCATCGATGTGATCCCAGGGTGCCGCGTTGGGCGTAAACAGCGAGACCCTGGCCTTGAAGGCGCCCGGATCATCGAAGCCACCGGCCCGCAGAACCACGGCCTTGGGGTTGCCGCTGCCGGTGCCATATATGGGGCTGCCGCATTTCGGGCAGAAATAGCGGACCATGTCGTTGCCGGCTTCGGACTTATAAGTGAAATTGGAAAGCTCGCCACTGACCGTAAAGCCATCGGCCGGCACAACCAAATTCGAGGCGTGCCCGGCACCGGTAAATTTCTTGCAATTATCGCAGTGGCAATGGGCGCCGACAATGGGATCGCCGACAAATTCATAGCGCACGGCCCCACATTGGCAGCCGCCTTTAATAGAATCACTCATTGATGATGTCCTCTCTGTTTAAGAGAGCACTATTCCCGAGAGTGATCGACAAGGCAAGAGAGCACCCAACAACAATCCGTGATCGACGATCAGACGTTGAAGCGGAACAGCATCAAGTCACCGTCTTTGGTGAGGTAGGTCTTGCCTTCCTGACGCATTTTTCCGGCATCTTTGGCGCCCTGTTCACCGTTGCAGGCGATGAAATCGTCATAGGCGATGGTTTCGGCGCGAATGAAACCCTTTTCGAAATCGGTGTGGATAACGCCGGCGGCCTGGGGCGCCGTGGACCCGTTGCGCACGGTCCAGGCGCGGGCCTCTTTGGGGCCAACGGTGAAAAAAGTGATCAGGTCCAGCAGTTCGTACCCGGCGCGAATGACCCGGGTCAGGCCGGTTTCTTCCAGGCCCAGGGTTTCAAGAAATTCCTGCTTTTCGGCCTCGTCATCCAGGCTAGAGATTTCTTCTTCGATGCGGGCCGAAATAACGACACTGACCGCCCCTTGGGCGGCGGCCATTTCGGCGACCCTGGCCGATACGGCATTACCATCGGCGGCGGATTCTTCTTCGACATTGCACACATACAGCACTGGCTTGGCGCTGAGAATTTGCAGCATATCGAAGGCCTTGCGGTCATCGTCCAGGATATCCATGGCCCGGGCCGGGCGGCCTTCGCGTAGGAATTCAAGGACCCGTTCGACCATCGCCAATTGCGCGACCGCTTCCTTGTCATTGCCCTTGGCCTTCTTGGTTAGGGGCGTGACACGTTTTTCAAGGCTTTCCAGATCCGCCAACATCAATTCCGTGTCCACCGTTTCGGCGTCGCTGACGGGATCGATACGGCCTTCCACATGAGTGATGTTGTCATCTTCGAAACAGCGCAGGACGTGAATGATGGCGTCGACTTCGCGAATGTTGGCGAGGAACTGATTGCCCAGGCCTTCGCCTTTGGACGCACCGCGCACCAGGCCGGCGATATCGACGAATTCAAGCTGTGTCGATACGATTTTGGCCGATTTCCCGATGTCGGCTATTTTGTCGAGCCGGGCATCGGGCACGGCCACGCGCCCGGTGTTGGGCTCAATCGTGCAGAATGGAAAATTCGCGGCTTCGGCCGCCGCCGTCGCCGTCAAGGCATTGAAAAGTGTCGATTTGCCAACGTTGGGCAGGCCGACGATACCGCAATTAAAACCCATCTGGATTATCCTTCTGACCGGGTATCCCGGACGACTTTGTTTATGAATTCAGCTTCGTTTCCGTCGAACAGCAAGCCGATATGATCTGCGATGCCGTCGATCAAAGGGTCGAGCCACTTCTGGTCGGCCTTGGCAAAATCTTTCAAGACATGATCCGCGACCTGATCCTTGTCACCGGGATGGCCAACGCCCAAGCGCAGGCGCCGGTAGTCGGCGCCGATATGGGCATGGATCGACCGCAGGCCGTTATGACCGGCATGGCCGCCACCCGACTTGGCGCGGATTTTGCCGGCGATCAAGTCGATTTCGTCATGGATAACCAGGATGTCTTCGGGCAGAATTTTATAAAAGAGCGCCGCTTCGACGACGCTGCGCCCGGACTCATTCATATAGGTCATGGGTTTCAAGGCCAGCACCTTGTGGTCGCCAACACGGCCTTCGGCGATCTGGCCTTTGAACTTGGACCGAAACGGCGCAAAGGAATGGCGGCGGACAATTTCGTCCACCGCCATGAATCCGATGTTGTGACGGTTTCGGGCGTAATCCCCACCGGGATTTCCCAGTCCAACAAGCAGCTGCATAGGAATGTTATTCCTCGGTTTTGCCTTCTTCGCCTTCAACACCTTCTTCGCCACCGCCGGCGACGATCGGTTCGCCGTCTTCACCCAGTTCGACTTCGACTTCTTCGACTTCTTCGACGATGGTCGGGGCGGCGATGGTAGCGACGGTGAAATCACGGTCGGTGATTGTCAGTTCGACATCATCCGGCAGCTTGATGGCGCTGATGTGGACGCTGTCGCCGACTTCAAGACCGGTCAGGTCGACCGTCAGGCTTTCGGGAATGCTATCGGGCGAACACAAAAGTTCAATGGTATGGCGAACGATGTTAAGCACGCCGCCACCCTTGAGCCCCGGTGATTCTTCTTCGTTTTCGAAAACCACAGCGACGTCGATGTTCAGGCGCGTTTTGGCGCTGAATCGCATGAAATCGACATGCAGCGGCAGGTCCGTAACTGGATGAAGTTGCAAATCACGAGGCAGGACGCGGTGCTTTTCGCCAGCAATGTGCAGTTCGAAAACGCGGGAAAAGAAGCCCTGCGATTTCAATTCCTTGGCGAGTTCGCGGGGATCGAGCGTAATAATAACCGGGGTTTGTTTGTTGCCATAAATAACGGCGGGTACTCTGCCGGCGCGGCGTGTTGCACGGGCTGCCCCCTTGCCTGCCCGTTCACGCAGCTCGGCATTCAACATCGAAGCTTGAGCCATTGGTATTCTCCAAAAAAAAGGTCCATAGGGTCCGGCCTCCAGGGGTGCCGAACATTTAGATACGCCGTCACATAAAGATCAGGCAAATCAAGGAGTGGCGTGTCTTTTAATAGGATGCGGGCGAACAGTCAAACGCTGATCGCACACGGCCTGAAAAGAAAAATCAGTCAAACAGGCTGGAAACAGAGCTTTCGTCGCTGATCCGGCGGATGGCTTCGGCGATTAAGGGGGCGATGGTCAACTGGCGGATGTTGTGGGAAACCCGCATGGCCTCGGTCGCCTGGATACTGTCGGTGGTGACCAGGGTGTCCATGGGTGAAGACGACACCCGTGCCACAGCGCCACCCGACAGCACGCCATGGGTAACATAGGCCGACACCGAACTGGCGCCCTTTTCCTTAAGCGCCACGGCGGCGTTGCATAATGTTCCGGCGGAATCGACGATATCATCGATCAGGATGCAGCGGCGGCCATCGACATCGCCGATGATGTTCATGACTTCCGAAACGCCAGCTTTCTCGCGGCGTTTGTCGATAATGGCGAGATCGGCACCCAGGCGCTTGGCATGGCCACGGGCGCGCACAACACCGCCGACATCGGGGGAAACGATAACCAGGTCATCTCCGTTCTTGGTTTCTTCGACATCTTTGGTCAAAACCGGTGAGGCGTACAGGTTATCGACGGGAATGTCGAAAAAACCCTGAATTTGGCCGGCGTGCAGGTCCATGGTCAGGACCCGGTCGGCGCCTGCCGTGGTGATCATGTTGGCCACCAGCTTGGCCGATATGGGCGTCCGGGGGCCGGATTTGCGGTCCTGGCGGGCATAGCCAAAATAAGGGATAACGGCGGTGATGCGCCGGGCCGAACCGCGCCTTAGCGCGTCAATGGCGACCAACAATTCCATCAGGTTGTCGTTGGCCGGATACGATGTCGACTGGATCACGAAGACATCTTCGCCGCGCACGTTTTCCTGGATTTCAACAAAAATTTCCATATCCGAAAAACGGCGGATACTGGCCTTGGTCAGCGGCAAGTTCAAAGAGGCGGATATGGCTTCGGCAAGCGGTTTGTTGCTATTGCCGGAAACGATTTTCATGATCATTGTCCCCCTCGAACAGGATGTCAAACCCGGCTTCCGGCACCCTTGGCGCTGTTGATAACCGAGTCTTCATGTGCGAGTAGGCGGAACTTATCAGCGCCCCTAACTTCTGTAAACCTTCTGTAACAATCAAAGCCTTTCTATTCTGGCGGTGGCGGTGCACGGTCCAAAAACTGCCTGATATTTGAAGGCGTTGCCGGTGCGCCTTAACCGCCACGAGGTTTCAGATCGGTCCGGGAATTGCCGACTTTGAGAATACGTTCGATGCCGTCAAGCGCCGCGGCGGCAATTTTTGGGGCCTCGATAGCCCATGATTCGGTCAGGCTACCCGTCGCCACGGTGTTTTCCTGTATCGCCCGGCCGACTTCGAATCCGTCCAGGGTGCTGATGGTCCAGATTATGGTTACTTTGTCGCGACCGTCGCCCAGGGATTGGATGTTTACGGCGCCGTTCAGCCGCACGCTGGCCTGGCGATCGTCTTCGGTAATCAGCACATCGGCCCCAAGCAGCGCCGATTTGATGGCGGTGGTCAGGACGCCGTTGCCGTTGCCGGGCGCACCGGTTACCGGCCTGACCAGAATACCCGCCCCGATCAGCAGGAACGGCAGGGTCGTTTTCTTCTTGCCGATGATCATCGACGACACCGGTTTGGCGGCACCGCTGCCGACCGCCCGGATGATTCGCGGGTCGCCGTAATCCCATTTCCAGCGAGCCCCCCGGACACCCTGGGTATAGGAGCCGACCTGGTCCCCCTTCTGGTTGTTGAGTGTCCAGTATATCAGCATCACGAAGGGAACACGGCTGTCGGTCCAGTTGGCTTCGGCCCGGCCCTTCAGGACATAGGCGGCACCGTCACTGTCACCCGTAGTGGCGGTGACGCCCTGGTCGATCAAGCCATCGGCGACGGATTTCGACAGCAACCGGGCCATCGGCAGGGCCGGTCCCGAAACCAGATCTACCCGCACCTGGATGGCTTGCTTTTTTTCCACCTTCGGGGCCGATTGCGGCAGGGTGAAGCCTTTTTCGCCGGGCGCACAGGCGACCAGCAGCAAAAATCCCATCACGGCGATCACCAGTCTAGAGTGTTTCCGAGTTAATATGACCCATTCTGATGGGGCAGATCGGCTTGTTCGGGTAGGCGCGGCACGCCGCGCGATGCCCTCGCATCGGGCTAGGGTCGCAACGACCCCGACGGGCCGATATGCCCCACCGAAGGCCCTGTTCTTTTGTTCCGTGTCGTCGTCACGCATCTTACCCGATACACCGCATCGCGTTGCGATGCGTTCCTCGTCACGAAACAAAATAACAGGGTCAGAATGGGTCATATTAGCTCGGAAACACTCTAGGCATATCTATGCCACCGCGCACATGGCGATCAGGAACAGCATCGAGGCGGCCAACATAAAGAATAAATAGGGCATACGAGCTATTTGCAAATGAGATCGAGCGATGAACGAGACAGCCGTTCCGGCGTGGTCGGCGTTACCCGCACGGTTTCCCCCAGCGTCATCGCCAACCCGGCATCGCTGTCGAAAATGATCATGTGCAGGAAAAACACCATGTCGGGAGCCGCCAGTACCGGGTTGTCGTGATACAGCATGGGCCAGTCCATCCAGTTCGGCGCATAGGTGGTGCCCAGGCTGTAGCCACAGGCATTGAGCCGATGTTGCGACAGGCCATGGGCGTCGAGCACACCGGCGTGGGCATCGAAGGCTTCGCCGACCGGACGCCCCGGCACCAGCGCCTCGCGCACCGCATGCAGGGCTTCAAGGGCGGCATCATACAAGGCCACTTGGCGGGCCGGCGGCGGGCCGATGCAGATGGTGCGCATCATGCAGGCATGATAGTGGCGATAGACGCCGGCCCATTCCAGGGTTAGCTGGTCCTGGGCATCGAGATGCCGCCGACCGGTAAAATAGCGGCACAACAAGGCATCGGGGCCGGAACCGATAATGGTTTCGTTGGCCGGGTCATCGCCGCCGCCCCGGAACACGGCGCCCTGCATGGCGGCCAGGATATCACCTTCGAAGGCCCCCGGTTCGGCCAGGCGGCAGGCTTCGTCATAAGCGTCGTCGGCTAATTCCGCCGCGCGGCGCACAAATTCCAATTCCGCGGCGCTTTTGACCAGGCGCAGGCGGCTGACCAGGTCGGATGCGTTTTCGGTCGTACAAAAGCCGTCCAGCGCAGCCGCTAGCTGTTGCCCGTTCCACGCCGTCAGGCCATAGGATTCCCATTCGACCCCCAACCGCTTGCCCCGGCAGCCGTGGCCTTCCAAAATATCGGCCAATTCTGTCGCCGGCCGAACGTTCGGCCCGTCGACCCAGATGCGGATATCGTCGATCATCGATGTATGGCGGGCCTGGCGCAGGTCCGGGGCGCGGGTCAGCAAAGTCAGGACGCCATCCGCGCCCAGATACAGGCATTGGAAAAAGACGTAGCCGAAGGTGTCGTAACCGGTCAGGTAGAACATGGTTTCCTGACGGAATATCAACAAACCATCCAGCCCGCGTTCTACCATCGTGTCACAGGCGCGTTGCCGCCGTTGCTTGAGTTCTTCGACACTGAAATGCAAAGCCATGGGGTTAGTCCTCTACTATGACAATCGCCGACAGCAAACGACCGTAATCGGGCTGACCGGCCAGGGTACCGCGACGGTAGCTGTAGAACCGGTCGGAATCGGCACAGGTATCCTGACCAAGAAATTCGCTCGACGCCAGCCCCAGGGTGCCCAGCCGGGCCATCACATAGGCCCCAAGATCGAACAGGGCGTGGCCGGTTTTGGGAGATGGCATAAAGTATTTATCGCTGTTTGGGTCATCTTCGACGAAACGGGCCCGGAATTCAGGCCCCACTTCGTAGGATGGCTGACCGATGCAGGGGCCGACGGCGGCGCAAATGTTGCCGGCGCTGGCGCCAGCGGTGACCATGGCTTCGACGCATTTTTCCAGGACCCCGGCGTGGGCCCCCCGCCACCCGGCATGCGCGGCGCCGATGACACCGGCGTGAGCATCTACAAACAGCACCGGCGCGCAATCGGCGGTGAGGATTCCCAGCACCAGGCCCGGACGCGACGTCACCAGGGCGTCGACCTTCGGGGCCTTGTCGGGTGACCAGGGGCTATCGACGAAAACGGCGTCGGCCGAATGGACCTGGTAGGCGGTGACCAAGGGCATGTCCGCAGCCCCCAGACGGGCCAGGGCCAGGCGGCGATTTTCGCTGACGGCATCGCGGTCGTCGTCGGACCCGTAACCGCAATTCAGGCCTTCGAAGGGGGCCTCGCTGACGCCGCCCCGGCGCGTGAAGAACCCGTGCCGAATTCGGCCTGGGGTGGGCAAGTTGGAGGCGACAAGCATTTCTTACTCGAACCCGGGCGGCGGCGGCGCATCGATGCGGGTGATCGCCATGACCTTGAACAGCTCGCCCATTTCGGTGGCATCGGTCAGGCGCTTTACCGCCCCGGTGATATCTTCTGCCTGTTCAGGCGTCGCCTGGGCCATCAGGGAATCGGCCCGTTCGCGGAGCCCCAACCGGTTCAGGAAAGCCCCCTGGCCGACCACGCCTTGGGCGCGGGCGCCACTGGCGAAAACGCGCTGGCCCAGCGCCCCGAAATCCACATGGGCGGTCAGGTCGGCCTCGCCGGGATCGACCAGCGGGTGATGGTGGTCGTGGCCCTTGACCGCCTGCAGGGTATCGCCGGTGCCGCTTTCGCCATGGCCGTAATCGATGATCAGCGCCGCACCGCCCTGGGCGACGATGCGCCGCGCCACATTTTCAACGATGTCCAATCCGGCGGGGCAGACTTCGACCATGGTGTCGGGGGGAACATCCAGCAACCCCGGCGGCAATTCTGGCGCGTCAAACGGCGGCAGCAACACGAAACACAGGCCATCGCCATCGGGCTTGATATCGACCACGCGGGGGCACCAGTAATCACCGGCATGGAAATACTGTTCGATGGGAAGAGCGTCAAAAAATTCATTGGCGATGACAATCACCGGGCCATCCGGAACATCATCGAAAGCGCCATGCCACTGCGCCGGGTGGGCCAGGTCGATCTCTTCCAGGGCCTGCTGTTGCAGGGTTTTCAAGGGCGGGCTGGTTTCGACCATATGAACCTGCACGGCATCACCAAAGCCCGGCGCCGCAGAACCGGCGCGCAACATATCGCTCATCAGGGTGCCGCGCCCCGGCCCCAGTTCGACCAGGTTGACCTTTTCGGGTGACCCCATGCCCTGCCACACGACGGCGGCCCACAAGCCCAGCATTTCGCCGAACATCTGGCTGATTTCCGGCGCCGTGATGAAATCTCCCTGAACACCGAAGGGGTCGCGGGTCATGTAATAGCCGTGATCGGCATGGCTCAACGCAAAGTGCATGTATTCGGCGATGCTTAAGGGCTGGGTCTCGCGGATGTGTTCGATGATAAATTCTTCGAGGTCGTTCATTCAGATTTTATCCTCGCGGGCGCGGAAAATTAAGAACAGGCCGATCAATATCATCGGCGCCGACAGCCATTGCCCCATGGTCGCGCCGCCGGCCAGCAAGCCCAAATGACTGTCGGGCTGGCGGAACAATTCGACGATGGCGCGCGCCGTTCCGTATCCGGCGATAAAGACTCCGGTTAGCGTACCGGGGCGCTCCCAGATCTTTTTGCTGCGCGACAGGATATACAGCACGGCAAACAGCAACAGGCCTTCCAGCGCCGCCTCGTAAAGTTGGCTGGGATGGCGCGCATCGGCGCCACCACGGGGGAACACCATGGCCCATGGTACATCGGTCGCCCGCCCGAACAATTCGCCGTTGATAAAATTAGCCAGGCGGCCCAGGAACACCCCGATGGGGGCGGCACAGGCGACGATGTCGGCGAATCGCAGGGTCTCTATCTTGCGTAACCTGACGAAGATCAGCCCGGCGATGACGACCCCTAACAAGCCGCCATGAAACGACATGCCACCCTTCCAGACCTGCAAGGCGGCCAGAGGATTTTCCGAATAATAGGCGAAGTTATAAAACAGCACGTAGCCGAAGCGACCGCCGAGCACGACGCCGAGAGTCATCCACACCAGGAAATCGTCGATGGCTTCGCGGCTGGCGACTTGCGGCGGCCGGGCCGCCAGGCGGATCATGTAACGCCAGCCCAACAGCAGGCCGCCGATATAAGCCAGCGCATACCAACGAATGGCTAGCGGCCCGATTTGCACGATAATGGGGTCGATGACCGGATAGGGAATGGTGAGGAAGCTCATTGATATTGCCTTGGGGTGGTTAGCGGGGGGTGGTTAGCGGTAAGGGTCGTCCGTCGCCAGGAAATCGCGGACGTAGGAGGCGATGCCGTCTTCCAGCGAGGTCGCGGGCGCATCATACCCTGCGGCGCGCAGCCGGTTCATGTCGGCTTCGGTGAAATACTGGTATTTGTCGCGAATTTCTTCCGGTGTCGGCACGAAATTGATTACGGGTTCCCGGCCCATGGCGGCATAAACGGCGGTGACCAGGTCAAGAAACGACCGCGCCTTGCCGCTACCGCAATTGTACAGCCCGCAAACGTCGGGATGATCGAGCAGCCACATTACTACGGCGACGCAGTCATCGACCGAAACGAAATCACGCGACTGCCCGCCGTCGGCGTAGTCGGGATTGTGGGATTTAAACAACGTCGCCACTTTACCGGCACTGGCGTCGCTAAAGACCTTCGAGACGACGCTTTGCATGGCGCCCTTATGATATTCGTTAGGCCCGTACACGTTGAAGAATTTCAGGCCCGCCCACTGTGGTGGCGTCGGTTCTCCGTTTTCCAACATGCGGGCGACCCGGCGGTCGAACAGATGCTTGCTCCACCCATACGGGTTTAACGGGCGAAGTTTGGCCAGGGCTTCGCACGATGGATCATCGACAAAGCCCTGGCTGCCATCGCCATAGGTCGCCGCCGAAGACGCATAGATAAATGCCACATGATGGGCCGTGCACCACTGCCACAGTTCCAGCGACAGCTTGAAGTTATTGGCGAAAATCAAATCGGCGTCGGTTTCCGTGGTCGAGGAAATCGCCCCCATGTGGATGACGCCCTTGATGCCGAATTCGTTATCACCCAGGTAATCGAACAGGTCTTCCGGCGGCACCACGTTGGTCAGCCCCCGCTTGGCCACATTGCGCCACTTGTCGCCGTCGCGCAGCCGGTCGCAGACAACGATTTTACCCTTACCGCGAGCTTCCAGCGCCGCGACGATATTAGAGCCGATAAATCCGGCCCCGCCTGTCACCACATACATGGCTCAATTTCCTAATCCGTTTAAGTGTTCTGGATTATTTATAGGGCCGCAGGCGTCCATGGGCAAGCAACGCCCTGTTGTGCCGGATGGTTCCTCGGCGCATAATAGGGTCATCGTTTTCAATCACTCAGGCCCGGAGCTACCGCCATGCAGACATCCAACCGACTCCTAGACGACCTGGCGAAAGTCGCCGGTGGGGCGGCATCGTCGTTCAGTGGCCTGAAAAATGAAATCGAGGCGTTGATTCGCCAGCAAATGGGGCGCCTGTTGTCCGACGCCGACGTGGTCCCCCGGGAAGAATTCGACGCCATCAAGGCCGTCGCCGTAAAGGCCCGCACCGAACAGGAAAAGCTGGAAAAGCGGGTTAAAGCCCTGGAAACCCACTTGGGAATCAAACCGGCAGTCCAATCGAAGGCGAAAACGGCAACAAAATCAAAGGCTAAGCCGAAATCTTCCGGGCCTGCAAAAGGCGCCTGAATAACCGGGCGATCCGCCGCCCGTTCCCCCGTATCGATTATCCACAGGAAATGTGTGTGGGCGCGACATTCCGCCCTTGCATGGGAGTCCGTGTATTGTTTAGGCTACCCCTAGTGGCTGATCAGGACGCCATCCACTAGATTTCGTCGTATAGACTATATCTGGTGTGATTTGGGTTTCAGCCGCATTCAGGCCTTCGGGCCCGCTTTTACATGGGGAGAAACGGTCATGACCGGTATCAGCATTTCTCATGAAGATCTTTCACACCACCCCCTGGATGTTATCGAGCAACTGGTCGATGAAAACGACTGGATGTTCGAACGCCGCAACGACCAGGAAATGGCCGTTCAGGTGCCGGGCCGATGGTGTGACTACAGCATGTTTTTCGCCTGGAACGACACCGCCGACGCCGTCCACTTTACCTGCGCCTTCGATATGCGGGTACCGGATGCCAAGCGCGGCGTGGTCCACGGACTGCTGGCCACGGTGAATGAGAAAATGTGGCTGGGCCACTTCGGAATCTGGGATGACGAAGGCCTGCCCATGTACCGTCACGCCATCCCCCTGCGCGGCACCCTGGGGCCTAGCCTTGGCCAGATCGAAGATTTGATCGATAACGCCATCATGGAATGTGAACGGTTTTACCCGGCCTTCCAATATGTCATCTGGGGCGGAAAAACGCCCGAAGAAGCCGTCGCAGCGGCGATGATCGACACCGTCGGCGAAGCCTGAACGACCATGCCGGTAAAACTATTGCTCGCCGGGTGTGGCAAGATGGGCGGCGCCATGCTGACCGGCTGGCTGGGCGCGACATATAAAAAATCCGAGATCATCATCATCGAACCGAACGCCGCGACGGCCGGCGAGATTGCCAGCCGCTTCGGCGTGGCAACCGTCACCGACCCCGGCAAATTGGCGGCGGACCTGTCGCCGGAAGTCATCGTCTTCGCGGTCAAACCCCAGGTCATGGATAGCGTCGTTCCCGATTACGCCCGATTCGCCGGGGCCGGTTGCGTTTACCTGTCCATCGCGGCGGGTAAGACTATCGGATATTTCGAATCCCTGTTGGGCAGCGAGGCGGCCATCGTGCGCGCCATGCCCAACACGCCTGCCGCGGTGGCGCGCGGCATAACCGTGGCCTGCGCCAACGGCCCGGTGACGAATTCCCAGACCCGGCTGTGCGACGCCCTGCTGGGGGCCGTCGGCGAGGTTGCCTGGAGCACCGATGAAAACCAGCTTGATGCCGTTACCGCCCTTTCCGGCGGCGGCCCGGCGTATGTGTTTCTGCTCGCCGAATGCCTGGCCCAGGCGGGAATCGATTCAGGCTTGCCCGCCGACCTGGCGAATCGCCTGGCCCGGGTTACCGTTGCCGGTTCCGGCGAATTGCTGCATCAGGCTCCGGAAGACCCAGCCACCCTGCGCCAGAACGTCACCAGCCCCGGCGGCACCACGGCGGAAGCCCTGAAAGTGCTGATGGCCGATGATGGCTGGCAACCCCTGATCAGCAAAGCCATCGCCGCGGCGACGGCGCGCTCAAAGGAATTAGCTGGATAAATCTATCCAGTCCTGTTCGCTGAGCACCGTGACTCCCAGATCAGCCGCCTTCTTGGCCTTCGACCCGGCATCGGCGCCGACGATGACGTAATCGGTCTTTTTCGATACCGACCCGGCGACCTTGGCACCCAGGGTTTCGGCGCGCGCCTTGGCCTCGCCCCGGCTCATGGTTTCCAGCGAACCGGTGAAGACCACGGTCTTGCCGGTAATGGGCGAAGAAACCGTATCGGTCGCCACGTGATCTTCGACGCTTAGCACCGACGCCAAATCTTCCAGAACTTCCCGGTTGTGGGCTTCATCGAAAAAGGCAATCAGGTCGCCCGCCATGGCCGGGCCGATACCATCTATATTGACCAAATCGCCGAAGGCTTCCGAGCCGTGAACTTTCGCCGCTACCATGGCCGCGCTTAGCTTTTCCAGCGAACCATACTGGCGCGCCAGCAATTTCGCCGTGGCCTGGCCAACCTGGCGAATTCCGAGCCCATAGACGAGGCGCGCCAGGGGAATGCGGCGTTTGGCATCGATCGCGGCGAGCAGTTTCGTCGTCGACTGATCGCCCCAGCCCTCGCGCTTGGAAATATCCCCGGCGTGTTCCGCCAGCCGGAAAATATCGGCCGGGGTTTTGATCAGGCCATCGGCGAGGAAGGTTTCGATATGCTTGGCGCCCAAACCTTCGATATCAAACGCATCGCGGGAAACGAAGTGCTTCAGGCGTTCCAGGGCCTGGGCCGCGCACACCAGGCCGCCGCTGCAATAGCGTTTCGCCTCGCCCTCTTCGCGCACCGCGTGGCTGCCGCAAATTGGGCAGGTATCGGGAAATTTATATGGGTGGCTGCCTTCAGCTCGCTTGTCGGTGACAACTTCAACCACTTGGGGAATAACATCCCCGGCCCGCTGGATGACCACCGTATCGCCGATGCGAATGTCCTTATCGGCAATATAGTCTTCGTTGTGCAGGGTCGCATTGGAAACCACGACACCGCCGACGGTGACCGGCTCGAGCCGCGCCACCGGGGTCATGGCCCCGGTACGACCGACCTGAATATCGATGGCGTTGAGCACGGTCGTCGCCTGTTCGGCGGGGAATTTGTGGGCGATGGCCCAGCGCGGGGCGCGGGCGACGAAGCCCAGGCGATCTTGCCAATCCAGCCGGTTGACCTTGTAAACGATGCCGTCGATATCGTAGGGCAGACCGGCCCGGGCGGCGTTGAGCTGCTGGTAGGTGTCGAGCACGGCGTCAACATCGCCACACAGTCGGGATTCCGGATTGACCGGAAAGCCCCAGTCCTTGAGCCGTTGCAAAATACCCCAATGGCTGTCGGCGACAGCGGCGCTGACGTCGCCAAGGGCGTAGATGAAAAAGGAGAGCGGGCGCGATGCCGTGATGCCAACATCAAGCTGGCGCAAGCTGCCGGCGGCGGCGTTTCGCGGATTAGCGAAGACCTTGCCGCCACCGTCAAGCTGGCGAGCGTTGAGGTCGAGAAAATCTTGTTTGGCTAAATAGACTTCACCGCGCACTTCCAGCACATCGGGAACGTCGCCCGGCAGAGTTTCGGGAAGCTGCCTGAGGGTGCGCACATTGGCCGTGACATCTTCGCCGGTGGCGCCGTCGCCCCGGGTGGCGGCCTGCACGAAACGACCCTTTTCGTAGCGCAGGGATATAGACAGCCCGTCGATTTTCGGTTCCGCCACCATTTCCAGCGGGATCGACGAATCGTCGCTCAGTTCTTTCAGGAAGCGGCGGATGGTCGCAAAAAATTCCCGGACATCTTCGCCATCAAAAGCGTTGCCCAGGGACAGCATGGGCTGGGCATGGGTGACCTTGGCGAAGCCCGAAGCCACGGCCGCGCCCACTCTTTTAGAGGGGCTGTCGTCGCGCACCAATTTCGGATACAGGGCTTCGATGGCATCATTGCGCCGCTTCAGGGCGTCGTAGTCGGCATCGGTTAAGGTCGGTGCATCCTGTTGATGATAGGCCAGATCGTGTTGGGCGATTTCTTTGGCCAAGGATGCCAATTCCATACCGGCTTCCAGCGGGTTCAGGTCTTGCGGAACGATCTGGCGAAGGTCGCCGGTCATCACCCCGCGCCTTGCAACAGACTGTCGGCGGCGGCGCGGGCTTCATTGGTAACTTCGGCGCCGGCCAGCATGCGGGCGATTTCTTCCTTGCGTTCATCGGGCTTGAGAATTTCCACGGTCGTCGATACGGCGCCGCCGTTGCCGGTTTTGCTGACCCGCAAGTGGTGGCTGCCGCGGGCCGCTACTTGCGGCGAATGGGTAACGACCAGGACCTGCGCCTGTTCGGCCAGGGCCGCCAGGCGATCACCGACGGCGGCGGCGACCGCGCCACCGATGCCGCTGTCCACTTCATCGAAAATCAGGCTGCCCACCGGGTCGGCATCGGCCAACACGGCTTTCAGGGCGAGCATGAAACGCGACAATTCGCCGCCCGATGCGATGCGGTTCAACGGCCCCGGCGGCGAACCCGGATTGGTCGCCACTTCGAACACCACGCTATCGCAGCCGTTGGGGCCCCACGCGGTCGGCTCGAGCCGTTCAAGGCGGGTGAAAAACCGGGCCTTTTCCATTTTCAGTGGCGGCAATTCCACATCGACGGCTTTATCCAGCCTTTTCGCGGCCTTGGCGCGTTTGGCGCTCAATTTTTCGGCCGCCGTGGAATAGCTTTTGCGGGCGGCGGCTTCGGCGGCGATCAGCAATTTCAACGCCGCCTCGCCGTCTTCGAGCCCGGCCAACTGGCCTTTCAGGTTGTCCCGCAGGGCGGCCAGGTCATCGACCGGGGTATCGTGTTTGCGGGCCAGGGCGCGCAAGGCGAACAGGCGTTCTTCGATGGCTTCAAGCCGGGCCGGGTCGAGATCCAGATCAGCGCTGGCCTTTTCGAGTAATGCCAACCCGTCGGAGGCCTCGAGCGCGGCCCGCTGCAAAGTCTCGATGGCCGAATCGAGGCGACCTTCGGCTTTGCCCGCGACCGGTTCCAAATGCCGCATGGCCGTGCGCAGGGCGGCTTCGGCGCCGTCACCGGCGGTCAGGCCGGCCAACGCCTGGGCGATTGCGTCGATCAGTTTTTCACCGTGCATCATCATCGTCCGGGTCGCCGCCAGTTCCGCGTCTTCACCGGCTTTCGGGTCCAGCGTGTCCAGTTCGGCCACCGCGTGGCGGAGAAATTCTTCGTCGCGGCGCGCCGCCGCCTGTTTTTCCTGTTCATCATCCAGCGCCTGTACGGTATCCCGCCAGCCGCGCCACAGACCGGCGACCTTTTCGCAATCGCCGACAAGACCGCCGTAGGCATCCAACAATCCCCGATGATTGGCTGGGCTGAGCAGGCGCTGACTTTCAAACTGGCCGTGAATTTCCACCAGGTCGTCGCCCAGGCTTTTTAACAAGTTGACGCTGACCGCCTGGTCGTTGATGAAGGCGCGAGATTTGCCCTGGTTGTTGAGGACCCGGCGCAGGATCAAGACATCGTCTTCTTGCGGCAAGCCGTGTTCGGAAAGAAAGGCGGTCACCGCCGGGCTGGTATTGAAAGTCGCGCTGACCACCGCCTGATCGGCGCCGTGGCGAACCAGCCGGGCTTCGGCCCGGGCGCCTAAGGCCAGCCCCAAGGCATCAAGCAAGATCGATTTACCGGCCCCGGTTTCCCCCGTAAGAACCCCCAGCCCCGGCCCGAAGGACAGCTCCAGGCGCTCGATCAGGACGACGTCGCGTATGGAAAGGGCCTGCAACATATTTAGGTCACCCTACCAGAACTTGTACCAGGCATCGCCTTCGACCGGTTCCAACAGTTTGCCTTCGACCAGCCGATACGATTCCAGGTACCAGTCGCTGCCCGGGAAGTTATGGCCTAACACGGCCGCCGCCTTCTGGGCCTGTTGGTGTAACCCAAGGGCAACGTAGGATTCGGTCAGGCGATGCAAGGCTTCGGGCACGTGGGTAGTGCTCTGGAACCTGTCGATCACCACCTTGAAGCGGTTAACTGCGGCCAGAAACTGGCCCTGATTCTGATAATATCGGCCAATTTCCATCTCTTTACCGGCCAGGTGATCCCGGGTCAGGTCAATTTTGAGCCTGGCGTCCTTGGCATATTTGCTGGTCGGGAAGCGTTTGATCAGTTCACTCAGGGTTTTCTGGGCCAGGTCGGTCATTCGCTGATCGCGGGTGACTTCGGAAATTTGCTCGTAATAGCACAGCGCCTTGAGATAATAGGCGTAAGGAACATCGGTATTGGACGGATGCAGCTGGATAAACCGGTCGAGCGCGATAATGGCGCTGTCGTAGGAGTCGTCCTGGTAATTGCTGTAGGCCGCCATCAACTGTGCTTTGGTCGCCCACGACGAATAGGGGTGCTGGCGTTCGACCTCGTCGAACATCGTCGCCGCCTTTTCATAAGTGCCCTGTTCGAGGACAACCAGAGCTTCGTTATAAAGCTCTTCGACCGGTCGTTCGACGTATTCCAGTTCAGGTGCGGCTTGAGTACAAGAGGCAAGAAGGAAGACGGATAAAAGAACGAATAAAGTTCGGAATTGACGACTCATACCACGCCTTTTTCAACAAAATCAGAGTTGCCAGACTATACCACGCATGGGGTGGCAAAGCGCAACGGCAAGCTTGCTGAAAGTTAGAAAAAAGCGGGCGGGATCAGGCGGTGGCGGCGATGGCGTCTTCGGCCAATTCCACGTTCCATACGGGCCCGTTGGCGGCGGAACTGGCGGTCCCGGTTTCCATTTCCGCGTAGCACCAGGCGTCCTTATCGGCGAACAAGGCGCGTAACAGCTTGTTATTGGCCGCATGTCCGGAACACACCCCGGCGAAATGACCGATAACGCTGCCACCGGCAAGGAACAGGTCGCCGACGGCGTCGAGAACCTTGTGACGGACGAATTCATCGACATAACGCAGGCCGTCTTCGTTAATAACCTTGTCGCCACTGACGACGACCGCGTTATCGAGCGAACCGCCCTTGACCAGGCCGGCTTCGCGCAACTGTTCGACTTCATGAAGGAAGCCGAAGGTGCGGGCGCGGGAAATTTCCTTTTTGAAGAAATCATCGGCCAGATCGACCGAAATGGTCTGGCGGGCAACCGCCGCGCTGTCGAAATTGATTTCGAAATCGAAGGTCGAGCCCTCGCCCGGCAACAGCGTCGCGCTGGTTAGGCCATCGTCGATGGAAACCGGCTTCAAAACACGGATGTAACGGCGCGGCTGGTCTTGTTCGACGACACCGGCACATTCGAACAGAAAAAGAAACGGTGCGGCGCTGCCGTCCATAACCGGAACTTCCGGGCCATTGACTTCAATCACAAGGTTATCGACGCCAGCCCCGGAAAGGGCCGACAGAAGATGTTCGACGGTAGCGATCCGGATGCCATCGGCATTGCCCAGCGTCGTGCACAGCCTGGTATCGACCACATTGTCCCAAGTCGCGGCAATGGTGCCACCGCCGCCGGCGATGTCTGTCCGCTTGAAAACGATTCCGGTATCGGGCGCGCTCGGCAAAAGGGTCATAGAGACCTTTTCACCTGAGTGAAGAGCAATACCAGTACAATTGATGGAACTTTTAAGTGTACGCTGCCGGATTGTGGCCATTTATTTTTCTTTGCGTCGGCTTTCGGTTAAAAGCGTCCCGCACCCCAATAATTACAAAATTCTTTTTTAGCCTTGCTTGATTTCATCAAACGATCCGCAAGTCTTATTCTGCCTTTTCACTTATTAATATTTGGTAAGGAGAATATTTCCATTTAGTGGCGAATCATTTACTGTTTCAAGGTGCATAAAAAAAGAATGCTTCGACGATGTTTGTACCAACACCGTGCGAAGCATTCAAATCACTCTTTATTACGAATTGTTACGCTTTCTCAATCGTTTGTATTGAGATCGCCCTTCCCTCACCCGAGGGCGGGATAGGCTAATTCGCCTGCCGACGCAGGAATGCCGGAATATCCAGCAGATCTTCTTCAGGATGGGACTTTTGGATCCGATCGGCGGCATCCAGGCCGCCCAGTGTTTCCTGCTCCAATTCCGGTTCAAGAGCCGGCACCGCCGCGGGTTTACTGTAGATCAAGGGCTCAATTTTAGGGGCTCCCCGACCGCCGCTATCGACCAATGCCCCCATGGGAGTGGCGTTTTCCGGAAGTTTCGGGATCGTACGCGTCGGTGTGCCACCAATGCCCGTTACCCTTTCAAACAGCGACATGCCTTTGGTCTTTTTCACTTTTGGCGGCATCTCGTGAAGTTCGGTACCGGCACCATTTGTCATGGCGGCCGCCGCGTAGGGATCGGCGGTGGCGCCATCGGGTTTGCCGGTGCTGGTAATCGCCGCATTGGGGATGAACGCATCGGCGGTATTGGTGCCGGGTGTGGCCGGTACCGGTTGGCCGGGATCAACCGTCGCGACCTGATCGGGCCAGGTGGCGACGACGGCTTCTTCCTCAATGACCTCGGCGACAGCTTCTTCAACGGGGTCGACGGCGGCTTCGGGGATACTTTCGACAGGCGCCGAAATATCGGCCATCGGCAGGTCGGCCATGGCGATTTCCTCGAGGGGTTCAACTTCCGCTTCAATCACTTCGTCGTGTTCCACGGTCTTGGTCGCGATGGCCGGGTGCGAGACCGAGAAAACGGTCGGTTCGGGTTGGCTCATGGCGGCGCGGTCCATACCGGTGGCAACCACCGAAACACGGATTTTGCCGGCCAGGCTTTCATCGAAGGTCGAACCGAATATGATGTACGCGTCGGCATCGACTTCCGAACGGATTCGGTTGGCGGCCTCGTCGGCTTCGAACAGGGTCATATCCTGACCACCGGTGATGTTAATCAACACACCCTTGGCGCCAGCCATGGACGTATCGTCAAGCAGCGGATTGGAAATTGCCGCTTCCGCTGCATCGAGCGCCCGACGTTCGCCTTCGGCTTCGCCGGTGCCCATCATGGCCTTGCCCATTTCGCTCATCACCGAATGGATGTCGGCGAAATCCAGGTTAATCAGGCCCGGCATAACCATCAGGTCGGTGACCCCGCGAACCCCCGAATACAATACTTCATCGGCCATGTTGAAGGCGTCGGCGAAGGTTGTTTTCTCGTTGGCGATACGGAACAGGTTCTGGTTGGGAATGACGATCATGGTATCGACGTAACGTTCCAGTTCGGTGATCCCGGCGGTCGCGATCTTCATGCGGTGGGCGCCTTCAAACTGGAACGGCTTGGTAACCACGGCAACGGTCAATATACCCCGTTCCTTGGCCGCCCTGGCGATAACCGGGGCAGCACCTGTGCCGGTGCCGCCACCCATACCGGCGGCAATAAACACCATGTGCGATCCATCGAGATGGCCGAGAACTTCATCCAGCGTTTCTTCTGCCGCGCGGCCGCCGACATCGGGCCTGGAACCGGCACCTAGGCCGCCGGTGACTTCCGGCCCCAACTGCACGCGGCGATCGGTGCGCGAAAGCTTCAGGGCCTGGGCATCGGTATTGGCGACGATAAAATCGACACCTTCCAGTTCTTTTTCGATCATATTGTTGACCGCATTGCCGCCGGCGCCACCGACGCCAATGACGGTGATCCGGGGTTTTAGTTCCGGGGTGTCGTTGTTACTTGGTACGCTAAGATTGATAGTCATGATGCCCTCCAAAATTTGAGTGAAAGCGTAGTGTGATGTGCTTGATATTTACTTAACGCGCCAGCTGGCGCGGCTTCGATAAAAATCCTGGTCATTAAAAATTCTCCCTCAGCCATTTCCCCATCCGGGCGAAACGACCGCCCGGGTCCTCGACAGGGCGATAGGCGCGCTCTGCGCCTTCCGCCGGATTGTTTGATGCCAGCCTGAGCAATCCGACACAGGTCGAAAATGCCGGACCGGATGCCGATTCGGCCAACCCGCGCAGGGGCTTCGGCCGCCCCAGCCGCGTCTTCATATTGAGAACTTCCCCGGCCATTTCCCGCATACCGGAAAGCTGGCTGGCGCCGCCGGTCAAAACCAGCCGCGATCCCATGATCTTGTCGAAGCCGGTTGCTTCCAGCCTGTCCCGAATCATTTCGAATATTTCTTCTATCCGGGGCCGGATGATTCCGATCAACACGGACCGGGGAACCTGGCTGGTCTCGCCAGATTCCTCTTCGCCAATCAGCGGCGTCTTGATAATTTCCCGATCATCTGCCGGCGACGGAATGGCGCTGCCATAAAGCGTTTTCATGCGTTCGGCATGGGCCAGCGGCGTCGAGAGGCCGCGCGCGATATCATTGGTGACATGGTTACCGCCAACGGGGATGCTGTCGGTGTGGACCAATTCGCCATCGAAGAAGATGGAAACCGATGTGGTTCCGCCGCCCATATCGATACAGGTGACGCCAAGACCGATTTCATCTTTCGACAAGCAGGCCAAGGCCGAAGCATAAGGCGAAGCCACTTTGCCGGCGATATCCAGGTGGCACCGCGCGACGCCGGTTTCAAGATTGTTGAGCGGGTCTTTTTCGGCGCTGATGACATGCATATTGACGCCCAGGCGCTGACCATGCAGGCCGCGCGGATCGCGCACACCCTTGTTGCCGTCGATGCTGTAGCCGACGGGAATGGCGTGCAGGATATCGCGGCCCTGGCGTTCGCTTTCGGGCAGGCTGGCCGGTTCCAGTAGCCGTCGTAAATCGGCATCGCAAATTTCATGCCCGGCGATGGAAACCCCATAGGCGATCAGGCGTGACCGCGGGGCGCCGCAAGATACGTTGACGAAGACATTGCGAATGTTTTCCCCGGCCATTTGTTCGGCGGCACTAACCGTGGCGCGGATCGTCGCTTCGGTCAGGTCCATATCGACGATCGAACCGGCGCGAAGCCCGCGAGAAACCTGATGGCCGATGCCAACGACTTCAAGTTCGCCGTTGCCGTGCGGGCGGGCGATCAGGCAACAGGCCTTGGTCGACCCCAGATCAAGCGCCGCCACCAGACCGGACCGGCCACTGGTTTGCCCGGCAGCTTTTTTAACGTCGCCGGGTTGGTCCGGGTTGCGAGACATTACGTTCATGTTTCCTGCCCCGCCAGCGAACTACCGGCGGTCGCCGGGGGTGATTTGCGGATGATCAGCCGGTCGGGCAATCGAAGATCGAGAACCTGCACGCCACGCGTCAGGACGCCGTGATTGCGTTCGTATTCGGCCAGGCTTGACCACGCCACCGATGCGTCCTTGGCCGGCAGGCGAACATCGACACCGCCGCGAAGCCGAACATTCCAGCGCCGCGCCCCGACCCTGACGGCGGATTCGACCAGGTCCATAAGATGCGGTTGTGTCTGCAATAAATCGAGCAGGGTAGCGGCGTTTTGGGGGGCGTCATCGCCGACCACCACAAGCAGGTCGGAAAACCGTTCGAGACCTTCGTTAAGGATGACCTTGCCGTCTTGATCGATCAGGTGAAAACGTCCCCGATCCTGCCACAAGGCAAGCGGCAGGCGTTCTTCGACGCTTAACAAAATGGTGTCGGGCAACATGCGCTCGACAGTCACCGATTTGATCCACGGCAGGCCTTCGATTCGTTTGCGCGCCGCATCGATATCGTAGGCCAGGATTGGCGCGCCACGTGCCAGCTTGACGGCATCGAGCAATTGTTTCTTGGTGATCTGATTGCGACCGACGACCAGCACTTCCTGCACGGTAAAGCCTAGATCGCCGGATGTCGCGATCAGCCGCCATTTGATATCGTCAGTCGTGCGTTCTACCCAGCCGTTCGCCCACAACCACCAACCGCCGCCGCCAAGGGAGACCACCATCAGGGCGATAACGGCCAGATGGCTCCATCGGTTGCGCCACAGGGGCTGTCCCTTTCGGCGGGCCACCGTTTTGGCGCCGGTATCTTTTTTCCAGAACTTCATCATAAATCGCACTCCGCGTTTTCGACCATCCAGGTCACCAGTTCTTCGAACGAAATGCCCAAATGGGCAGCCTGTTCGGGGACCAGGGATGTCGGCGTCATTCCGGGTTGGGTGTTGACTTCCAGCATCACAATATTTTTCCCGTCGTAACGCATGTCGGCGCGGGAAACTCCCCGGCAGCCCAGCACTTCGTGGGCGAGGACTGAAATGCGCATGGCCTCGTCGTAAACTTCTTTATCAATTTCGGCCGGGATCGTGTGGCGAGAGCCGCCGTCTTCGTACTTGGCGCCGTAGTCGTAGAACGCGTGTTCGGTCACGATTTCCGTCACGGCGAGGGCCTTGCCCCCCATGACGGAAACCGTGAGTTCCTGCCCGGGTACAAATTTTTCGATCATTACCTGATCACCGTAAGGCCAGCTTCTATCGTCAAACGGCAGGGCGTTGGCGCCTTCCAGGACGACATGAACACCGACGCTGGAACCTTCGTTGGTTGGCTTGATCACGTAGGGCCGTTCCATGGGATCACCGCTCATAACCTGTTGGCGAGTGGCGATGATATGCGGGGCGACCTGAATGCCGGCCTGTTCAAACAGCCGTTTCGACATCGGCTTGTCCATGGCCAGTGCCGAAGACAGCAGGCCTGAATGGGTGTAGGGAATACCCAGAATATCGAGCAACCCCTGGACACAGCCATCTTCGCCGAAGCGTCCGTGCAGGGCGTTAAACACAACATCGGGTTTGGGATACAAGCGGGTCAGCAACGATCCCATATCGCGCTGAACATCGATGGGCGTAACCTGGAACCCGGCTGCCTTCAGGGCGTTGGTGACGGCGGCGCCAGAGACCAGCGAGACTTCGCGTTCGGCCGACCAACCACCCATCAAAACCGCTACTTTTTTATTCATGACGGTGCCTCCGGCTGCGATTGTTCCAACGCCACGCCGATCCGGCGAATTTCCCATTCCAGTGTGACTCCGGTCACTTCTTTCACCCGCCTGCGAACTTCTTCGCCCAGTCCTTCCAAGTCGGCGGCGGTCGCGCCGCCGGTATTGATCATGAAATTGCAGTGCAGTTCCGAAATCATGGCGCCGCCCCGCGTCAGGCCCCGGCATCCGGCGCGATCGATCAGTTCCCAGGCACGGGCGCCATCGGCGGCGCGGTCGCCGGGGTTGGCAAAGGTGCTGCCGCCGGTCGGCGTGCCCACGGGTTGAGTTTCTTTGCGGGCGTTTTCGATATCTAACATGCGCTGATAAATGACGCTTCTGGCTTCGGTGCGGCCTTGCAGAACGGCGCTGACGAAAATCCAGCTTTCCGGTATGGAACAATGACGATAGCCAAAACCAAGCTCGGCGGCGGTCAACTGATGGACCGTGCCGATGGTGTCCAGTGCTTGTGCGCTGATCACGATGTCTTTCATTTCCGAGCCATAGGCCCCGGCATTCATGCGCAGCGCCCCGCCGATGGTTCCCGGCACGCCACTCAGGAATTCCATACCCGTCAGGCTGGCTTCTTCGGCGCTAAGGGCGACGTTCAGGTCCAAGCCGCCGGCGCCGACGATCAGGACATCGCCGTCGATAGAAATCCCGGTGAATTCGCGACCCAAGCGGATCACCACGCCGGAAATTCCGCCGTCGCGAACCAACAGGTTGGAGGCCACCCCAATAACGGTAACCGGGACATCTGCCGGTTTGTCGACAAGGAACTGCGCCAGGTCGGCTTCGTCATGCGGGCGGAACACGACTTCGGCGGTGCCACCGACCTTAAACCAGGTCGACTGACCCAGCGGCACGTCGGCGTTATAGCGCCCGCGAACTTCGGGCAGGCGATCCAGCAGCCGGGCGCCGGGCGCGCCGCCTGAATTCTTGGTGATACGTTCAGCGGCCATCATTGCCCCGCCTCCGCCCGGCCATATCGCAATTCGCGAAGTTGTTCGGGCAATTCATTGGCCCATGCCGTGATGTTGCCGGCGCCCAAGAACACCACGATGTCGCCGGGGTGGGCGAGATCGTTAATGATGCCGGGCAAATCGCCAACGTCGTTCAGGGGCATCACCGTACGGTGGCCATGGCTGCGCAAGCCATCGACCAGGGCGGCTTGGTCGATGCCGTCGATGGGGTGTTCGCCGGCGGCGTAGACATCGGCGACGACGACCGCATCGGCATCATTGAAGCAGGTGCAGAAATCTTCAAACAGATCCCGCAAGCGCGTATAGCGATGAGGTTGAACGACGGCAATGACCTGGCCCTGAACGGCGGAACGGGCGGCGGCCAGGACGGCCGTGATTTCGACCGGATGATGGCCATAGTCATCGATGATGGTGATGTCGTCGATAATGCCGGTCCGGGTAAAGCGTCGCTTGACCCCTTCGAACCCGGCCATGGCCCGGCGCAGGACCGCCTCGGCTATACCCATTTCGGCGCCGATGGCGATGGCGGCAAGGGCATTTTGAATATTATGGTTGCCAAACATCGGCAGTTCGATTTTCTCAAACGTCTGAGTTTCACCGGACTTCCTGTCGGCGATGACGACGTCGAACACGACGCCGCCGATCCCGGCGACCACATTGATCGCCCGGACATCGGCCTGGGGGCTGAAGCCGTATGAAATAATACGGCGGTCCGATACCCTGGGAATCATCGCCTGTACTTCCACATGGTCGATGCACAGCACCGCAAAACCGTAGAACGGAATGTTTTCGACGAAGGCGTCAAAGGCGGCGCGCAAGGAATCGAAATCGCCATAATGGTCCAGGTGTTCGGGGTCGATATTGGTGACCACGGCGATGGCCGCCGGCAGCTTCAAGAAGGTCCCGTCTGATTCATCGGCTTCGGCGACCATCCAGTCGCCGGCGCCCAGCCGCGCATTGCTGCCCCAGGCATTGATGATGCCGCCATTAATAACCGTCGGGTCCATATCGGCGACATCAAGCATCGAGGCGATCAGGGATGTGGTCGTCGTCTTGCCGTGGGTCCCGCCGACGGCGATGGACCATTTAAGGCGCATCAGTTCGCCCAGCATTTCGGCGCGGCGGACCACCGGGATCATGTTGCGGCGGGCTTCGGTGACTTCCGGGTTATCGGATTTCACCGCCGTCGAAACCACCACCACCTGGGCGTCGCCGAGATTTTCTGTGCGGTGACCGATGGCCACGGAAATACCCATATCGATGAGGCGGCCGACGTTGGCATTTTCGGCCATGTCGCTGCCCTGCACCGAATAGCCCAGGTTATGCAGGACTTCGGCGATGCCGCTCATGCCGATGCCGCCGATACCGACGAAATGAATTGTGCCGATGGACAGGGGAAGGGCTCTCATGCCGCCCGCCTTTCGCCATTGGCATCCAGTAAGTCGAAGATCATGTCGGCCAGCCGGATGGCGGCGTCCGGGCTACCCGCCGCGCGCGCCCCGGCGGCGGCTTTTTGCAAAATTTCCGGGACCCGTAACAGGGATTGCAAGCGCGCCGACAAGCCGCCCGCGGTAAAGGTTTCCTGAGACATCAACCAGCCACCACCCGCTTCATCCAGGGCATGGCCGTTAAAGGACTGGTGATCGTCGATGGCGTGCGGATAGGGCACCAAAATCGCCGGCCTGCCGATGACCGTCGCTTCGGCGACCGTCGATGCGCCCGACCGACCGATCAGCAAATGCGCCGCCGCCATGCGTTGCGGGACGTCGTTGAAGAAGGTATCGAGCGTCGCATCCATATTCATGCGCGCGTAGGCGGCGTGTACTTTTTCCAAATCTTCGGGGCGACACTGCTGGGTCACGGAAATCCGCTTGCGAAGGCCGTCATCCAGCAGGCCGAAGGCTTGCGGGATAACCTCGCTGAGCACGCTGGCCCCTTGCGAGCCGCCCAACACTAAAATGTTGATGGCCGAGGTGTCATCGAGCACCGGGTACGGGGTTTCGCGCATGGCGATGATCGGCGCCCGCACCGGCATGCCGCAATACTGGACCTTGGCGGCGGCGTTTTCAGGCAAGGCGCGGGTCGCTTCAAACGATGTGGCAATGCGGTCGACCCGACCGGCCAGTAACCGGTTGGCCCGGCCCAGGATGGCATTCTGTTCGTGGATCGCCGTCTTGAATCCCCCGAAGGTCGCCGCCAACATGGTCGGCACCGAAGCGTAACCGCCGAAACCGACGACCGCGGAAGGATTGATTGTCTTGAGCAGGGACCGCGCCTGCCAGGTGCCGATGGCCAGTTCGGGGCCGCTTTTAAGCCGCGCCGCGATGCTTTTTCCGGCGATGCCGCCGGCCCGGATGCGGTGGGTAACGATATTGGCGAGCGCGCCGCCATAGGCATCGCCGCGGCGATCGGTAATCAACACCAGGCGCAGGCCGCGCCCGCTCAGTTCCGTAGCCAGGGCTTCGGCCGGGAAAACGTGACCGCCGCTGCCACCGGCCGCCAGGACCACCGGTTTTTGCATCGCGCCGTTCACCTTGCACCCCCGGTCACTGTGATCACCGGATGGTTTCGCCCTAATCCAAAAGCCTGTAATTTTTGCCGCAGTCCGCCCCGGTGGATTTTCGCAATGCCAATACCGCCCCGCCGTTCGCGGGTCAGTGCCAACAACATTCCCATGCCCAACGCCAGCGCCAGGATCGAAGACCCGCCATAAGATATGAACGGCAATGTCATGCCCTTGGGCGGGATCAGGTTGATGGTCGAGGCGATGTTGATAATAACCTGCAGGCCGAATTGCACGGACAAGCCGGCGACGGCCAGCAATACGAACAAATTGTCTTCGCGCAGGACTCGCGAAAATCCCCGCAGCACGATGAAGGCGAACAGGCCTACAATGACCAGGCAAACGATCAAGCCGAATTCTTCGCCGGCGACGGCGAAGATAAAATCGGCATGGGCATCGGGTAAGACTTCCTTGACCCGGCCTTCGCCCGGTCCGCGACCGAACAGGCCGCCGTTGCGAAAGGCTTCCAGCGCGCGCGTCACCTGATAGCCGTCGCCCGACGATGGGTCCAGGAACCTGTCGATGCGAAGCTGCACGTGGGAAAACGTGAAATACGCGGCGACGATACCCCCGGCGAAAGTCACCGCCATCACCACCACCAGCAGAAGCGGCAAGCCGGCGAGGAAAAATTCGACACCCCAAATTGCGGCGACCACGGCGGTCATGCCAACATCGGGCTGCAATAACAATAACGCGGCGGTGATCACAAACAACCCGGTGGCCACGATGGTCCCCGGAAAATGATCGTCTTCCCGGTGTTCGGTGAACATCCAGGCGGCGATCACGGCGAAGGCGGGTTTGACAAATTCCGATGGCTGCAAGGAAAAACCGCCCAGGGATATCCAGCGGCTGGCACCCTTGATTTCATCGCCAACCAGCAGCGTCGCCAACATCCCGACAAGAGCTGTCAGCCCCAGCACCACGGCCAGTCGTTTGACGCCCCGGGGAGTCATTAGCGAGACCCCGAACATGACCATCAACGCCACCGGCAGGAACACGAACTGACGCCGCACGAAATAGAAAGTATCGACGCCGATCCGCTCGGCAACCGCCGGCGATGCCGCCAGGGTCAGGATCGCGCCGATGGCGGCGATGGCGACGATGGCGATCAGCATCCAGCGATCGACGGTCCACCACCAGCGACTGACAACCGAGGTATCGGTACGGGTGAACGTGCTCATGAGCCGGCCTCGCGCAAAGCGGCGACGGCGTCGCGGAAGGCGTCGCCCCGGGCCTCGAAATTCTTGAATTGATCGAACGACGCGCAGGCCGGCGACAACAGCACGACCCCGCCCTTGCCATCAAGCGCCGCTTGACGGGCATCGGCGACCGCGTTCAACAGATTGCCCGACACGGTCCACGGCACGTGGCCCTCCAGCACGGTGGCTAAATCGTTGGCGGCCTCGCCGATCAGGAAGGCCTGGCGGACGTTGGCAAGATGCTGGCCGATGGCGTCATATCCGCCCTCCTTGGCGCGCCCCCCGGCGATCCAGTAGATATCGCCGTAACAGACCAATGCCCGCGCCGCGGCATCGACATTGGTCGCCTTGCTGTCGTTGATATAGGAAATGCCATCGACCACATCGATCAATTCCTGGCGATGGGCCAGGCCGGGAAACGTTTTCATGGCTTTGACAATGGCCGGAACGGCGAGGCCGGCGGCTTTCGTCGCGGCGAAGGCGGCGGCGGCGTTCTGGGCATTGTGGTCGCCCGGCAAAGAGGTGATCGCGGAAATATCGGTGACGGCGATTGCCTCGCCCGCTGCCGTGGCGTCGTACAGGACACCGTCGCAGACATAGACGCCGCCGGGGATCGCCCGGTGGCCTGAAATCGGGATGACGTTTTGGACATTCCTGGCGGTCAGTTCGTTGTAGATCGTGCGGCCCGGTTCATCATCGATGCCGATGATCGCGTTCTGTGATGTCGTCTGGCCCCGGAAGATCGCGGTCTTGGCCGCGATATATCCGGCCATGCCGCCGTGGCGGTCCAGATGGTCGGGGCTTAAATTCAGCAGCACCGCGATATCGAAAACGGTCGAACCCAGCAGATCAAGTTGATAAGACGAGACTTCAAGGGCATAGGTTCCGCCATCGCCCAAAGGTTCCAGTTCAAGGGCCGGTACGCCCAGATTGCCGCCGATTTCGACCGGGCTTCCAGACGTCGCCAGTAGATGCCCGATCAGCGCCGTCGTCGTCGATTTACCGTTGGTGCCGGTAACGCCGAGCAATGTTGCATGCGGCTGTGACCTGGCCAGCAATTCGATGTCGCAGATAATTTCGACACCCGCCGCGCGCGCCCGTTCGGCGACACCATGGGGAGTGGGATGGTGCAACGGAATACCGGGGCTGAAGACCAACGCCAGCGGTTTCGCCCAATCACACGCGTTCAGGTCGACCAGCGGCACACCGGCGGCGGCGGCACGGTCCCGGCTCGTCGCGTCATCGTCCCAGGCCCAGACCATAGCGCCGCTTTCGTGCAGCGCCAGGGCACTCGCCAGGCCCGAACGACCGAGGCCGAAAACGGCGACGGGTTGGCCAGACAGGGAACGAACGTCAATCATAGCGGCTTTAACTTTCATACCTTCAATTCAACGCAGTTTCAGCGTCGACAACCCGATCAGCGCCAGCACCACGGCGATGATCCAGAAACGGATAACGATGGTGGGTTCGGCCCACCCCTTTTTTTCGTAATGATGATGCAGCGGCGCCATGGCGAAGACGCGCTTGCCGGTCAACTTGAAAGACACCACCTGAACGATCACCGACACGGTTTCCAGGACGAACAGGCCGCCGACAATGGCCAGTACCAATTCGTGTTTGGTGATGACACTGACCGCCCCCAAAGCACCACCCAGGGCGAGTGATCCGGTGTCGCCCATGAAGACTTTCGCCGGCGGCGCATTGAACCATAAGAACCCTAGGCCGCCGCCGATCAGGGCAGCACAAAACACCGCCAGTTCGCCACTTTCCGGGACGTAGTTAATTTGCAGGTAAGTTGAAAAAACGGCGTTTCCGACCAAGTAGGAAATCAACAGGAAAACCCCGGCGGCGATCATCACCGGGCCAATGGCCAAACCATCCAGGCCATCTGTCAGGTTGACCGCATTGGAAGCCCCGACCATGACGACGACGGCGAAGGGCACGAACATGATGCCGAAATCGATGAGCAAATTCTTGAAGAATGGAACTGCCATGGTCGTCGCCAACGGGTCGGGCAGCAATCGCGATATCCACATCGCCGCCGCGGCGGCGACTATCGCTTGCAACAACAACTTCAACCTGCCCGATAGTCCCTTGCTGTCGCGCTTGGAAATGTTCAGGTAATCGTCGAGGAAACCGATGGCGCCGTAGGCGATGGTGACGCCCAGGGCCGTCCACACATAGCCATTGTTCAGGTCAGCCCACAGAACGGTCGACAGGGTCATCGCCAGCAAAATCATGAAACCGCCCATGGTTGGCGTTCCCTGTTTGGTCAACAGGTGGCTTTCCGGACCGTCATCGCGAATGGGCTGGCCGCCCTGCTGGCGAATGGTCAGGTGCTTGATCAGCCACGGGCCAATCAGGAAACTGATGATCAGCGCCGTCATCATCGCGCCGCCGGTGCGGAAGGTCAGATAGCGGAACACGTTGAAGGCCGAAATCTGGTCTGCCATGGGAAACAGGAAATGATAAAGCATGGTTTTTCCGATACCTCCCTTAATGCCCGTTGACCGCACGCGGCGGCATAGCGCCGGGCGTTTCGGCCTCGGCCAGCAAGGCGTTGACGATCAGGCCGGTGCGGCTACCGAAGGAGCCCTTGACCATAACCACGTCGCCCGGCCCAATAGCCGCCAGCACGGTCGGCAACAGGACCTCGGCGCTTTCGCCGTGGCCGCCCCGCAAGGCAGGGTCCAGGGCCTCGAACAAATGCGCCATGTCGGGACCGGCGGCGAACACCAAATCAATTCCGTTGCGTTTCAGGGGTTCCGCGAGGCCGGCATGGCGGGCGCTTGATTCCGCGCCCAATTCCCGCATATCGCCCAATACCGCGATGCGACGACCGCCGCTGCCCGGCTGCGCCTGGCCCAGAACTTCGAAACTGGCGTTCATGGAAACCGGGCTGGCGTTATAGCTTTCGTCAATCAGCGTGAACGGATGACCAGCGATGGCGATGTGATGGACCTGGCCGCGACCGCGGGGCGCGCTCAGGTCGGCAAATGACCGGGCCGCTTCGCCGACATTTCCGCCCGCTGCGGCGACGGCGGCCAACACGCCCAGGCTGTTCATCACCCAATGGTGACCGGCGACACCCAGCCGATAACTCAAGCCATGGCCGTTGATATCGATGGTTACAGAACTGCCGTCGGTATCCCGTGATTCTTCGATCAAACGGAAATCGGCATCATCGGATACGCCAAACCCGATGACCCGGTCGACGCCATAGCTACGCGCGACTTCAGCCAAGCGGTGGAAATGGTCGTTGTCGCGGTTTAACACCGCCATACCGCCGGCTTCGACACCGGCGAAAATTTCGGCCTTGGCGTCGGCGATGGATTCGACGTTTTCGAAAAATTCGCTGTGTACGGCCTCGACGTTGGTGACCAACGCCACATGGGGCCGCGCCATTTTCGATAGCGGGGTAATTTCACCGGGGTGATTCATGCCCATTTCGAATATCCCGAAGGTCGCCTGTTCCGGCATCCGGGCCAGACTGAGCGGCAGGCCCCAGTGATTGTTCAGGCTGCCGAGGTTGGCGCTGGTCTGGGCCTGGCGCGACAGCACGAAATTCAAGGCCTCCTTGGATCCGGTCTTGCCGACGCTGCCGGTCACCGCGATGATCCGGGCCTGCGTGCGGGCCCGGGCGGCGATGCCAAGATCGCACAACGCCTGCAAGGCATCGCCGACCCGCAGCACGGCGGCCTGATCACCCAGGTCGTCGGGTTGTTTGTCGATCACCACGGCACACGCGCCGGCGGCGATGGCGGCGGCGGCGAATTTATGGCCATCGAAATTTGGCCCCTTGATGGCCACGAAAAGATCGCCGGGAACCAGTGTCCGGCTGTCGATGGAAATTCCGGTGGCGTTCCAGGACCCGCTGGCGGTGCCGCCGGTTGCCGCTTCAGCGTCTTGATGGGTCCACAGGATTTCGGGCGTTTCTAACGTCATCATACGCCCCCCTTCACGGCGGAAAGTATTTCGGCGCTGTCGCTAAACGGGTGGGTTTCGGTGCCGATGACTTGGCCGGTTTCATGACCCTTGCCGGCGACTACCAGGACGTCGCCTGTGACACACTCGGCGACGGCGGCGGCGATAGCGGCGGCGCGATCGCCAATTTCACGGGCCGACGGACAGGCGGCGAGAATTTCGGCACGGATGGCGGCACCATCTTCGCTGCGGGGATTATCGTCGGTGACGATCACCCGGTCGGCCCTATCACAGGCGATCCGGCCCATTTCGGGACGCTTGGTGCGATCCCGGTCGCCGCCGCATCCAAACACCACGTCGAGCCGTCCGCTGGCGTGGGGACGCAGCGCCTTTAGAACGTTGGCGAGGGCATCGGGGGTGTGGGCGTAATCCACATAGACGACACCGCCGCCGGACGTTTCGGCGATGCGCTGCAAGCGACCCGGCACCCCTTCAAGAGATGCCAGAGCCTGCACCGCGGCAGCAGGGTTCGCACCACCGGCGATAACCAGCCCCAGGGCGCAGAGCGCATTTTCGGCCTGAAAATATCCCGGCAATGGTAGTTCGATTTCGAATTCCTGAGCCATAACCCGCAGCTTCAATCGTTGGCCCATTGCGGTCGGCTGCACATCTTCAAGACGGATATCTTCGCCGCTGCGGCCAAAACTTAACAGCCGGCTGCCGCGTTTCCTGACGATGCCGGCAAGGTCGTCAAACGCCGCGTCATCGGCATTGAGGACCGCCGTGCCATCGACGTTGAGAATTTCGCCGAACAGCCGCGCCTTGGCGTCTTGGTAGTCCGCCATGGTCCCGTGGTAATCCAGATGATCGTGGCTCAGGTTGGTAAATGCGGCGAGGGAGACATTGACACCGTCCAGGCGATATTGGCTCAGGCCGTGAGACGAAGCTTCCATGGCCAGGGTTTCGACGCCTTGGCTGGCAAGCGTCGCCAGGGTGGCGTGCAGGTCGGCGGAATCCGGTGTGGTCAGGCCATTGGTCGTTTGCAAGTGCGGGGCGTTGATGCCCAGGGTGCCGATGCTGGCCGCCGGTCGACCCAGGGTGGTCCACATCTGGCGCACAAAAGAAACCACCGAGGTCTTGCCGTTGGTCCCGGTGACGGCGGCGATTGATGCCGGTTGGCTCTGGTGGAAGCGCGCCGCCATCAGAGCGTAACGGCGGCGGGGGTTGCTGTCGTGAAGGGTCGAGACATCGGCGGGCGTGCCGGGCGGGGCGAGCACGGCGACGGCGCCGCGCGCGACGGCGTCGGCAATAAACTGCCGCCCGTCGGCATGGCTGCCGGGGATTGCCGCAAACAGGAAACCGGGCCTGACCTGACGGGAATCACACGTCAGGCCGGCGACATCGGTTTCTGCAAGGTTTGCGCCGTGGGTCACGTCGGTTTCGTCTCCGTCCAATAAATCAATAAGTCGCAAGTCGCCGGTTCCCTGATAACGCGGCCAGGCGGGGCAAGCCGTCTTTACCGTCGGTCCGTTGGTCGGGCATCAGGCCGAGCAAGGTTCCCATGGCAGTGATCGTGCGACCGACCATGGGCGCCGCCACCCAACCGCCAGTCGCATAGTTGAAGCTATTTTCGGTGCCTTTGGGTTCGTCGAGCATGGCGATCACCACATACCGGGGGTCGTTCATGGGAAAGGCTCCGACGAATGAAGAAATCAGCAATTTTTTGGCGTAGCCGCCGCCGACCTGTTTTTCCGCCGTGCCGGTCTTGCCGCCGACCCGATATCCGTCGACGGCGGCGTTCTTACCGGTGCCTTTGGTGACAACCAGACGCATCAGGTTGCGCATTATGTCTGACGTCCCAACCGATATGACCCGTTCGCCTTCCGGCGCTTCCAGGCCACGATGTTTGAGCAGGCTGGCGGGATGGCGGATGCCGCCGTTGATCAATGCCGCGGTCGCGCTGGCGACCTGCAACGGGCTGACCGAAATACCGTGACCATAAGAAATGGTCATGGTGCTGATGTCACCCCAGCGCCGGGGCGATTGCGGCGATCCGACTTCCGGCAGTTCGATTTCGGAAGGACGCAGCAGGCCCAGGCGGTCGAGGTAGAATTTTTGCGCCTTGGCGCCGACATCCATGGCCATCTTCGCCGATCCGATGTTAGACGAATAAATCAGAATTTCCGGCACCGACAACCAGCGTTTCTTGGCGTGAAAATCGGTGATGGTGTAGCGCGCGATGTGGATCGGTTCGGACGTATCATAGCCGTCCTTCAGGCCGACTGTTTTGCTGTCCAGCGCCATCGCCGTGTTGAATAACTTGAACGTCGAACCCATCTCGTAGACGCCCTTGGTGACCCGGTTGAAACCGGCGTTGCCGCCCATGGTCTCCGGCAGGTTGGGGTCGAAATCGGGCAGCGAGACCATGGCCATCACCTCGCCGGTTTGCACATCCAGTATGGCAGCGGCGGCGCCACGGGCCTTGAATTCAGTCATCGTCCCCAGCAATTGACGGCGCAGCATGGACTGGACACGAATATCGATGGACAACTGCAAGGGCTGGGAGGCGTTTTTCAGGGCATCGGAAAAATGCTTTTCGATACCGGCGATACCGTTGCCGTCGATATCGGTCAGGCCCAGAATGTGGGCGGCTTCGCGGCCCTGGGGATAGACCCGGCGTTCTTCGGCGCGGAAGGCCAGGCCGGGAATACCAAGCTTGTTGACCCGGTATTGCTGGTTGGGTGTCAGGTTGCGACTAAGCCAGACGAAGCGCGATCCGCTGGCCAGCTTGGCAAGAATTTCACTATAGGTCAGGTCGGGCAGGACCTTGATTAGTCTCGCCGCCGCGTCAGAAGCGTTCATAATATCGCGGGGATCGGCATACAGCGACGCGCTCTGCAGGCTGGTCGCCAGAATCACGCCGTTGCGATCGACGATATTGGCCCGGCTGACGACGTTCGGGGCGGCGGCGGCGACCTGGGCGCGGGGTGCCGGGCTGGGCGGACCAAACACCGTCAGTTCCACCAGGCGGGCGGAAATGCCGACGAAGGCGATCATGAACACGACGCCCGTTACCAGCAGCCTGTTGCGGCCGGTTTCCAGCGCCTGCTTGATATTGCCTTCCAGATGGATGCGGGTCCGGACCGTCATTGCCTGGCCCCCGCGTTCGACGTCACAGAAGCAGGTGAAATACCGTCCTGAAACGAACCTACTTCTTCCAGGGTCGCCAGTTGCGATGGCGTGATCGGTGCCATGTTCAGATGCCGCCGGGCCAGTCCGGCGAGTCTTTCGGGATTGTTGAGATAACTCCATTCGGCCCGCAGCACATGCAGGGATTGGCGTTCCTGATAGATCGATTTGTTCAACTGCGCCAGGTCCTGTTCCAGATCCTGGACCTGATATTTGATGGAAAACAGCGCCACACTCAGGCCACCGGCAAGCAGCAGGAACAGGAAGGTGGTGTGACGTATCATGCCCCGACTCCCATTTCCGCAGCGTCGGTGTCGCCAGGCCAGGACGGGGAATTGTTACGTTCCGCCGCCCTGAGCCTGGCCGATCTGGCCCTGGGATTACTTGAAATTTCTTGCGGCCCCGGTTTGATCGCGCCGCGCTTGACAAGGGTAAAGCTGGGGGCGTGGGCGACGGTATTTTGGGCCATCAATGCCTGTGGCCCGTGCCGCGAAGGGTTCGCGCCGCCACCGCTGCGGCTTTGTAAAAAGTTTTTGACCTTGCGGTCTTCCAGGGAATGGAATGACACCACGGCAAGGCGACCTTGCGGCGCCAGCAAGTGTTCGGCCGCCGACAGGCCCCGTTGCAGTTCGCCCAGTTCGTCGTTGACGAAAATTCGCAGCGCCTGGAAGGTGCGGGTCGCCGGGTCGATGCCATCTTTCGATTTCTTGACAATGCGCCTGAGCAACCCGGCCAGTTGGTCGGTGGTGGTAAACGGTTTTTCGGTGCGGTCGAGAACGATTGCCGCGGCGATGCGACGCGAGGCCCGTTCTTCGCCGAAATTGAAAAGAATGTCGGCCAGATCATCGGCGCCCATGGTGTTGACCACGTCGGCGGCGCTCAATGTCGCCCCCAGTCCCATGCGCATATCCAGCGGGCCATCTTTTTTAAAAGAAAAGCCGCGTTCGGCATCGTCGATCTGCATGGATGAAACGCCGATATCCAGGGCAACGCCGTCGACTTGATCAATACCGACTTCGCCCAACAGGCGCACCATATCGCCGTAGCAACCGCCCAACACCCGCAGTCGCCCGGGGAAGCGCCGCGCCAGTTCCTCGCCGGCGGCAAGGGCGCGCGGGTCGCGGTCGATACCGAACACCCGGCAGTCTGCGGTTTCCAGAATGGCAGTGGTGTAGCCCCCGGCGCCGAACGTGCCATCCACATACACCGCACCGTCGCGGGGGTTCAGCACATCAAGCACTTCCTTGAGCATGACAGGGGTGTGGGGGCGGGCGGGAACGGCCGTCATCAAGTGTCCTCGCCCGGTTTGCGCGCGCCCGGCGGCGGCAGGGTGACACCGCGTGCGCGGGCTTGTTCTAACCCCCGATGACGGTGTTCTTCGTGTATTTCGGGCTGCCAGATCTGGAACGAATTGAGCCGCCCGACGAAACGCGCCTCGGCCTTGATGTCGGCCCGTAGCAAAAGTTCTTCGGGTATCGAAATACGCCCTTCCGGGTCGAACGGTAGGGCGTGGGCGTTATCGAGTATGGCGATCAACAGGTCGTCCTGTTCCGGGGAGAACATGGCAAGGCTGTCATCGACACGCTGGGTAAGTTGGCGGAAATAAGTTTCGCCACAGGCTTCGATGGCCTGAAAGCGGATCGAGGGATAGACGTAGACGCCGGCGAACCCTTCCCCGACGAGTGCGTCGCGAAATGGTTTAGGGACGGAAACCCGCCCTTTCTTGTCAATCTTGTTGACGTGCCTGCCGACCAACAGCGTCATTTCGGCCCCCGATGCCGTAGTGCTCATTCATCCCATCAGGTTGGAAAGTTTGCCGCCTCGTCACACATCAAATGGGCCCTGATGTGCAAATGATTCAGCGTCGCTTCCCGATGACGACCTAATGGGTACTAATGGGATAGCATGGGACATTATGGGAAGCAATGGGATATTATGGGTTTTGGCCGGTTAATAAAGAGTTTCCGACGCAAATCGCCATCGCTCGGGTGCGGCAATTTAGGCCTGCCAGTCCTTTCCAAAGTCCTAAGGCAGAGGACCTTAAAAATATGGCCGTTTTATGTTCCTGAGATGTTCTTTTGTTGATCAGAATGATCAGCTCGCTATTCAGCCGGACGACCGGCTCGTGCTAGTCGTTTTCGGATTTCAGTTCGTACACTTTCTGTTCGCCGAAACCCTTGAGCTCAAAAGTGCCCTTTTCGGAGAAGGCAAAATCGTCCCGGATACCTTCATACATGACTTCTGAAACCAGGATTTGCATGGGATCGCAGATCGCCTCGAGGCGGGCCGACAGGTTGGCCGCCGGGCCGAAGATATCGTAGACATACTTTTGGATGCCAACCAGCGAGCCGATCAGCGGACCGGTGCACAAGCCAATTCGGCAGCGCCACTGGTTGGGGCTGGTGCGGTTGCGTTTTTCCAGATAGCGGCGCATGCGCAGCGCCGTTTTGGCGATATTGCCGGCGTGTTCGGGATTCGGTTCGGGCAGGCCGGATACGGCGATGTAGGCATCACCGATGGTCTTGATGCGTTCGCAGCCGAACATTTCCGAGACCCTATCAAAAGATGAAAAAATGTCATTTAGTTCGGCGACCAGGGCGCTGGGATCGCGGGAAACGGCCATTTCAGTAAAGCCGACGAAATCGAGCATAAGGACGGAAACTTCATCGTACCGGTGCGGCGTGGCGACGCCAAAATCCCGCATTTCCTCGTAGACCGACTTGGGCATGACGTTAAGCAGCAGCTTTTCCACCCGCTCTTTTTCCCGCGCCAGTTTCCGGGCGTTCTTTTCCGACATTTTTGAATAGGAATCGAGCATGTACTCGGCTTCCTTTTGCTTGGAAATATTACGGCATTCGACAAGGATCACCTTTTGGCCGTCGAGGTCTTCCAGCCGCATGGAAATGGCCAGCACGATGGCCCGGGGCGGGTCGCTGACTTCGGATTCAAAGGTATAAGGCTTGTGCTGCTCGAACTTTCGTTCGGCCTTGTCGATGTTGGCGTCTTTGAATCGGTTCCAGATGCTGTCTTCGTCGTCATCGGCGGCGCCGAACCAGCGAAAGCCATTTTCATTTTCGAAAATGATCGCGCCGTCATCGGCGTTAGCGATCAGGATACCCGTATCGAGAGTCTGCAGGCAAAATTTCAGGATATCTTGTTCGGCCATGGCGTTCCCTCCCTGTCCCCGTTTTGTATGGTCAGATGATGACGACGGGTCGGCGTTTTTCGACTTCGCTGCAAATAATTTCTATATCCGATGGTTCGAGATCGAAGTCTTCAAGGGTTTCCCGCAAAAGACCGGCCATCTCGTCAAATTCATCGGTCGAAATGCCCAGGCTGGAATGGGCGCGCTTCAGGGCCTCTTCCTTGAAATCGACCGGCCCATCCAGGACATAGGTGATGAACTTGGTCTGATGGTCGATCAACTTCGCCATGTCGACGTCTTTGAAATAATGCGACAAGTTTTCGTTATCGAGCAGCTTGTCATAGAATTCGGAAATGATTTTCCTAATCTGCGAAAAACCGCCTAATTTATCAAATAGCTTTTCACTCACGATTTCATCTTCCCCTAAAGCTCGGTATTCACAAACCCACCGGAGCGCCCAAATACCAATTTCCCGCCCATTTTCGTGTGCTGGAATATAGTATATGGCAATCCCGTGCAAGAGCAGCCCAAAAAATTAACGCCAGACGGCCTGTAAGCCGGGTTCTGTCCACGCCCCTCGCTTGCGCGGTGGGCGATAGATGGCCATTCATCTGGGACGCCCGTTACCGGACGCCTCGTGCGACACACCCGGACGGCGGCGCGAAAACATGCCTGTGGCCCGAAGCCACTGGCCGTCCCTACTCGGTCTTGCTCCCGGTGGGGTTTACCCTGCCACCCCCGTCACCGGGGGTGCGGTGCGCTCTTACCGCACCCTTTCACCCTTACCCTTTTACGAGAAAAAGGCGGTTTGCTTTCTGTGGCACTTTCCCTGGGGTCGCCCCCGCCGGCCGTTAGCCGGCACCGTGTTTCCGTGGAGCCCGGACTTTCCTCTACCCGCATCCGAAAATGCGAACAGCAGCCATCCGGCCGTCTGGCGTTGGCGACTATATAGCCTACTGCGACGAAATAGCCAAGACGTCGATCACCAGCCCCGCCGTTTCATCGTCCATGCGGCCATGGATGCCGTTGGGGCGATAGCGGCGCTGGAAGGCTTCGGTGGTCTTTTGCGGATCGGTCGTCTCGTAGCCGATCTTGGCCAACATCGCCAACCCCTGATCGCCCTGCCCGTCTCTGGATTTCGAACCCGCGGGCCACAGGCCGATACCGGCCTGCGCCAGGCGGTGCCAGTCGAACAATTCGCCCGGGTCCTGCTTGCGGCGGGGGGCGACATCGGAATGGCCGACCACATTGCGCGGCGGCACGCCATGGCGGCCCAAGATGTCACCGGCCAAGTCAACCAGCGCCGACATTTGGGCGTCGGGGAAGGCCGCGAGTCCAAATTCATGGCCGGGATTGACCAGTTCAATGCCGATGGAACGGGCATTGATATCGGTGTTGCCGCGCCACCAGGCGGCCCCGGCGTGCCAGGCGCGGCGGTCTTCGGGCACCAGAGAGATGATGCGCCCGTCTTCGTCGATCAGGTAATGGGCGCTGACCTTTGTTGCGGCGTCACACAGCCGCCCCAGCGCCGCTTCGGCATTTGCCATGCCGGTATAATGCAACACCAGCATATCAAGGGGCGTATCGCCCGGCCGTTCGTCGTGATTGGGAGAGGGCTGATGCTGCATCGTCACTTCATCTTGCGCTGTTTCTCGATCGTGTCATAGGCGGCGTTGATGGCGGCCATTTTTTCGTTGGCCAGGTCGATGAATTCCTGGGGCAGGCCCTGGGCAATCAACTTGTCGGGATGGTTTTCGCGAACCAGATTGCGATAGGTGCTTTTGACATCCTTGTCGCTGGCGCTGGGTTTAAGCCCAAGAACATCATAGGGGCTGAATTTTTCCGGCCCGTCGAAACTTGCGTGAATTCTTTGGAAACGCTGATCGTCGAAGCCAAATATCTGGGAGATATGGCGCAGGTATTGCAATTCCGCAGGCTTCATGACGCCATCGGCCATGGCAATATGAAACAGCCCGCCCAGCAATTCTTCCAACACCGCCGGTTCGCGCGCGAACAGGAAGGCGATCTGTTCGGCGTAAGGCTCGAAGCCCCCGGAATCCTGACGCGCCTCGTCGAACATTTTGCCGACCTTGGCCATCTCACCGGGCGGGATGTGGAATATCCGCTTGAAGGTATCGACTTCCTCGCGCGTCACCTCGCCATCGGCCTTGGCCATTTTAGCGCTCAGCACGATGACGGCGACGGTAAAGGCGACCTGGCGACTTTGCGGGTCGCCACCACCACCCGCCTGCGCCGTTCGGGCCTGATCCACCTTATGACCGGCATAGGCGCCCAACATGGCACCCAACGGCCCGCCGATGGCAAAACCGGCGACGCCGCCGATAACTTTCCCCCAAATGCTCATGTAAATACTTTCCGTTTTGGTCGCGTTCTGCCAAGCATAGGACATACACGCTCAATTTGTCCTTAGAATATAGGCGAGCCCTATATATAATAGAGACTGATTTTCAAACGATCACCCGGAAGGCCCCACCATGCGCTTTTTTATCTTGTTGTTCGTGCTGTTTGCCATAAGCCAACCGGCAGGCGCGCAGACCAAATATTCGGCATGGTCCGACCCCGACCAGAAAGCCGGCACCACCGGTGGGACGGCCGCCCGCGACCTGATCCAACGCCTGGACAAATTGATCGACGAGGCCGAAAAATCCCGTGCCGCCAATCCCGCCTTCCTGCGCGACCTGCGCGACCTGGCCCGCAGCTATGATGCCCCGGCAAGCAAGCCCGGTATCCGCACCGTATTGTCGGATGACTTCGGCGACGGCAACTTCAACGTCAACCCGGCCTGGACGGTCACCGGCGGACGCTACTGGGTCGAAAAAGGATGGGGCCTGCGCAGCGCGGTTCCCGTACAGGATTCGAACCAGCCGCAACAGAAAACGAAGAAGAACCGCAATCGAGACACCGCCATCGCCCTGCTGGGCGCAGTGCTGGGCCAGTCCAGCGGCGGCAGCACATCGACGACGACCACGGCGACCACGGCGACCGCCCAGGAAGTAGCCGGCATTTTTACCCCGGCGGCAATCGCCAACGCGTTCGCTCTGGATATTGAATTTTCATCGTGGATTCAGGACGGCCAACCGGCCGGTGGGAGCTTCGAAATTGGTCCCTATCAGGGCACCGACCGGGCATCGGGCTATCGCCTGTCCTACACCCCGGGCCGGGGATTGACCCTGTTGATTGTTTCACCCAAGGGCAATCGGGTCATCGACCAGCAGGCCGGGCCGATGGCGTTGGAAGATAAAAAAACACACGCCGTGCGCTGGACCCGCGACATCCGTGGCCGCATGAGTGTCGGCGTCGATGGCCGGGAAATTCTCTCCACCGTCGACCGCGGCTTCGGCGACCCGTTCCAGGGCCTGGCACTCAACAACGGCGGTGGCGATTACATCGTCAAACGCATCACCGTCAGCAGCGGCGGCTAATCAACTTTCACCAACCGTCCGTAAACCTTTACCAGCACCCACGGCAGCATATAGATGGGGAACTGGAAGACGGCGATGAACAGGAAAACATCGGGCCAAATTGCCGCCGGCAGGGCCGGTAACAAGATGCCCATGTTGCGGTTGCCGCAGGAAAAACCGGCGGTCAGGGCGGTTCGCCGGCCTGTAAAAGAAAACACGACCCAAGCCAACACCTGAAACCCCAGATTGGCGGCGAAGGCGATGCCGGCGACCATCAGGACATGGCCGGGGTCGGCGGCAAATGTCGCCGCCACGCCATCCATGACGGCGATGGCGAAGACGACCATGGCGAGCACCAGCGCGCTGTCAATGATGTCGGACGATCTTTCGATGCGTTCGGATCCCAGCAAATGGCGAACGACGAGCGCCGCCACGAACGCGCCGCCGATCAGGCCGCCCAGTCGCAACATCAAATCGAGCGTGCCCAGCGACAGTTCCAGCCGCAGCAGTTCGATAGACAAAAACGGCAAGGTCAGCGGCACGACGAGGATCGCCACGCACAGCACGACCAGGCTAAGCGCGCCGTCGAGGCCGATGATCTGGGCCAGCGACGGCGACGACAGGGTCGGCGGCGAGGCCGCCATTAAAATCAACGCCACTTCCACACCCGGCGGCAGGTCGATCCATTTCAAGGCCAGCCACATCAGGACCGGCGAGGCGATCAGCATCCACCCCAACACGGCGCTCAAAAGAACTGGGCGGCGCCTGTAGTGCAAGGATTGTCGCCAGTCGATGCGCAGCATGGTCGCCAGCAACAACAGCAACACCGCCGGAGTGATCAGGGGTCGCAACAGGGTGGCGAGGTTCGGAAACGCCAGGCCGATAAAGAGACTGACCGCCAGCACGCCGGTCAGGTGGCGCGAAAACAAGCGGGTCAGCGCATGGAAGCCCAAGGCCTAGCCTCCTGGTTGGGAGCGCATCTGCTCTGGCAGCCAGGTGATGATTTCGGGGAACGCGACGATCAGCACCAGGGCCACCACCATCAGGAAAAACAGCGGCATGGCAGCGCGCGCCACGTACATGATGGAATGGTGCGTCATGCCTTGCAGGACGAACAGGTTGAAGCCGATGGGCGGGGTGATTTGCGCAGTTTCGACGACGATGACGATGAATATCCCGAACCAGATCAAATCTATTCCGGCCTGGCGAACCATGGGTTCGACAATCGCCATGGTCAGGACGACGCTGGAAATGCCATCGAGGAACATGCCGAGCACGATATAAAATACCGCAAGAGCGGCGATCAGGGTCAGCGGTGCCAATTCCAGCGAGGCGATCCACGTCGCCATGGACCGCGGCAAACCGGTGAAGCCCATGGACAGGGACAGGAATGTGGAACCCGCCAGGATCAGCGCGATCATGCACGATGTGCGGGTCGCCCCCATCAGGCTGGCAGTGAAACTTTCGCGGGTCAACGAACCTTGAATGGCCGACAGGCTCAACGATCCGACGACGCCCAGGACCGCCGCCTCGGTCGCCGTGAACCAGCCCAGATAGATAGAGCCCAGCACGGTCATGATCAGCGCCATCACCGGGAACAGGTATATGGAACGGCGGATCTTTTCGAAAAAGCTCAGCTTGGCGTCGAGCGGCGGAATCTGATCGGGGTGAAGCAGCGACCAGACCACCGTATAGCCCATGAACAGGCTGGCTAGCATCAGGCCGGGAAAGACACCGGCGATAAACAGCTTCGATATGGATTCATTGATGGTCACCCCATAGACGATCAGGATGATCGACGGCGGGATCAAAAGTCCCAGCGTGCCAGCCCCGGCCAGGGTGCCGATGGTCATTTTTTCAGGATACCCCTGACGCCGCAATTCCGGGATCGACATTTTGCCGACCGTCGCCACCGTCGCCGCCGATGAGCCCGATATGGCGGCAAAAATGGCGCAGCCGATAATATTGAAATGCAGCAAGCGCCCCGGCAGTCGCGTCAACCACGGCGACAGGCCCTTGAACATGTCTTCGGACAGCCGCGTCCGAAACAGGATTTCACCCATCCAGATAAACAACGGCAAGGCGGTCAGGGTCCAGCTTGAACTCGACGTCCAGATGGTCGTCACCATGGCGTCACCGGCCGGCCGCATCGTGAACAACCACATGCCCGACAACGCCACGCCGATCAGCGACAGGCCAATCCAGACACCGCTGCCAAGCAGGAAAAACAGGGCCGAGATGAACACGATCGTCAGTAGCAGTTCATCCATCGGTTTGCTCCAGGTCGGCATCCAGGGAAGGGAGTGCTTCTTCTTTGACCTCGCCGCCGAGCATCAGCAGGATCAATTGTTCGGCGATGGCGATGGCCAGCACGGTCGCGCCGAAGGCCATGCCGATTTGCGGTATCCACAGTGGCGTGGCATCGGCGGCCTGGCTGATGTCGCCGATTTCGTAGGAGACCTTGACCATTTTGATACTGAAAAAAGCCAGGTAGCCGGACAAAAACGTCGCCGCGCCCAGGCACCAGAATTCCATGATCCGGCGGGCCCTGCCCTGCAGCCGTTGCAGCAGGATCGTCACCCGGATATGGCCGCCATGACCGAAGGTATAAGCCATCGCCAGGAACGACGCAGAAGCCATGCTATAGCCGGCGTAATCCGATGCGCCTTGCACCGCGAAGCCGAACCAACGACCGGCGGCCTGCAGCAGGATTAGCACCGCGATGGCGACCAGGAACATCCCGGCAAGCGCGCCGCATCCCCGATACAAATATGAAAGAGCAACACGCATGGGCAGAAAACCCCGGCGGAAATTGATAAAAAAATAACGGGGCCGGACGCTTTTCTGCGCCCGGCCCCGCTGGCTTTACATGCTTTTGAAAGAAGCAATCGCGGCGGCACCTTCGGCACCGGCCTGTTTTTGCCATTCGGCGCTCATGGTGGCGCCGATTTTCTGCAATTCAGCCTTGAAGGACGGACTGGCTGGCTGCACCTTCATGCCGTGGGAAGCCAGAGTTTTGAGATAACCTCCGGCCAGTTCTTCACTTTTCGCCCAACCGGCGGCTTCGGCGTTAGCGGCGGCGGCAAGCACCACTTTCTGGGTCCCGCCATCAAGCGTGCCCCAGGCCTTTTTGTTGACGATGACCATGTTCTTGGGCAACCAGGCCTGGACGTCGTAGAAGTGAGTCAGTTGTTCCCACACCTTTTTGTCGACACCCGTCGCGCCCGAAGAAATGAATGAGTCAGCGACACCCGTAGCCAGCGCCTGGCTCAGTTCGGCGGCTTCGATCTGGGTCGGCACGGCGCCGGTCAGTTCGGCAAGACGCGACGTCGCCGGGTTATAGGCACGGAATTTCATGCCCTTCATGTCGGCGACCGAATTCAAATCCTTCTTGGCGTAAAGCCCCTGGGGCGGCCACGGCACGGCGTACAGGAATTTGAGTCCCTGGCCGTCGAGAATTTTTTCGATGGCCCCTTTCGATGCCGCATAAAGCTTTTTGGCGGCACCGAAATCAGTCGCCACAAACGGCACGGCGTCGATTCCGAACATCGGGTTTTCGTTGGCCAGCGCCGACATCAGCCGTTCGCCGATGGGGGCCTGGCCGGTCTGCACGGCGCGCTTGATTTCGCCACCCTTGAACAGAGATCCGCCGCCATGAACGACGATGGTAAGCTTGCCGCCGGATGCCTTGTTCACGGCTGCGGCGAACAGTTTGCCGTTCTGGGTGTGGAAGTTGCTGTCGGAATAGGCCATGGGCATATCCCATTTTTCGGCCGCAGACACAGTGCCTGATGCCAACGACATGGAAAGCGTCACGGCGCTTGCCGCTAATACGAACTTATTCATTTTATTAATCTCCCTGTTGAACACTGTACCGGAGTTAGTCCCGTCCGGTAGTTCTTGTAAAACTATCTCAAATAAAGGGTCTCATGACAAGAATTGCAAAAAAGCATTTCTCTTATGATAGATATTGGGATAAATTACCAGCATATTCTTGGCGTTTTGTTGTTATAAGTTAATCCTGTTCCCTGAAAAACTCAGGCAAGAAAACGGTTGAAGGGCGATATTATGGGCGAAAAAACAGCACCGAAAAACAAGCCGCATCGACCCATTGTTTCTTCGGCACACCTGATGTCCGACAAGGCGATAGAGCTCAGCGAGTTCGAATTCGGCCTGATTATCGCCGACAATGCGTTTTCCAGATGGACCGTCCAGTGCATGGGGGCCGCCGGCCTGTCGGACTTAAGCCCGCTGGATATCCTGGTCCTGCATTCGGTCAATCACCGGGACCGCGAAAAGAAGGCGTCGGACATTTGTTTCGTGCTTAACATCGAAGACGCCCACACAGTGACCTATGCCCTGAAAAAACTGGTCAAGACCGATCTGGTCAGGCGGCGGCGCAAGGGCAAGGAAACATTTTACAGGACATCCCGCCAAGGCATCGCGGCGTGCCAGAAATACCGGGAAATTCGCGAAGACTGTCTTGTCTCGTCGCTGGCAGCCCTTAATCTGGACAATCGCGCCATCGGTGATTTAGCCGACAAGTTGCGCGCCCTTTCCGGCCTTTACGATCAGGCGGCACGCGCCGCGACATCCTTGTGAGCCCCGCCATGAACGATAAAGACAGCGATGCCCGTTGGCAGTTCTGGATCGACCGCGGCGGCACCTTTACCGACATCGTCGCCCGCGCGCCGGGTGGCGAGATTGTTTGTCACAAGCTGCTGTCGGAAAACCCCGAACGGTATCCCGACGCCGCCCTTGAAGGCATTCGCCAGTTGCTGAAACTAAGCGCCGATGAGGCCATTCCGGCGGACCGCATCGGGGCCGTCAAGATGGGCACCACGGTGGCCACGAACGCCCTGTTGGAACGCAAGGGCGAACCGACTGTTCTGGTCACCAGCCGGGGTTTCAAGGACGCCCTGCGCATCGGCTATCAGAATCGTCCACGGCTGTTCGACCTGCATATAAAATTACCGGAAATGTTGTATTCGCGGACCATTGAAGTCGATGAACGCTTCGATGCCCACGGTATTGTTTTGTGCGCGCTGGATGAAAACGCCGTGCGCACCGACCTCCAAGCGGCCTATGACGATGGCTTCAGGTCGGCCGCCATTGTCTTCATGCACGCCTACCGGTTCCCCGACCACGAACGCAAAGTCGCCGCCATCGCCCGCGACATGGGCTTCGATCAGGTTTCGGTTTCCAGCAACGTCAGCCCGCTGATGAAGTTGGTATCGCGCGGCGACACCACCGTGGTCGATGCCTACCTGTCGCCCATCCTGCGCCGCTATGTCGACCGGGTCGCGGCCAGCCTGGGCGATGCCCGGCTGATGTTCATGCAATCCAACGGCGGCCTGACCGATGCCCGCCTGTTCCAAGGCAAAGACAGCATTTTATCGGGACCGGCGGGTGGCGTGGTGGGTATGGCGCGAACCGCCGGGCAGGCCGGGTTCGGGAAAGTTATCGGCTTCGACATGGGCGGCACCTCAACCGATGTCTCGCACTTCGACGGCGAATTTGAACGGGCCTTCGAAACCCAGGTCGCCGGCATTCGAATGCGCGCGCCGATGATGAACATTCACACCGTCGCCGCCGGTGGCGGGTCAATCCTGCACTTCGATGGCGCGCGATATCGGGTCGGTCCGGAATCCGCCGGCGCCGTGCCGGGACCGGCATGCTATCGTCGCGGCGGTCCGTTAACGGTGACCGACTGCAATGTCATGTTAGGCAAAATCCAGCCGAAATATTTCCCCAAAGTGTTCGGCCCTATGGGCGATCAGGCGCTCGACCTAGGTGCCGTCAAGGCGGCCTTTGGCGAATTGTCGGAAGCCATCTATGCGGCCACCGGCGAACGCCCTAACCCTGAAAGCGTGGCCGAGGGATTCCTTAAAATCGCCGTCGAAAATATGGCCAACGCGATCAAGCAAATTTCGGTCCAGCGCGGATACGATATCACCGAATACACGCTCAACTGTTTCGGCGGCGCCGGGGGCCAACATGCCTGCCTGATCGCCGATACGTTGGGCATGAACCGGGTCTTCGTGCATCCATTGGCCGGCGTGCTGTCGGCCTTTGGCATGGGCCTCGCCGATATGCGGGCGATGCGCGAACGTTCAGTGGAAGTGCAACTGGGCGACGATGTCACCGATCAGTTAGAACATTCCCTGGGGTTGTTGGAAGACGAGGCCCGTGGCGAAATTCTGGAACAAGGCATCGCCCCGGAACGGATCACCATTCTACGCAAAGTTCATTTGCGCTATGACGGTACCGACACCGCTATCATGGTCGATTTTAACTCACCGGAAACCATGACCCGGGCCTTCGAAGACGCCCACGTTCAGCGCTTCGGATTCCAAATGCCCGACCGGGCGCTGGTTGTCGAAACCGTGTCGGTGGAAGCCGTTGGCGCGACCGGCGCCGACGATACCCCCGTCGCGTTAGCCGACGCAGCGAGCGCCACCGCCACCGCCCTGGCCGTCGCCGAAATGGTCAGCGGCGGCGTTTCCCACCAAACGCCGGTCTATGACCGCGGCAAGCTTGGCCCCGGCCATAGGCTCGCCGGTCCGGCCATTATCATCGAAGAAACCGGCACTACCGTCGTCGAACCGGGATGGCAGGCCGACCTGGCGGCGGATGGCTCGCTTATTCTAAGCCGTGCCATCCCCCGACCCGACCGGGTGGCGCTGGGCACCGGGCTTGATGGCGGCCGGGGCGCCGACCCGGTGATGCTGGAAATTTTCAACAACCTGTTCATGTCCATCGCCGAACAGATGGGCGCGGTGCTGGCCAACACCGCCTATTCGGTCAATATCAAGGAGCGTCTCGATTTTTCCTGTGCGGTGTTTGACCGCGACGGCGAACTGGTCGCCAATGCCCCGCATATGCCGGTGCATCTGGGGTCCATGGGCGAAAGCGTCCATACGGTGATCCGCGAACGCGGCGGCGATATGAAGCCCGGCGATGTCAGCGTCCTCAACGCGCCCTATAACGGCGGCACCCACCTGCCTGACATCACCGTCATCACGCCGGTGTTCGATGCCGCCGGAAGCGACCTTCTGTTTTTCATCGCCTCGCGCGGCCATCACGCCGACATCGGCGGTATCACGCCGGGCTCGATGCCACCCGACAGCACCAGCGTCGATCAGGAAGGCATATTGATTGATAATTTCCTGCTGGTCGAACAAGGCCACTTCCGCGAAGCCGAAATGCGCCAGTTGCTGGGGTCCGGCCCGTGGCCGGCGCGCAATCCGGACCAGAACCTGGCCGACCTCAGGGCTCAGGTGGCGGCCAACGAAAAAGGCGTGCGCGAACTGGGTCGCATGGTCGAACACTTCGGCCTGAATATGGTTCAGGCGTATATGCGCCACGTTCAGGACAACGCCGAGGAATCCGTCAGACGGGTTTTGGATGTCTTGCAAGACGGTGACTTCGCCTATGAAATGGATGACGGGGCGGTGATTCGGGTGGCCATTTCCATCGACAAGGACGACCGCACCGCGACGGTCGATTTCACCGGCACCTCAAATCAATTGCCCAACAACTTCAACGCGCCGTTTTCGGTGACCCGGGCGGCCGTGCTGTATGTCTTCCGCACCCTGGTCGATGACGATATTCCTTTAAACGCCGGCTGCCTGAAACCCATAAAAATCATCATGCCCGATGGCTGCATGTTAAAACCCGCCTACCCGGCCGCCGTGGTCGCCGGTAATGTGGAAACCAGCCAGGCCGTGGTCGATACCCTGTACGGCGCGCTAGGCGTCATGGCCGCCGCCCAGGGCACCATGAACAACCTGACCTTCGGCAACGATACCCACCAGTATTATGAAACCATTTGCGGCGGCACCGGCGCCGGGCCGGATTTTCCGGGCACCGATGCGGTCCATAGCCATATGACCAATTCCCGGTTGACCGACCCGGAAGTCCTGGAATGGCGTTTCCCGGTATTGCTGGAAGACTTCACCATCCGCACCGGCAGCGGCGGCAGCGGTGCCCGGCGCGGCGGCGACGGCGTGATCCGGCGATTGCGCTTTTTGGAACCGATGACGGCGGCGATCCTGTCGGGTCATCGGCGCGTGCCACCCTATGGCATGGCCGGCGGCGACGGCGGGGCACTGGGCGACAACCGGCTGGAACGGGCGAACGGCGAGATCGTGCAGCTGACCGGCACCGGTCGCATCGACGCCGAAACCGGCGACGTGTTCGTCATCGAAACCCCCGGCGGCGGCGGCTACGGCCCGCCGGAAGGCTGAACTCTATCTTCTAACGACTTGATTCAGATAGACTCTTCGCCATATAACCCTCGGGTTGAATTTGACGCCTGACTCGACGAGGGTTAACATAGGTTGCCGCATATACCCTGGGAAACGCCAACCGTGAACAGTGACTGCCCAACACAGCCTGCCAAGACCTGCCGATTGCCTGACGCACTGCGGTGGATGGCGCTTGTCTTGTCGATTATTATGGCCGGGCCTGCGGCGGCGGCCACCCTGGAACAGGAACTGGCTGGATTTATCGATAATCATCCGCTGATCAAGGCCGGACGGACCACCGTTCAATCTGTCGGCGAAAATATCAACATCGGTAACGCCGGCTACCTGCCAACCCTGGCGCTGAATTCCACGGTCGGCCCCCAGTTTATAGACAACCCGACAACCCGGGCGGCGGGCAAGGATTCATCGAGAGTCCTGAGCACGTCGACCCTGACCCTGACCCAGAACCTGTTTAACGGATTCCAGACTCATTCGCTGGTCAGGACGGCACGCCTGAACAAGGCGCTGGCCGAAATCAGCCTGGAAGGGACCTTGCAGAACACCTTGTTCGAAGGCATCAGCGCCTATATCGATGTGCTTCGCCAGTTGCGCCTGGTGCAGCTATCGGCCAACAACCAGTCGACTATCCAGCAACAGCTGAACCTGGAAGACGAACGGGTGCAGCGCGGTTCGGGTATCGCCGTCGATGTCTTGCAGGCCAAATCCCGGCTGCAATTGGCCAAGGAACGGCGGGTAAACTTCGAAGGCGCCCTGGAAAACGCGGTCAGTCGTTTTTCCCAGGTCTTCGATCACGCCCCCAACATTGAATCCATGACCGACCCGGCGCCGCCGGTCGAAATGATTCCCAGCGAGCTGACCAAGGCGATTGATACCGCGCTGGAAGAAAACCCGGCAATTATCAACAGCGCCGTCACCGTCGAGACGGCGCGCGAAATCCGCACCACCGTGCGTTCGGCATACGCGCCCATTGTCGATGTTGTCGGTTCCCTGAACTATGAAAAAGATAACGCCGGCACGATTGGCACCCGGCGGGATTATTCCGTGCTGCTGCAAGCCAACTGGGATTTGTTTACAGGCCTGTCGACCCGGGCAGGCATGTCGCAGGCGTCCTACAACTACGCCACCAGCCGCAACAATCATGATCAGACTGTGCGAAAAGTAATCGAACAGATGCAGCTTTCGTGGCAAGCCCTGTTGACCGCCCGGGCCCGATTGGAGCTGCTGGAAAATGCGGTCAACATTGCAACTGAAGTTTTCGTCTCGCGGAAAAAGCTGCGCGAGGCCGGCAAGGATACGGTGATTAACGTGCTGGATGCCGAAAACGAGGTCAACAACGCCCAAATAAATTACGCCGCGGCGTCGTACGATGAAAGGCTGGCCATCTATCAGGTCTTGCTGGCCATGGGGCGGCTAAATCCGGTGCACCTTAATCTGGCGGCGAATTAACAAAAAATCATGCTCCGGGACTAGTCCTGGCTATCCCATATTTCCCTGAGCTGGTCGGACAGGGTCATGGGGTCGAATGGCTTTGGCAGGACGCCGAGGGCGCCGAGCTCCATAAATCGCTGCACTTCGCTTTCCATGACTTTGGCTGTCATGAACACCCCGTGGGTGTTTTCCAGGCCCGGTAGTTCGCGCAATTTCTGGAACGTCGTCGGGCCGTCCATGCCCGGCATCATGACGTCGAGCAAAAACAGGTCGGGCGCGAATTCCTGCGCCGCCGCCAGCGCTTGGTCGCCGGAACTGCAGGTTTTAACCGTAAAACCACCGACCGCTTCGAGAGCCATTTTGGCGACTTCCTGAATATCGGGTTCGTCTTCGACGTGCAGTATCTTGTTTAGGGGTTTCGCCATACTTCACCTCAATTCCAATGCCGGTAACACTGGCTACCATTTTGGTTCGATTTTGAATATTTCAAGGATTCATTCCCCGTCGGTATATTTATCCCTGATCCTGAGGATTTGATCGTAAATCGTCGTGAAGTGTTTGACCAGATCGGGATCGAAATGCTTGTCGGCTTCTTCTTGAATGAGCGCCATGGCTTTTTCGACCGGCCACGCTTCCTTGTAGGGCCGGGCCGAGGTCAGGGCGTCAAAAACATCACAAATCGCGGCGATACGGCCCTCGATGGGGATCTGTTCGGCCCGTAATCCTTTGGGGTAGCCCGATCCGTCCCATTTTTCATGATGGGTCAGGGCAATTTCCCGGGCCAACGTCATCAAGCCCGATGGGTGTTCGCCGATGATATCGGCGCCGATTTCTGCATGGCTTTTCATGATCTCCCATTCGTCCGCATCCAGCTTGCCGGGTTTGAGAAGAATATGGTCGGGGATGCCGATTTTTCCCACGTCGTGCATGGCGCTGGCCTGGAATATCTGTTCGGCGTGGCCTTCGCTTAAGCCGATCGACAGGGCCAAACGTTGACAGCTTTTTGACATGCGGATGACGTGCATCCCGGTTTCATTGTCGCGGTATTCGCCGGCCCGGCCCAAACGCTGGATAATTTCCAGCCGGGTCGCCAAGATTTCCCTGGTGCGTTCCTTAACCTTGCGCTCCAGGATTTCCGCCTGTTTGCTTTGCTGGTTATACAGATGGCGAACTTCGAGCATGTTTTCGATGCGATGCAGAACTTCCAGCCGATCGAAGGGCTTGGTCAGGAAATCCTTGGCCCCGGATTCCAGCGCCTTAAGGCGGGTTTCCATATCCCGTTGCGCCGTCAGGACGATGATCGGCAAATAGTCCTCTTTATGGATATCCCTGAGCGCCGCCATGACATCGAAACCGTCCATATGAGGCATGCGGATATCGAGCAAGATCAGGTCGAAATTATGTTCCTGATGCAGGCCCACGACCTCCCGGGGGTCGGTCGTGCTCTTGACGTTTTGAAATTCTTCGATGTCCAGCAACTGCTCTAACAAATGGACGTTGGCCTGATTGTCATCGACGATCAGTATATGGGATTTCCTTGAAATTTCCCGGATATTCTCCAAATCACTCAGGCTCCTGGACCATCTAACAAAATTACCCCCCTTTTACGTCGCAAAGAACTTCTTCCGAGTAATATAGTGTGCCGACAAAGGATAATTAGTCAAATTTTTCCAGATGGACATATTGGCCCATATAATTCACCGCAGACGATAGGCCTGGTGGCAGGCGTTGCAGTTTTCGGTTATTCCCTGCAAGGCCCTGTAGACTTCGTGTTGTGCTTCTTTGCCGGGATTAAGTTCGGCATTTTGCGCGACAATAACGAAGCGGCTGGCCGCATGATGCATCTGGGTGCCCATTTCGCCCATGGCTTTCGGCATGAACTTACCCAGTTGGGCGGCACCATGCATGGTCAGCGAAGACATGCCAAGTCGACTTTCAGCGATTTCCGCTGCCTTGTCTGTATTGCCTTCGGCCAGTGCCCCAAGCATGTCATCTAATGCCGAGAGATGATCCCGCATATTGCCAAGCATATGCTGCTGCATCATTTCCGGTAGCTTGACCAATTCGCGAGAGTCTTCCTCCGCGCCCGCCGATCCAGGGTTTAGCGACCAACTCACCGCCACCAGCATCAGCCCGATAAACACATTTCTGATTTGTTCCATTGTCCTTGATCTTTCTTTTATTGCCGCCGCCGACTGGAAACCATTTCCAGCGCCAGAAAACAATACCCCGATAATCCCATTCCATACATGATAGAAATCATGTTGCCAGGACAACCGACTGTTTTATCCGGGACCTAGCGGTGCTTGATCGTCGTTGGGTATAGTATGTGTGAACGACTTGTGATCCAGCCAAGGTCCGAAAGTGATAACAGGGAGAATAAAGAGATGGCGGAAAAAGTTTTGATCATCGGTGCCGGAAACGGGCTCAGTGCCGCCATCGCCCGACTGTTCGCCAGCCAGGGTATGACCGTCGGATTGGCGGCCCGCGACGTCGAAAAACTGGCACCGCTGGTATCGGAAATCGACGCGCAGGCCTACGCCTGCGACGCGACCGACCCGGAAGCCGTCGCCAAGCTGTTCGATGATTTCAATAGCGACATCGGTTCACCAGATATCCTGGTTTACAATCCAAGCCGCAGAGTTCCGGGGCCGATCACCGAAATCGATCCCATCGCCACCAAGGAAGCCATCATGGTTACCGCCTACGGCGCATTCCTTGCGGCGCAACAGGCGGCCCGATGCATGTTAAAATCAGGTGGCGGGGCGATGTTGTTCACCGGGGCCTCGGCCGGCGTCAAGGGCTATCCCCGTTCGGCCTCGTTTGCTATGGGAAAATTCGCGCTCAGGGGGCTCTGCCAGAGCCTGGCGCGGGAGCTTTCGCCGCAAAACATCCACATCGCCCACTTTGTTATCGACGGCATCATACTCAATGCGGAACGGGGAGCGCCCTATGATGACCCGGCGGTGACGCTCGATTCAAATGAGATCGCCAAAACATATCTTTATATCGCCCGCCAGCACCCCAGCGCCTGGACCTGGGAAGTCGAACTCAGGCCTTCTGTCGAGTCGTTTTGAGACGGTCTCGGCAAGCCTCGGCAAACGCCGTGAACAGGGACAGGTAAAACGGGTTTTCCATGACCTGCCATTCCGGGTGCCATTGAACGGCCAGCGTAAAGGCTTTTTCCGCTGGTGCGCTGATGCCTTCGATCACACCATCGGGAGCGGTCGCTTCGATGCGCAAACCCTGACCCAGTGTGTCGATGCCCTGGCCATGCAGGGAATTAACCCGGGTGGTATCGGTTCCCGCCAATTTGGCGAGGATGCCATTTGCGATCAAGTCAATGTCATGCACCGGAGCGAATTTGTCATCGAAGGAAACATCCGGATTGGACCGGTGATCCAACTTCCCCGGTATTTCTTGAAGTTTTTGGTGCAAGGTCCCGCCGAAGACAACGTTGAGTTCTTGAAAGCCCCGGCAAATGCAAAATACCGGGATCCCCGCCGCCACGGCTTCGGCCATCAGCGGCAGAGTTGTGGCGTCCCGGTATGGATCGTGCAACGTATCTTCGTCGCTTTCCGGCCCATCGTAATGATGCGGTTCAACGTTCGACAGACTGCCGGTGAACAAAAGTCCATCAAGTCGGCTTAACAAAGCCTTGCGATCCAGCCTGTCGCCCAATGTAGGAACAATCAACGGCACCGCCTGGCACGCCTGTTCGATGGCAGCAATGTACCGGTGTGCGGCGGAATCGAATTCCTGACCTTCCACGACCTTGCGGCATCCCGAGACGCCGATCAGCGGTGGTCCAATTTCAGAATCTCGTGTAAGTGTGTTCATAATCCCTCCCCCTATATCAGTATCGACATGTCCCTGAAAATATATAAATCCGAACGCGCGGCAATTGGCCTGGTCCTGGTCGCAGTGGGCGGCGTCGGTATTGTCGTTGGCATGTCCTTGCCGCTGCTCACCCTTTTGCTGGAACGCGGAGGTTTCGGCGCCTCGCTGATCGGCATCAACAGCGCCACGGGTTCCCTGGGTATTCTCGCCGTCGGGTTGTTTTCGGCCAGGATACTCGGGCGACATGGGGCGTATGGCGCCATCATCGTCGCGATGATGCTGGGCGCCGGATCGCTGATCGCCCTGCCCCTGGTCAATCATGTCGCCGGGTGGTTTATCCTGCGCTTTTTGCTGGCCATCGGCGTTGGCTTCCTGTGGCTGTTGAGCGAGTCCTGGCTGAACATGCTGTCCGACGACCAAAATCGCGGTCGGATAATCGGGCTTTACGCCGTTGCCTTTTCTTCCGGTTTCGCGATAGGGCCGCTGATTGTCGCCGCCACCGGGTCCCAAGGCTTGCTGCCCTTTGCCATTGTCGCGGCGGCGATGATCTGTTCGGCGTTACCGATGCTTATATTGGCCGACCGGGCCGCGCCCCAAGGCCATCAAGTTATTCGCATGACTGGCCTGTTTTGGCTCGCCCCGTTTGTCTTCATCGTCGGCTTTGCCGGGGGGCTGTTTGAAATGACCGCCTATACCCTGTTGCCGATCTACACCCTGTCCGAAGGGTTGAGTGAAACCGCCTCGCTTTACGCCTTGAGCGCCTTCAGCGCCGGCGGCATTGGGTTGCAATACCCGCTCGGTCGACTGGCTGACTTCGCCGGCAGGCAAGCTTTGTTGATGCTTAACACCACCGGAATCCTGGCATGTCTCGTGGCCCTGCCTTACGCCATCACCGAAAGCGTCCTATTGATACCCTTGCTATTCGTTTGGGGAGGCATGGTTTTTGGCCTCTACACGACGGGCCTGATCATGCTGGGCGACAAATTCCGGGCGGGAGACTTAGTCGCCGCCAACGCGCTGTTTATTATCTCTTTTGAATCCGGCGCGGTGTTTGGACCGGCGCTGTCGGGGGGCGCCATGGATTTATGGCCCGACCACGGTTTTGTCAGGTTCTTGCTGGCCATGGCCGTGCTGCTGATGGCGACGATCCTGTACAGGAACGTGCGCCGCAGATCTGTAATCCCTAAAAATTAGCGCCGGGATCGCCACGAAAAAGGGGGCACCGATACCGGCACCCCCTTTAAACGTTCAAAAAAATCAGTCGGAAACGACCAGATTTTCGGCTGAACTTTTTCCGTTTTGGCCTGGGACCAATTCGAAATCTAACTTTTGCCCTTCGCGCAATGTCGATAGCCCCGCAGCCTCAACGGCGGAAATATGGACAAAAGCATCGCTGGTACCATCTTCAGGCTCGATAAATCCGTATCCCTTTGTCGGATTGAACCATTTTACTGTCCCCGTCGTCATATCAAATCCTTTCTTCGATTTACACTCCCTGCTACGCCACGGCTTTGTTGACCAACCCGTTGGCGCCTTTTTCGACAAAAAACCCATTCGCCGGAAGATATGATCGACGGGCTATAATTGCCGAATTTCCATAAAAGACATTTCCGCCAAATTTTCAAGCATATTTATCACTTTTAAGAGGCATATTGGGCTTGCTGAAAATCCCTTCCGGGCTTGCTCAGCGCCGTTTCACGGCCTGTATTTCGTGTTCAAGGGCGCCCAGGAAACGCGAACGATCCTGTTTGTTAAAGGCCGCTGCGCCGCCCCTTATCTCACCGCTGTCGCGCAAGTGGGCGTTAAGGTCGCGCATGGCCACCGCCATACCGATGGAATCTTCGTCGAAGGGCTTGCCGGTCGGGGCGATGACACGGGCCAGTTTCTTCAGGCAGCGGGCGGCGAGCAGGATATCGGCGGTAATGGCTATATCACCGTCGCCGATATGGTCGGCGATCCAGTCATCGGCGGCATCCGGCCCCTGGGCGACAACGACGACATTGACCAGCGGATGCGCACCGGCCCGAAGCCAGCTGTTGCTGACCATATGGACCCGCATGTTATGACGCTGGGCGACTTTCAGGACTTCGTCCTTAACCGGGCAGGCGTCGCCATCGACATAAATTTCCAGCATGTTTTTCCGTTTGTTAATTCCCTCACCAATGACCTAGAGTGACCGCATTCTGAGCCTTCTGCAATGATCGGATTATTCCCTTGAAACTGCCAGACATCCTGCTCGCCATGCTGGTTCCGACGCTTTGGGGGCTTGGCTTCACCATCGCCAAGGCGGCTTTCGTCTATGTTTCGTTTCCGCCGATCCTGCTGATGGCCTTCAGGTTTGGCCTGACGGCGCTGCTTCTGGTGTGGTTTGTCAAACCGCCGTTCGGGATGATGATGAAGATATTCTGGATCGCCGTGGTCAGCGCGACCATCCAGTACAGCCTGACGTTCACCGGGCTGGATGGCCTGGACGCCTCGACGGCGGTCATCATCGTCCAGTTAGAAGCCCCGTTCATCGCCGTCCTGGCCGCCGTGGTGCTGAAGGATCGCCTGGGCGCCCGCCGCACATTGGGGATGGTCCTGGCGTTTCTGGGGGTCATCCTGACGGCCGGCGAACCCCGCGTGCAGGGCGATCTATTGCCGGTTTTCATGGTCGCCGGCGGCGCCTTCATGTGGGCGGTGGGGCAGATCATGGTAAAAAATCTGGGCGGTCAGGTCGGCGGCTTCACGCTAATCGCCTGGGTCGCCCTATTCGCCACCCCGCAATTGTTCGTATCATCGTGGATATTCGAACAGGGTCAAATGCAGGCCATGGCGACGGCCGGGTGGATCGGTTGGGGCGCGGTGATTTATATGGGCCTGATAATGACGGCGCTGGGTTATGCCGTATGGTATCATCTGGTGGGCAAATTTCAGGTCAATCAGGTCATGCCGTTCCTTCTACTGGTGCCGGTATCGTCCATTATCGGTTCCATGGTTATCCTTGGCGAGAGCCTGAGCCCCCGGGAAATGATCGGCAGCGCCATCGTCATTGCCGGGGTCTGGATCATTACCACGTACAAGTCAAAATCGCCGGCCCCGGCCACCGCAACGACCACGGAAAAAGTCAATTAACTGTTTCTTATCAGACCATACATATAGTACCTTTTTAATCGATACTTGAATATCTAGGGGCCGATTCGATAATGCTACCGACTACACACTTACAGCCCATCTATGGATTTCGCCTCGTTAACAGAAACATTTCGCGGTTGCTTGGCGGCGTCGCTTTGTCGGCAGCCGTATTGTGCGCCGCTCCGGCGTGGTCGGAACCACTGGCCGATTTATTGCCGGGCTTCCTGGAAAACCAGAATCCGTACAAAGCGGCCGTGGCCGATGTCGCCGCGGCCGGCCAAAACGCCCTTGCCAGCAAAGGCGGTTTCTACCCGACCCTGGACGTCACCGCCACCTACGGCAATGAACAGCTGATGAGACCCAGTTCCGACGACACCAATTTTGTGTCGCGCGAAGCCGATTTCTCGGTCACCCAGCGGATATGGGACAATGGCGCGACCAGCGCCACGATTCAGTCGGCAGGGTTGGTGCAAAGGCAAGCCGAAGCCGTGTTGGCGGCGACCCGTTCGGCGCTGTTGCTGCGCGCCGTGACCGCCTACGCCGGTGTGGCGCGCGCCAGCGAGGCCTTGAAATTCGCCTTGAAATCGGAACAAAACATCAAAAAACAAACCGAACTTGAAAACGCCCTGGTTAAACGCGGTGCCGGTTTCACGACCGATGTACTGCAGGCCAAGGTCCAACTTGCCGGTGCCCAGGCCCGCCGGTCCCGCGCCCATGGCGCCCTGAAGATCGCCATCAACGCTTATCGCACCCTGTTTAAAAAAGTGCCCGGCCCCATCGATACGATGGACAAACTCTCGGCCCCGATTGACCGGTTGCCTGGCGATGTCGAAGACGCCGTTGAACGCGCGCTCAAAAATAACTCGCTGCTGATTGCCGCAAATCTGGCCAGCGACATCGCCCAGGCCGGGGTCAGCCAGACCCTGGCGTCGAGCTATTCGCCGACCATCGACGGCATCATTGATTACAATTGGAAACGCGACGTCAGCGGTACCGGTGGCAATCAAAGGGAAATTTTCAGCAAGTTCGAAATGAATTTCCCCTTTAATCTGGGAATGACGGCGGCCAACACGCTGAAGGCCTCGGAACGGTCTTTCGATGCATCGGTATACCGCTACGCCGATACCAAAGACCAGATCATCGAACAGACCCGCAATGCCTGGGAACAATTCCAAACGGCCCAGATCAATGCCGAACTACTGGCCAATCAAGCCAATATCGCCGGCGAGTTCCTGCAATTCGCCCGCAAGGAAAGGACACTGGGCCGGCGTTCCTTGCTTGATGTTTTGACCGGCGAAACGGCCGAAATAAATGCCCGAAGCGACACGGCTTCGGCCCAGACCGATGTCATCATCGCCGCCTACACCTTGTTAGAAGTCATGGGCGAACTGAACGAGGCGGCGCTAGGGCAAACTGCTTCCAATTGAGGGCCGTTTGATCCAAGCGGAAAGTATTTTTCCGGGAAAGGCGACATGAAAGAACTATTTCGCCGCCTGATGCTGCAACCGTGGCTTGCCGCGGAAATCGGCTTCGCCTCGCTGTTCGCCAATGTTCTGGCCTTGGCCTCGCCGTTGTTCGTCATTCAGGTCCTCAATCGCTACGTCGCCCACGGGGTTGACGCCACCCTGGCGACGCTGGCCAGCGGAACTCTTCTGGCCATTTTTCTGGAATTGCTGTTCCGCCAAATTCGCAGCCGCCTGGCCAGCGACATCAGCGCCCAGGCCGACTTCGAAGTGGCGACCGGCGGCTTTGGCCTGCTCATCAAGGCCCGGGCCGGATCGCTGGAACGTATTCCACCGGGACAACGCCGGCAGCTCGTTGGCGCCGCCAGCGCCGTCGAAGGCGCATATGGTTCAGCTAATATCGCCGCTATTTATGATGTTCCCTTCGCCTTGTTGTTTCTGGGCGTCCTGTTTCTGCTCAGTCCGCTGTTGTCTGGCATCGTCGCGGCGTTCCTGGTTATTGTCTTCTTCATCGGGACGTTCGGGGCGATGTCGATTCAGGGACCGACCCGCCAGATGATCCAGTCCGGCGGCCACACCAACACCCTGATCACCACCGCGGCTGAACATATTGATACGGTCCGGGCTTTCAACGCCGGTGAGACTTTGCATCAAGGGTGGCGTCAGCAAACTGCGGCGACACAGAAACTGCGGCGCTGGGTCGAAGCCCGCCAAAGCCTGATACAGACCCTGATCCAAACGGCGATGGCCCTGATGAGCGTGGTCGTCGTCGCCACAGGGGCGCGGCTGATCGTTAACGGGGAAATCGATGTCGGGATCATGATCGGTGCCAACATCCTGGCGGCCCGGGCATTGATGCCCATGTCGCGGTTTTCGCAACTGGGCGGTGTTTTCGCCCGGGCCGCCCAAAGCCTGGCCTTGATAAGGGATTTCGCCCGGGTGCCACTGGAACCCGACAGTGGTTCTTCGAAAGAGAAATTCAGCGGCGCCGTTGAATTCAAGGACATATCGTTTTCCTATCCCGGCGCCAGCACGCCGCTGTTTGAATCCCTTTCGCTGCGCATCGATCCCGGCAACGTCGTCGTCATCACCGGCGGCAATGGCGCCGGCAAGACCAGCCTGGCGCGCCTTCTGGCGGGACTTATCGAACCGGTGCGCGGCCATGTTCTTGCCGATGGTCTTGATTTGCGCCAGGTCGCGCCGGAATGGTGGCGCAGCCAGATCGTTTACTTGCCCCAGGAACCGGCGTTGCTCGACGCCAGCATCGGCGACAATCTGAAAACCGCCAACCCATCGATAACCGACGCGGCGCTGTCCCGGATTATCACCGCCGCAGGGCTAAACCGTTATATCGACGAAAGCCCCGGTGGACTGGACACCCCGATCACCAACAACGGGCGCAACCTGTCCCTTGGCATCCGCCGCCGCATGGCGCTGGCCCGGGCGCTTGGCACCGATGGCCGGCTGGCAATCCTTGATGAACCCACCGAAGGACTGGACAAAGAAGGCATCGCATGTGTGTACGCCGCCATGAAGGACATGGCGGCGCGCGGACGGACGATCATCGCCATTTCCCACGACCCGAAGCTCATCAAAGGCGCTCATCTGGTTATCGATCTTGACCGCAAACCGGTGCCCCGCATTATCGAAAGGCCGCAAGCGGTCGCTGAAACGGTGGACGCCACAGGGGGGGACGGCCAATGAGCGCAACCGAACCTTCCCCGCCCCTGAAACGGGCCGCCGGAACGACCACGCACCTGTTCCTGCTGCTGCTGGTTTTCTCGTGTGTCGCCTTCGGGGCGTGGGCGACCATTGGCACGCTTGATATCGTCAGCCTGGCCAGTGGCGAGGTCATCCCGTCTTCGCAGGTCAAAAGCGTGCAACACCTGGAAGGCGGGATTGTGCGGGAAATTTCCGTCAGCGAGGGACAGCTTGTCAGCCAGGGTCAGAAACTGGTCGTCTTGGAACCGACCAATAGCGGAGCCGATGTTCGCGAACTTGGCGTCCGCTTGCGTTCGCTGCGGGCCGAAATCGCCCGCCTGGAAGCCGAAGCCGCCGGCCAGGACCGTCCGGTCTTTCCTGCCGACCTGATGGCCAGCCACCCGAAGCTGGTGACCCAGAGCCTGGAGCTGTTTGAAAATCGCATGCGCGCCAAAAAGGGCCGTATCGAAAGCCAGAAAGAAGCGATCAACCAGCGACGCCAGGATGTCCGCGAGATTAGCGCCCGCATCCGCAATCAGGAAAACAGCCTGACGCTGATGGCCGAACAGATCGCCATCAGCGAGGAATTGATGAAGGAAGATCTGACCAACCGGTATGTCCAGCTTGACCTGCTCAAAGAAGCCAGCCGCCTGAAAGGTCAGAACGAACAAGACCTGGCGGCCTTGGCGAGGACGCGTTCGGCACTGAAGGAATCTCAAGGTCAGTTGCAGAGCATCTACAATTTATTTTCCGAAGAGGCCGGCAAGGAGCTGAAATCCTCGCGTCTTGAATTCAATGAACTGTCGCAGCGGATCGAAAAATTCCAGGACAGCCTGGAACGCACGATCCTGCGCTCGCCGGTCGCCGGCATCATCAAGACCCTGCACATTTCGACCGTCGGCGGTGTCCTTAAAGCCGGCGATACGGTTGTCGATATCGTTCCCGCCGGGGATAAGCTGGTCATCGAAGCGCGGCTGCAAACCCAGGACATTGGTTACGTCCAGGCCGGGCAGTCGGCCCTGGTCAAGATGGCATCCGCCGATGCCCAGCGCTTCGGCGGACTGGATGGCACGGTGGTCCAGGTCAGCCCCGATACGCTGGTGACCCGGGACGGTGTGCCCTACTACAAGGTCCGCATCGAGACCCAGGATGACCGTTTCCACAGAGGCACCCAGCAATATCGGCTGTTTCCGGGGATGCAGGTCGTGGCCAGCATTCGCACCGGCGAGCGTACGGTGCTGGAATATCTGCTCGGCCCCGTTCTCGGGTCCCTGAGCGGAGCGATGAAAGAACGATAAGAGCGGAGCGATGAAAGAACGATAAGGGCGGAGCAAGAAGGGTGAATTCAGAAATGACCGAATATTCGGGAGGATGTTTGTGCGGCAAGGTGCGCTACACCTTAAAAGCGACACCGCTCGTGGTGCATGCCTGTCATTGCACCCAATGCCAGCATGTGTCGGGCAGCGCCTTCGTGATGAATGCGGTGATCGGCAAAGGCGACGTCGATTTGCAATCCGGTACCCTGAAGGCATTTCATTTCGAACATTCCAGCCACACCACTTTTTCCTGCGATCAATGCGCCACCAATGTGTGGAGCGAATATGCCGGATATTTCAAAAACTGCTGGTTCGTGCGGGTCGGTACCCTGGACGACGCCAACCTGTTTCCGCCCGATGTGCATATCTTCACCAGCACCCGGCAGCCCTGGGTTGTTCTCGATGATGGCACGCCGTGCTACACTGAATTCTATCCCGGCCTGAAGGCGGTGTGGTCGGCCCAAAGCCTGCAACGGTTTGCAGAACTAAATGAATCCCCGCCACCTGACGCAGACTGAAGATGCTTTAGACCCATGAATTTTTATTCTTTCCTGACGATTGGCTTTGTTTGCCTGATGCTGGCCTGGCCCGCGAAGGCCGATATGAACACCGGCCTGGCGGCCGCCCGGGCCGGCGATTACGAAACGGCGATACAGGCCTTCCGACCCCTGGTAGAACAGAGCGATGCCGGGGCGCAGTTCTATCTGGGCCAAATGTATCGCCGGGGACTGGGTGTTGCCCAGGACGACCGGGAAGCGGTCCGGTTGTTCCATCTGTCTGCCGAACAGGGCAATGCCAAGGCCGGGTTCAACCTGGGCTGGATGTATTCCAAGGGATTTGGCGTCGACAAGGATTGGCCGACCGCTATCCGCTGGTTTCGCATGGCCGCCCAAAAAGGCCATGCCGACGCCCAGTACAATCTGGGCCTGATCTATGATGAAGGACAAGAAGTCGCCCGGGATTTTGCCAAAGCCTATGAATGGTATTCCCGTGCCGCCGATCAGGGCAACGCCGGAGCCCAGTACAATATCGGCTGGTTTTACCATAAGGGCCTGCATGTGGTCCAAGACGACACGGTCGCCGTTCAATGGTTTCGCAAGGCCGCCGAACAAGGAAATCCCAGCGCCCAGGCCAACCTGGCCGTAATGTACGCGCGCGGCTGGGGAATCGCCGTCGATTATATGGAAGCCTATAAGTGGGGTGGCCTGGGCGGTGCCAACGGCAACGAAAACGCGACCAAGCTTCGCGACTACGTGGCCAGGAAAATGAGCTCCGAAGAAATAGCCGAAGCCGAAAAGCGCATGCGCGACTGGCAACGAACGCGATAGCCCAAAACACCCGAAAAGTGCTATAGTCGGCATCGACATCACCTGGATTGGCTTAAAAAAACAGGGAGGCAGACGATGACTACGGTAGAGCAATTACTTGAACACAAGGGCCGTGACGTTTGGACCATCGATCCCGATGCCACCGTGCTCGACGCGATCAGGGAATTCGTTAACAGGAATGTCGGATCGCTGGTGGTCATGGAAGACGGAAAACTGATCGGTATTTTCACCGAACGGCAATACGCCCGAAATGTCTATTTGCAAGGCAAGGCCTCGCCGACGACGACGGTTCGAGAGGTCATGGAAACGGATGTCGCCTACGTTGAGCCTGAACGCACGGTGCCGGAATGCATGGCCATCATGACCGAAAAAAGATACCGCCACTTACCGGTGATGGTGGGCGACAAGGTGGTCGGCATGGTGTCCATCGGTGATCTGGTGGAAAGCACGATTTCCGATCAGAAATTCACCATCGAACAGCTGGAACGCTACATCCGCAGCTAGTTATCTGACGGTTTCGGGCAGCGGGTCTTCGCCGCCGGATGCGGTTTCCAGGCCTTCAAGTTTTTTCGCCGCCGTCGCCATTTCCAGCTCGGCCAGGCACTTTGTTACCGTCAGGCGTTTTTCGACGGCCAGGATATATTCGTAAAGTTGCCGACCCTTGATGCGGATGCCCAGTTTCTTCGAGGCCACCGCCCCGCCCCGGGTATGAACGGCGCGTACCTGTTCCAGATGGTTTTGCCATTTCTCGATATAAGCATCCCAGTCACCGTCATGGCGGGCGTTGACGTAGAGGGTCATATGCTTGCTGTCGATGTCGTCCCACCACTGAACCGTCAGCATCGCCGGACATTGCTGCTGGGCGTGAGACGCCGGGGCGGCAACGACCAACACGAAAGCGACAAGAAAAATCGCCCCGAACGTCCTGACAGCGGATTCAATCATAGGCCCGACATCTACAAAGTTTCAGTTGTGTAAATGATAATATAGCGAATCTTCATGACATAAGCCTTACAAGGTAAATGTTAATACGTTTATGGTGTTAGAGCATTAAAATCATGGGGAAATTATGACAAAACTGGCGATTATTACGGGGTTAATGACCCTCAAAATGCCAGCGGCGGTGTCGTCGCTGTTGTATGTCGGGCGTCGGATGCGCAAAGACGGCCTGTTGCTCGACGCCAAGGCGCAGCTTATCTGCGCCATCGTCAAACAGGCCCGCACGACAGCCATCGAAGACCTGACCCCGGCGGAAAGTCGCGCCCAGCTTGCCACCTTCGCGCGTTTGCTGGGCGGCCCGGCGGCCCCCGTCGCGGCGGTCGAAAACCTGATAATTCCCGGCCCGGCCGGCGACATCCCGGCGCGCCTGTATCGGCCCCTGAATGCCCCCGATGGCCCCTTGCCGATTCTGGTGTTCTATCACGGCGGTGGCTGGATTCAGGGCGACCTTGAAACCCACGATCAACCCTGCCGTCTGCTCGCCAACGGCTCCGGCGGGCTGGTACTGTCGGTCGATTATCGTCTCGCCCCGGAACACAAGTTTCCCGCCGGCGTCGATGACGCGCTCGCGGCCTTTCGCTGGGTGCGCGATAACGGCGCCGAAATTGGCGCCGATGTGAACCGCATCGCCGTTGGCGGTGATTCTGCCGGGGGCAATCTTTCCGTCGTTGTCTGCCAGCAAATCGCCCAGGCCGGCGAGACCGGGCCGATGTTCCAGTTATTGATATACCCGGCCACCGATCACCGACTCGCCACCCATTCCTTCGACTTGTTTGCCGATGGCTTTTTCCTGACGCGCGAACGCATCGAGTGGTACCTGCAATTGTATATGGACGACCTTGAATCTCAGGGCCCAGACCCGCGCTTTTCACCCATCATGACCAAAGATTTAAGCGGACAGCCACCGGCACTGATTATCACCGCCGGCTTCGACCCCCTGCGCGACGAAGGCAGTGATTATCACCAGCGCCTGCGCGCCGCCGGGGTTTCGTCCGACTACGTACAATACGACGGCATGATTCACGCCTTCATCAACATGGCGGGCGTGCTGCCCCAGGGGATTGATGCCCTGGTGCGGTCCGGGGCGGCGTTGAAGACTGCGTGGGCGGGCTAGAAATGTTTGGCCACATGATACTTATCATATGACGCTCCCGCATTTGTCTGGATAATGCGCTTTCTATTTTCAACGTAATAGAAGTGTTGCCCGCATCTTCGCCATCTTAATGATACCTATTAATTTATCGAAGATATTCATATCAGGGCGTCAATCGCAAGGAAGCAAAGATAATGCGAAGAGACTGGCTTATTTCGACCGGCGCCATGGTTTTGGCTTTCCTGACCGGCCAGCATCACAACCTGCATATGCTGATGATGGCCTTCGGGCTGGGTGGCGCGGGGTCGAGTATTCTCATCGAATATCCCCTTATTCGATCGGCAATGTTGCTGCTATCGCTGGCCATGGTCGCCGTGATTGGTGTCCGGATACGGGATAGCAAACGCCCCCGGTCGATGCGCATCATGGGGGCGATTTCAATCGTCGTCACTCTTGGGCTGACAGCATGGTCTGCCCTGCAATTTGGTTTTTAACAAAGGATTTCCGGTGGAAGAACCTTTCCGCAAGGACCTGACGCATCTTTCCTGGGACGAGGTCTATGCGCGGCAAATGACGCGCGCCCATCTCGCAGACGAATGGATGGATTCCCTGCAACTCAAGGCGGGCGACCACGTGTTGGAAGTAGGTGCGGGACCCGGTTGCGTGAGTATGGTGCTCGCTGATCGGGTGGGAAACACGGGCTGCGTATACGCGGTTGATCGTTCGTCCGACGCCTTGGCTCACCTGGAACGTCTACAGAAGGAACGTGGAATCTCGCACATCCGACGACTTGTTGCGGATGCGGCCAGTCTGCCGCCCGGAGACTTTCACGTAAATTCGGCGCTGATCACGATGGTCTTGCACCACGCAGATGATCCTGTCGGCATTTTGCACAACGTGGCCCGGCTGCTTCCTTCGGGGGGCATGGCCGTCGTGGCGGAATTCCACCCGGACGGCCCGTGTGATCATCCGGGACCGCCGCGGGCGCACCGAATAAGACCGGAACAAATTCAAGACTGGAGCAAAGCCGCAGGCTTCTTGGTGCTCAGTTATCGACAGCAGACCCCGGACCATTACATGGTCCTTATTCAATTGGACGCATAATTCAATTGGACGCATAGCGGCGCTGAAGGCAGCGTGGTCGGGCTAGGTTCGCAAAAATTGCAGCCGAGCCGAACACAAGCTTAGGCTTTTTGATTAAAATACGCCATAACAGCGGATCAATAATCAGGGAGAGCTAAAAATGTTTAATGTGAAAAAATTACTGACTTATATTTTTGTCGGATTTGTCCTTGTCGGGGCCGGATTGGCGACAAAGACGGCGTCCGCTCAGGACATAAAATTCTTCACCATTGGCACCGGTGGCACGGCCTACACCTATTATCCGGTCGGCGGTGTTATCGCCAACGCGATTTCCAAGCCACCAGGATCGCGGGAATGCGGTAAGGGCGGCAGTTGCGGTGTCGACAACCTGATCGCATCGGCGGTTTCTTCGCGCGGTTCGGTCGATAACATCAACGCCATCCATTCCGGCCTACGCAATTCAGGCTTCGCACAATCGGACGTCGCCTACTGGGCGTCAACCGGCACCGGCACCATGAAAGGCAAGGAGCCGATGAAGGACATCCGCACCATCGCCGCCTTGTTCGAAGAACATATCCATCTGGTGACTTCGGCCGACAGCGGCATCAATTCCGTTGCCGACCTTAAGGGCAAGCGCGTATCCCTCGACGAACCCGGTTCCGGAACCTATGTCGACGCCAATCTTATTCTTGGCGCTTATGGCCTGAAGCAATCGGATATCACGCCGGAAGCCCTCAAGGGTGGCGCCGCCGCCGAGGCCCTGCGCAACGGCAAGATCGACGCGTTTTTCGTGGTTGCCGGATATCCGACCGGCGCTTTGGTCGAACTGGCATCGGCAACCAAGATGAAGCTGGTGCCAATTTCCGGTGCCAATGCGAAGGCTCTGGTCTCCAAGTACGGCTTCTTCTCGGCCAGCGACATTCCCGCCGGAACCTATGAAGGCGTCGCCGCGACACAGACCATTTCCGTTGGTGCGCAGTGGTTCACCAGCGCCAAGGAAGACGAGACCTTGATCTACAACATCACCAAAGCGTTGTGGAACAAAGAAACACGGAAGCTTCTTGATGTTGGTCACGCCAAAGGAAAGACCATCACCATGGAAACGGCGCTCAATGGCGTTGGCGTTCCGCTGCACCCGGGTGCCAAGCGGTTCTACAAGGAAGTCGGTCTGCTCAAATAAAGCTTTGAGCGACTAAAATTCATCACCCCGGCGTTCACGAGAGCGCCGGGGTGATTTTTAACAATGTTGTTAAGCGGGGAAACATGGAAAGCGGACAGACAACTGTGTCGGCGTCGGAACTGGAACGCCGTTACGATCCGGAGGTTGAATTTCGGACAACCGGAAAAAAGCTCGGCTATGTCATTACCTTCATGCTGGTTTCCATGTCTGTTTACCATTTCTACGCTTCCGGTTTCGGGTTGATCCGGGAACTGCTGCATCGTGGTATCCACCTGTCATTCGTGCTTAGTCTGGTCTTCCTTCTATTCGGGACGCGCCGAAAAATATCGACAGACATAGCCCCGCCCGCCTGGTATCGAATTGGCGGTATCGGAATTTGGGACATCGCCTTGGCCATAACCGCCGTGGTGGTATCGCTGTATCTGCCACTTCTGCCTGCCGAAATTCTCGCCCAGCGCGTCGGCGCGCCCAGCACGTCGGATGTGGTTATGGGAACGCTACTGCTGGTCTTGGTGCTGGAGGCGGCACGACGTTCCGTCGGCTTCACCATGCCGTTGATCGCACTTGTTTTCATCCTTTATGCCGTCTTCGGAACCTATGCTCCCGGAGCTCTCAAACATCCCGGCGCAAGCTGGTTAGGGCTGATCAATCACCTTTACATGACCAACCAGGGCATTTACGGCATCGCCATCGGGGTGGTTGCTAAATATGTTTTCCTGTTCGTCCTGTTCGGGGTTCTGGCCACGCGGATCGGGTTGGGCCAGCTGTTTATCGATCTCGCGTCGTTGCTGGCCGGTCGTTTTTCCGGTGGACCGGCCAAGGTCGCGATTTTTTCTTCCGCCATGCTGGGGATGATTTCCGGGTCTTCCATTGCCAATACGGTGACCACCGGGTCCCTGACCATTCCGGCCATGAAAAAGGTCGGCTACGAACCGCATTTCGCCGCCGCGGTCGAAGCGACATCGTCGACCGGTGGGCAGATCACGCCGCCGATCATGGGCGCCGCCGCCTTCATCATGGTCGAATTCCTGGAAATACCGTACCGGGAAATCCTGTTGGCCGCGCTGTTTCCCGCCGCTCTGCACTATTTCGGCATCTTCGTGATGGTCCATCTCGAAGCCAAGCGCCTTGGACTGCGCGGCCTGACTGCGGCAGAAATGCCCCGCATGGGCGCCGTCCTCTCGAAACACTGGTTGACCGTGGCTCCTCTTGTAATTCTGGTCTACCTGATCGTTTCCGGGCGTACGCCCGATTACGCGGCGGTGTGGGGCATCGTCAGCTGTGTCGTTGTCGGTTTTATTAACCCCAAGAATCGTCTGACACTTGTGGACTTTATCGACGCCCTGGCGACCGGGGCCCGCTATGCGCTGGCCGTTGGCGCGGCGGCGGCGGCGGTCGGTATTATCGTCGGCGTGGTAACGCTGACGGGAACCGGTTTTCGTCTCAGCTTTGTGGTCACCCAGGTCGCCGCTGAACTGGGCGGCTGGATCAGTTCCGGTTGGCTGGAAGCCTATCTCAGCCAAAGCGGATTGACCCTGTTCTTCACGCTGCTGTTCACGGCGTTCGCCTGTATCATCATGGGCGCCGGCATCCCGACCACGGCGACCTACATCATTCTGGTTTCGGTCGCGGCACCGGCGCTGGCCTTGCTTGGCGTGCAGCCCCTGGTGGCGCATTTCTTCGTGTTTTATTACGGGGTTTTAGCCGATATCACGCCACCGGTTGCGCTGGCGGCATACGCCGGGGCCGGCATCGCCGGAGCCAACCCCTTCAAGACCGGCAACACCGCCTTCAGGCTGGGAATCGCCAAGGCGATCGTTCCCTTCGTTTTCGTCTATTCGCCGGCCCTGCTGCTGGTAACGCCGGAATACAACCTCCCCGACTTTCTGATCACATTGATGGGAGCGATGATTGGCATCGGTCTTATTGGTATCGGATTTTCCGGGTTCCTGATTTCCACCCTCGGCAGGTTCGAACGCTTTTGGGTCGCCCTTGCCGCCCTGTTCTTCGTCACACCCGGTCTCATCACCATGGCGATCGGCTTTGTCCTCGCCCTACCGGTTCTGTTGCGGCAGCTTTTGGTGTATCGAAGGAATCAGACCGCCTGACAGCCTTGGTTCCCGCCAGGAAAAGAAGCCTTCTGATTAAAATCCATAAAATTTTAAATAAAAATACATCGACTTAAAATATTCGACACCGCATATCACCGATGTTCTAATTCAATGTGGATACTGTAGTGAGTTTTTGAGTGCCTATAACTATAGATATTCGAATAGCTCCTAATTAGTGTTAATTGGATTGATAAACTAATGAGAAGTTGGGTCGTCGCATTCATTGGGATCGCGATTGGATCGATCATCGGGATACTGCTGTCGGTTCTGCAATCGGCGGACGGCCAGATTCCGACCGCGACCATCATCGACCGTGGGCGAAGCGCCGACGCCGACGCCCAAAGACATGTCCGGATTCCAGCCGCCAAGATCATCGGACAGGCGCGCATCATCGACGGCGATACGCTGGTGATCGATGAGACCAAAATCCGCCTGATTGGCATCGACACGCCGGAAAACGATCAGGAATGTACTCACCGGGATGGCGCGTCCTATCGCTGCGGTAAGATCGCCAGCAACAGATTACGCGAACTCGTTGGGCTGGAACACACCCGCTGCGAAGGCGATACCCTGGACCGCTACGGGCGTTTGCTCGCCACTTGCTACGCCACCACGACGGTTCTCAATGCCGAAATGATCCGGTTGGGCTGGGCGGTCGCCGACCGGCAATCTTCCAGCGCGTACATTGCCCTTGAGAACGAGGCGAGGCGAACCCGGCGCGGCATATGGGACGGTGACTTCCTGATGCCATGGGACTGGCGACAGGCCCGACGCACGGCGGCGGTGACAAATCCTACCTAAGCTTCTTCCGCCTTCTGGGCGTCGACGACGGCGAGGGCGGCCATGTTGACCAGGCCGCGAACGGTGATCGACGGGGTGACGATGTGCACCGGCTTGGCCAGCCCCAGTAATATCGGCCCGACCGAGACCCCCTCGCCAAGCGACTTGAGCAAATTAAATGCCGTGTTGGCGGCGTCCAGGGTCGGCAGGATCATCAGGTTGGCCTGACCCTTCAAACAGGAATTGGGGAAGACCCGTTCGCGCAGTTCTTCATTCAGTGCGGCATCGGCATGCATTTCGCCTTCGACTTCCAGTTCCGGGGCGATCTCGCGCAGGCGCTTGACGGCGGCCGACATTTTCAGCGCCGTCGGCGAATTGGCCGACCCGAAATTGGAATGGGACAGCAGGGCGATTTTTGGTGTGATGCCAAAGCGCCGCACCGATTCGGCCGCCATAATGGTCATTTCCACCAGTTCCTCGACCGAGGGTTCCGCCGTCACGTGGGTGTCGCAGAAGAAGAACGTGCCCTTCGGCAAAATCAGCGCGCTCATCGCCGAAACATCGCGCCCGCCTTCCTTAAGGCCAATAACATCGAGCACATAACGGACATGCCAGTCATACTGGCCATAGGTGCCACAGATCATGGTATCGGCTTCGCCGCGCAGCATCATCAGGGTCGCGATGACCGTGGTATTGGTCCGCACGATGGTCCGGGCGGCTTCCGGTGAGACGCCCTTGCGTTCCATCAGCCCGTGAAATTCCCGCCAGTAGGAATCGTACCTGGGGTCGTCTTCGGGATTGACGATTTCAAAATGCGTATCGACCGCTATCCTTAATCCCAGGCGTTCAATCCGGGCCTTCACCACATCGGGACGGCCAATCAGGATTGGCCAGGCCAGGCCTTCGTCGACAATGGTTTGCACGGCCCGCAGCACGCGCCGGGACTCGCCTTCGGTAAAGACCAGCCGTTTGGGGTTTTGCTTGGCCCGTTCGAAAATAGGCTTCATCAACATGCCGGACCGGAAAACGAATCGTCCCAGGCTTTCCTTATAGGCCTCGAAATCTTCGATGGGGCGGGTGGCGACGCCGCTTTCCATGGCCGCGCGGGCCACCGCCGGGGCGATTTCGACAATCAGGCGGGGGTCGAACGGCTTGGGAATCAGGTATTCGGGCCCGAAGGTCAGGTCTTCGCCCCGGTAGGCCGAAGCGACGATTTCCGATGATTCCGCCATGGCCAGGTCGGCCAGGGCCTTGACGCAGGCGACCTTCATTTCTTCATTAATGGTCGTCGCCCCGACATCCAGCGCGCCGCGAAAGATGAACGGAAAACACAGCACGTTGTTGACCTGGTTGGGATAGTCCGAACGGCCGGTGGCGATCACCGCATCAGGGGCGGCGGCACGGGCCTCATCGGGTGAAATTTCCGGGTCCGGGTTGGCCAGGGCCAAAATCATCGGCTTTTTGGCCATGCGCTTGACCATATCGGCGGTCAATACACCGGGTGCGGATAACCCCAAAAAGACATCGGCGCCGTCGATTACGTCGTCTAAGGTGCGGGCGTCGGTGTCGATGGCGTAGCGTTGTTTTTGTTCGTCCATTTCTTCGGTGCGGCCCGTATAGACGACGCCGATGCGGTCGATCAGCGAGACGTTTTCTCGCTTCAACCCCATGCTGACCAGCAAATCCAGGCAGGCGATCCCCGCCGCCCCACCGCCGGTCGAAACCAGTTTGACATCGGCCAGGGATTTGCCGACGACGCGAAGGCCGTTGAGCACCGCGGCGCCCGATACGATGGCGGTGCCATGCTGGTCGTCGTGAAACACCGGGATTTTCATGCGCTTGCGTAATTCGCGTTCGACTTCAAAACATTCCGGGGCCTTGATGTCTTCCAGATTTATGGCCCCGAAGGTCGGTTCCAGGCTGGCGATGATGTCGATCATTTTCGCCGGATCGGTTTCGTTGATTTCGATATCGAAGACATCGATGCCGGCGAATTTTTTGAACAAAACCGCCTTGCCTTCCATCACCGGTTTGGCCGCCAGTGGTCCGATGGCACCCAACCCCAGGACGGCGGTGCCGTTGGTAATCACTCCGACCAGATTACCGCGCGCCGTAACGCTTGAAACTTCGCCCGGATCATCGACGATGGCCTGGCACGCCACCGCCACACCGGGCGAATAGGCCAGCGCCAAATCAAGCTGGGTGGTCAGCGGTTTGGTCGCCATCACCTGTAGCTTGCCGGGCACCGGCAGGCGATGGTAATCGAGCGCCGCTTTTTCAAAACTTTCGGTCATCAGGTATCCCCCGGGGCATTTACATTGGCTTGTTGTGATGATGTTAGCAGAAGGTCAGGGCCCATGATATGCTCCGCCGGTATTTTTCCCAACCGACGGAATACCCCTGCATGGAAAGCGCCGCATCGCCACCGATAAACCCCTTGAAAGGGATCGGCTATATGCTGGCGACGATGTTCTTGTTTTCCTGCATCAACGGCACCGCCAAGACCTTGATCGAGACCATGCCGGTGGTCGAAATCGTCTGGGCCCGATACTTCTTCCAGATGCTGCTGCTGGTGTTGTTCTTCAGGGGGCGACTGGTCAAAATAGCCACCACCGGCAAGCTGAAACTGCAAATCGGCAGATCGCTGCTGTTGCTTTTTACATCCATCCTGTTCTTTACCGGCCTGGCCAGCATCCCCATGGCCGAAGCGACATCGGTGATGTTTGTCGCGCCGATCCTGGTCACGGCTTTGTCCCTGCCGATCCTCGGCGAACGGGTCGGCCCGCGACGCTGGGTCGGCGTCGGCATCGGTTTTATCGGCGCCCTGATCATCATCCGACCCGGCCTGGGCATCGCCCAACCGGCGATTTTGTATCCGCTGGCGGCGGCCACAATTCATGCGTTTTACCAGCTTTCGACCCGCTTTCTTAGCCGTACCGAAAGCACCCTGACGACGCTCATTTACACGGCGTCGACCGGGGCCGTGATCATGACCCTGGTGGTGCCGTTTTTCTGGGTCATGCCCGGTCCTTTCGAAATGGTCCTGATGGTGCTCATCGGGTTGTTCGCGACGCTCGGCCATTTCTGCCTGATCAAGGCTTTCGAAGCGGCCCCGCCGGCCATCATTTCACCCTTCCATTACACCAGCCTGCTGTGGGCGACGCTGTTCGGATATATCCTGTTTTCCGACCTGCCCGATATCTGGACCGTCATCGGGGCCTTGATTATCGCCGGCAGCGGCTTGTATATTTTCCACCGTGAACGCACCCGTGGCATCCTCGAAAGAACCGTGGAACCGACAACATGATTGCTAAACCGCCTTTCGTTATCGGCCATCGCGGCGCCTGTGGGCACGCACCGGAAAATACCCTGGGTTCGATCCGCAAGGCGGCCGAGCTGGGCGCGCGCTGGGTCGAATTTGACGCCATGCTGAGCGCCGACGATGAAATCATCTTGTTTCACGACGACGCGCTTGAACGGATTACCGGGCGCGACGGCTTGACGGCGGAAACGTCTTTCGACGTTCTTCGCACGCTGGATGCCGGAAGCTGGTTTTCCCATGATTTTGCGGCCGAAAGAATCCCGACATTGATGGAAGCCTTCACCGTGCTGGGTGAACTTGGCCTGGGCGCCGTGGTCGAAATAAAACCGAGCGATGGCCGTGGCGTTGAAACCGGGTCCCTGGTTGCCGCCGCCGTCCGCGACCACTGGCCGAGCCATCTGCCGGACCCGATCATTTCCAGCTTCAACGAAGACGGCCTGGCCCAGGCCCTGGATCACGCCCCGGAAATTCCCCGCGCCCTTAACCTGTATAAAAGCCTGGACGGCTGGCAGGACAAGATGGTGACATATGACTGTGTGGCGTTGCATTGCCTGGAATCACTGCTCAATGAAGCGGACGTGGCCAAAATTGTACGCACCGGGTATGATCTTCGGTGCTTCACGGTCAACGAGCCGGCGCGCGCCAGCGAGCTTCGCTCGTGGGGAGTGGCCTCGGTATTTACTGATTTCCCGGAACGGATATAGCCGATGCCGAACACTCTTATCGTCGATGATGATCCGCATATCGAATCGCTGTTCAAGGACAGCGGCGGCGAGGCCGGCAACCACTTCACGTTCGCCAGGTCCGACGATGACGCGCTGGCTATTTTGCAGGGCGAACACGAAATCGATATCGCCCTGGTCGCCATCGACAGCGACGCAATTGGTGGCATGGGCCTGTTCAAGCGACTGCGCGGCGGACGCCTGCGCATCCCGCGCATCGCCCTGACCTCGGGCACCGACCTGAAATTGATCCGCAGCGCCATGAACGACGGCGCCGTCGATTTTTTGACCAAGCCGGTATCGGTGGCCGACCTGAACGCCACCATCGGCAAGGTTTACCAGGACTGCGAGGCCCGCCGCGAGGCCTGGCGCACGGAATCAGAACTGGCCGCGATCCGCCGTGAAATTGATATCGCCGGAAATATTCAAAAACGCATCCTGCCCAATAAATTTCCCGAACGGGATGATCTGGACCTTTTCGCCAGGACAGCGCCTGCCAAGGATATAGGTGGAGACTTCTATGATTACTTCGACGTCGGGCCTGACAAGCTGGCCCTGGTGGTCGCCGATGTTTCGGGCAAGGGCGTACCTGCGGCCTTTTTCATGGCCGTCGCCCGGACCCTGATCCGGGCCACGGCGGCGGTTGAAGATCAACCCGGGCCATGCCTGGAACGGGTCAACTCGCTGCTGTTCCGCCATGATATTCCGGGCATGTTCGTATCCGTCTTCTACGGCATTTTGGATACCAAAAACTGGACCATGACCTATGCCAACGGCGGCCATTTGCCGCCGTACCTGATCCCCGGCGGTGATGGCGAGATCATCGCGCTGGGTGGCGGCGACGGGGTCGTGTTAGGTGTTCAGGAAGGCATCCCGTACGAACAGGAAACCGTTACCATCGATCCCGGCGCGGCGCTGTTTTTCTATACGGATGGGCTGACCGAGGCCTTCGATGTGAACCGCAACCAGTTTTCCGATGAACGGCTGCTGGAATATCTGGTCGATAACCGCAGCCTGTCGGCCCACGCGCTGACCGACAACGTCTTCGCCTTCGTCAACCTGTTCACCGGCGAGGCCCCGCAGTCCGACGACATCACCTCACTGGCGATTAAGCGTTTCTAGCAGCAGCCACCTTCCTGGATCGGTGGGCAGGGCACGGTGCCGAAGGAACAGAAGACGCAACAGTCGCCGGAATTTGGCTTCAGGACTTCGCCGCAGCCTTTGCAGTCATAAAAAAACTGGCAGGCGTCGGTGGGCATTTCTTCGGTTTCGTGATGCCCGCACAGGGGACAGGTGATGGTCGACTTAAGTTCTGTCATCGCTATTTTCTGGCTGTTGCCGGATAGCCTGCAAAGGTAGACGCATCGGCGATTTCGGTCAATTCGGCAACCGCGTCGTCATAAACCACGGTGGCGGTCTTGGCATCCATGTCGACTTTAACGGAAGACACCCCATCGACGCCCTTGAGCGCCTTGGACACGGTGATCGGGCAGAGCGCACAGGTCATGTTTTCAACATCGAGAACCGTGGTGCGTTCCCCGGCCAGGGCCGGTTGGCTGATGAAGACAACAAGTGCGAAAAGCGCGGTGAGGAGATATTTCATGGGTCGGGTTCCTTAATACAACAGCGGTGCGGCGAGGGTGATACCGAAGGCGGTAACGGCCAAACCGCCACCGATCCACAGCAAGATGGTATTGAGTCTGGAATTGATCGGCATGGCGCAGACGCCATCGGTGGCACACGCCGCCCGGCGCGCCGCCCGGGCTTTCCAGAAACCGTAGCCGACGCTGGCGGCGGCCAGGGTCAAAAAGATCGGCTGATAGGGCGACAGCGCCGTCAGGTTGCTCATCCACGCGCCACCGGTGCCCAGGGTTACAAATACCAGCGGCAGGATACAGCACGACGAAGCGAGCAGGCCGCCTAACAGGGCGCCCAGGCCGCTGGTTCGTTCTGGCGCTTTTGCGGCATCGTCCATAAGTCAAATTCCTTGTTGTTTCGAACAATTGCAGACATCATAAAACCTGTAGTCACTACAGGTACAAGGAATTTACAGTATGGCCCGATCAACTCCTCGTGAGGTTTCCATGAGCATCGGCGAGCTTTCGCGCCAGACTGGCTGCAAGATCGAAACCATTCGCTATTACGAAAAGACCGGGCTGATGCCCGCCCCGCCCCGCAGCCGCGGCCGTCACCGGGTATATGCCGAAGAACATCTTAAACGCCTGACGTTTATTCGCCGGGGTCGTGATCTGGGATTTTCCATGGATCAGCTAAAGGGTTTCCTGGCGATGATGGATGCCAGTGAATTGAGCTGTGGCGAGGTCGCCGTAGAAGTCGAACAGCACCTGGTCGCCGTCCGCCAGCGCCTGGACGGATTGAAACGCATGGAACGCACCCTGAGCGACACCCTGGCCCAATGTCATCGCGGCGGCCAACCCGAATGCCCGATCATCGACGCCTTGCAAGGCCCGACCCTGTGAACACGGCGGCGACACCAACGCCCCTGACCCCGGCCCAGGAAAAGCTGGTGCTGATCACCACGGCGGTGGTCAGCGGTATGGGTTTTGCCGATATGACGGCGGTCAACACCGCCTTGCCGGTCATTCAGATCGAACTCGCCATGGACGCCACCAGCGCCCACTGGGTCGCCGAAATTTACCTGGTGTTCGTGGCTTCCCTGATGATGATGGGCGGGGCGCTGGGCGACCAGTTCGGGCGGCGGCGCATATTGCGTTACGGAATCATCGCCTTCGCCGCATCTTCGGTGCTGTGTGCGGCATCGGATTCCGCCGCCATGCTGGTTTTTGGCCGCGCCACCCAGGGTATCGCCGCGGCGCTGGCCATGCCGTCATCCCTGGCCTTGCTGAACGCCTGCTTCCCGCCCGAACGGCGGGGCCGGGCGGTTGGTTCGTGGGCGGCCATAACATCGTTAATGATACCACTGGGACCAACGGTTGGCGGCGCGCTGGTCGATTTACTGTCGTGGCAGTGGATATTCCTGATCAACATTCCCATATCGGCCTTCACTTTGTACACCCTGCGCGGGGTCCCCTCGCCGCCCTATGACCCGCCGGTCGGCGGCCGCCTGGATATCCCCGGCGTGCTGGCTATAACGGCGGGCCTGGCATCCCTGGTGTTCGGCATGTTGGAAGGCGCCCGGCGCGGTTTCGGCGACGATATCGTGATCATTGCACTGGCCGCCGCCGCCGTGCTTCTGCCCTTGTTTATCGTCATCGAAGCGGTGCGCCGCGAGCCCATGTTGCCGCTGTGGATGTTCCGGCGTCGGGCGTTCGCTATGGCCAATTTGCAAACGGCGCTGTTCTTCGGGGGGTTCCACGGTACGATTTTCCTGTTGCCGTTTTTCCTGCAACAGGTGTTCGGATATTCGGCGTTTCAGGCCGGTGCCACGGCGGTGCCGATATCCGCCGCGATCATTATCATGTCGCGCCCGGTCGGGCGTTTCATGGACAAATTCGGCCCCGGCCCCTTGCTGGCGACCGCCCCGTTCCTGGTCGGCACCGGCCTGTTTATGTTGGCCCAGTGCCCCGCCGACGGCACCTTTCTGGGAGATATCTTACCGGCGATTATGTTTTTCGCCATTGGTATCGGCTTATATGTCACGCCGATTACCACCGTCTCCATGAACGCCGCTGGCGAAGGCCGCAGCGGGCTGGCTTCGGGCGTCAACAATACGGTCGCCCGGGTCGCCGGCCTGATCGCCATCGCCCTGTTCGGTATTTTGCTGACCGCCGATTTTTCCGCGACCCTGGTTCAGGGTTTGGGGCCCCTGGGACTGGACGCCGACCAGATGGCCGCCGCGACCGGGCAAATCAAACGCCTGGGCGCCATGACGCCGCCCGATACCCTGAGCGTGGCCCAGGCCGAACACTTTCGCACACTGGTCCGCCAGGCCTTCGCCAGCGGCTTTAAAAGCGCCGTCACGGTGGCCGCCGCGTTGATGTTTCTGGCCGGTGTGGTCGGCTTTGCGACCTTAAGAAAAATCACCGCGACGCCGGGGGATTGAACGATCAGCGGTCCAGGCGCATGTGCGGCACGCCGTTGCCGGTTTTCTCGGCCGTTTTAAAATTCTCGTCTAGGGTACACGATACGCGCTGCCGGAAATTCGAGAAGCTGGCAAAGGAAACCACATCGACCGGTTCATCAAAATGAAATGTCACCCGATTTCGACCCGCCGATTGCAATCGGGTTATGCCGATGACTTCGCCGGCAAAATATTGGCCCAGGTAGGTGCCGCTGACGCGTTCGCCAATATACAAAGGAGCGGTATTTTGGCCGTTGCCCGCTGCGGCATGCAGGACATTCCAGTCTTTGTAGCCCAACTGATGAGCGACAACTTCCAGCGATGCGCTATGCGTGATCGCGTGGCCTTCACTTTCGAGCTTTGCCCGCAAACGTCTGGCCTGGGATTTCAGGGATTGTACGGATGGTATCGAGGTATCTTCATTCATTATCTCGCCTCACACAGGTTAACATGTGGTCCAATGAATGGTGCCCGCATTGCCACTTAACCACATGAAAATGTGTTAGCGGATAAAATCAAATAACGGCTTCACCATGGCTAAAAGCCAGCGAGCGGCAGGGGCCGTTTCCCATTGCGGCGAACCTACTGGCTCCTGCCCGCAGCGTCAACACCTATGGGATCACTACAACGACTGAGCCAATTTGCGGGCCTCGAAGATGGCCATGGATGCGGTTCGTGCGGCGATTGCATCGCCCAGCGTATGAACTTCCAGGGTACTGTCCGTCAGGGCGGCGAAAAGGTGATTTTCCGGGGTGTTGGTACAAGCCAGGACCAGGCTGTCGAAATCGCGTTCTTCTTCGTCGCCGGTATACAGGTTGACCAGGGTCGCGGTGTTTCCCTGCCACGACTTAAGGCCGGTCGAAACCACCGTTTCCACACCCATTTTCCAAAAGCGTTCCCGCGTGGTATCGGCAGTGCCGGAATATTGCAGCTGGTCACACGGCGCATCGGAGGCAGTGACCAAAGTTACCATATGCCGCTGTTCGGCCAGGTGCAGCGCCGTTCCCGAAGCCGGCCACCAGCCGTTGATGTCATCGAGCAACAACACATTGCTGCCCGGAACAATCGAGCCATCAAGCACATCGTGGGCCGTGCATACGTTTTCCTGATCCGCTCCGGGAAGGCTGTCACGACCGGGGAACGGCCGCATATATCCCGAGCGGCTGGGTTGTGATCCGGTACACAGGACGACCACGTCGGCATCGCTGCCGGTTATGTCAGGGGCGGACAGGTCGGTATTGAGCCTGACCCGGACCTGCAGCTTTTCCAACTGCTGGGCATACCAGGAGATCAGGCCCCCAATTTCGCCGCGTTCGGGTTGGCCGGCGGCGAGGCGGAACTGGCCGCCCAATTCTGACTGCCGTTCGACCAGGGTGACCCGGTGGCCGCGTTCAGCCGCGACCCGCGCTACTTCCAAACCACCGGGGCCGCCTCCGACAACCAGAACATGGCGCGGCGTCGCCGTGGCCGGGCCGCTATCGCCCTGCCATTCCCATTCGCGCCCGGCGCCGGGGTTGACCAGGCAACTGAGCCAGTAGTCGCGCAATCGCCGACCGATGCACTGTTGGTTGCACGATATGCAGGGCCGAATGTCTTCCGCGCGGCCGGCGGACGCCTTGTTGGCCAGGTGCGGATCGGCAATTTGCGAGCGCACCAGAGATGTCAGATCACAAACCCCGTCTGAAAGGGCCTGTTCGGCATTGGTGGGTGTCTTGATCCGGGATTCCGCCGTTATCAGGGCGTGCTTGACGACGCCTTTGTACGCCTGGGCATCGGGGATACCGACATTCATTTTGTACTGGAAAGACGGGATGATCTTGGAAAATTCAGTAAGATAACTGCCGGTACCGACCGAGAAATAGTCGACCAGGCCGCGCCCGTCCAGCCAGGCGGCGACTTCCAGTTTGTCGTCCAACGTCATGGCGCCGGCATGGGGTTCGGCGCCGGTCACGGTCATGCCGATGATGAAGTCTTCACCATTGAGCGCCCGAATGCGCGTGATGATTTCTTGCACAAAGCGAACCCTGTTTTCCAGGCTGCCACCCCATTTATCGTCGCGCCTGTTGGTCACCGGCGACCAGAACTGGTCGATCAGGCAGTTGTAACCGGCGAACAGGTCGCAGCCGTCGAAGCCCGCCGCCGCCATGCGCCGAGCGGCCTGGACGAAGCCGTCGATGACTTCTTCGATCTGGCTTTCAGACATGGCATGGCTGCCCCACGGGTCGTGAAATGAAACCTGGCCCGAAGGCGACCAGTAGGGCGCCCACGAATTGTCCTGATCGCCGTGACCGCCGACATGATAAATTTGCTGACAAATGGCCGCACCTTCGTCATGAACGGCATCGGTTATTTTGCGGAAATGCGGGATCACCTCGTCGCTGTCACAAATGAAATTGCCGCGCGTCAGAATACCCGTGGGGTGCGCCGGCATGGGTTCGGCGACGATCATCGCCGCACCACCACGTGCCCGTTCGCGGTAGTAACCCAGGTGGCGTCGCCCCGGCAGGCCCTCTTCCGACATATTGGGTGTGTGGGCCCCGAAGACGATGCGGTTGCGCAGCTCCACATGGCGCAGTTTGATTGGCGAAAACAGGATCGGAAATGCATTCGACATGGCGGCCTCCCTAAAAGCACAGTTAACACATATCAATCTGTTTGCTATTCTGCCACCATGAAATCCATGCCAAACACCGATACCATCAATGACCAACAAATCGCCACCTACCAGGAACAGGGCGCCGTGTTGTTACCGGGTTTGTTCAAAGACTGGACGGAGATCCTGCGTGCCGGGATCGAACGCAACCTGAACGAACCCGGCCCGCACGCGGCGGAAAACCTGAAAGAGGGCGATTACGGGCGGTTTTTTGATGATTACTGCAACTGGAACCGAATCCCGGAATTCACCGATTTTGTGAAAAATTCACCGGCCGCCGCCGTCGCCGCCAGGCTGATGGGCAGCAAACAAGTGCAGGTCTTTCACGACCATGTGCTGATCAAGGAACCCGGCACATCCAACCCGACGCCGTGGCATCAGGATTCACCCTATTACTTTGTCGATGGTGAGCAGACCCTGAGCTTCTGGGTGCCGGTCGATCCGGTCAAAGAGGCATCCTTAAGATTGATTGCCAAGTCGCACACATGGGAAAAGCCGGTTTTGCCGACCCGCTGGTTATCCCAGGAAGACTTCTATCATTCAAATGATGAGTACCTGCCCGTCCCCGATCCCGATGCCGAGCCCGGCAAATTTTCGGTCCTCGAATGGCCCATGGAACCCGGCGATGCGGTGGCGTTCCATTACAAAACCGTGCATGGCGCGCGCGGTAACCTGGCGACCACCCGGCGTCGGGCCTTCGCCCTGCGCTTCGTTGGCGACGATGCCCGTTATGTGGAACGGGCCGGGCCGACCTCGCCGCCCTTCACCGGCCACGGCATGAATGCCGGCGAGCGCCTGCGCGAAGACTGGTTCCCGGTGATTTGGCAGGAATAGGGGCTAGATCCGATCACGTTTAAACGTGAACTGATCTAGGCCTTCTTTTTTTTCTTGCCGGATTTACCAAACAGGCGTTGCCAGAAGGAAAGCTTGGGCGCTTTTTTCTTTTTCTTGAGTTGCACTTTTACTGCCGGTTTTGCATCGCCGAGCCCGATGGCGTGGGGATTGTTGTGGGTGTAAATCGCGTGAAAATCGCCGTCATCGTTAACTGAATAATATCCGATTTTGGCCAGGGTATTGTCTTTGGCGCAACGGGCGGCGGCGTCGGCTTCGGCGGCGGGCTTGCTGGTAATGCTTTCGCTGTATTCGACACGACCCTCTTTTAAGGCTTGGCCAGCCTTGCATAGATAAATTTCCGTCGTATCCGACATTGGGGCTCCTGATCGGTTGCCTGGCATCAATTTTACAATTGCCGTCAGGGGGTATATTTTTTCGTCCAAATCAATATATTGATCTAGCGATTTCACCATATAGCTACCCTCGCCCGGCGGCAACGCCGATGACAATGTTTTCAAAAAAGGAACGTGAGTATTATGGCGACCTTCGAATTGACGGACGAAAATTTCGCCGAAACCGTTGAAAAAAACGATATCATCATCATCGATTTTTGGGCCGACTGGTGCGGTCCCTGCAAAACATTCGCACCGACCTTCGAAAAGGTTTCACAAAATCACGCTGATATCGTGTTCGCCAAGTGCGACACCGAAAAGCAGGCGATGCTAACCTCTCAGTTCAACATAAAATCAATCCCGACGCTGGCCATCCTGCGAGAAAAGGTCCTGCTTCTCAGTCAGGCCGGCGTGCTTCCCGAAAGCGCCTTCGAGGATATTATTTCACAGGTCAGGGCTCTCGACATGGCGAGTGTTCATGGCGCCATGGCCGAAGATGATGAAAAAGCCGACGGTCCGAGCGGTAATTGAACCCGAAGAAATCAGGATTTATCAAGGATATTGCGCCCCGAGGCCGTAATGTGAGCCTTGTCGAACCCGGCCCCGAACGGGCTTAGTTCGAGCCAATTGGCCTCGCGACATTCCGCCAGAGTGCGCAGCAAGACCGAGCCATCATCGACACTGGGGACGGCGATATCGCCCGACATATTAAGCAATTCAAGAAGCAGTTCTTGTTGCGGGAGAGGTTTTTTCACGAGCTTACTTTCCTTGTTACGTGCCTGCCATATGGGTCGAATGCTAGCCGGTCAGTGTTTCCCAAATACCCTATGAAAGAAGAAAAAAGCAATACGTCTAGAGTGCTTTTTTTCAAAACTTCAGCATTTCGGCAGATTTTCAACTCTTCGTGAGCATGGCCGGTGGTTCATATCACGATACGTACAATTGCGCTATTAAGGAGCCCACCCAGAAACTTGGTAGAAGCATCATGACCTTGAAAAACAGCCCCGCTTTGATAATTCGCAGCCATTTACTGGCCATTTCCTTTTTGTTGATGACCCTGGTGTTTGTGCCAGCCACCGCAAGGGCGGATGGACATTTGCACTATCAGCCGTGGCTGAAGCAATCTTCCGGTGATTTACGGGTCGACCTGGCGGCGGCGAAAGACCAAGGCAAACATCTCGCCCTGATTTGGGAACAGGGTGGCTGCGTGTATTGCAAGAAAATGCACGAGGTCAATTTTCAGTACGAGGAAATCGTTCAAATCATCACCGAAAAATTCTACCCCGTGCAATTGGACATGCGCGGCGACCGGAAAATGATGGATTTTGATGGTGAAGAACTCGATGAATCCGGCCTGGCCCACAAACACGGCGTCAACGGCACGCCGATAATCGAATTCCGCGATGAGAACGCCGCCGAAGTGTTTCGCTTGCCTGGCTATGCCGAACCGTTGGTCTTCCACGGCGTTTTCGATTTTGTTGACGCCAAGGCCTACACCAATTCGGAACTTATTCCCTGGCTAAGGGCGAAATACGAAAAGCAGGGCGATCAACCGAACGACGGCTAAAGGGTAAATAATTCCTGAGGTTCTTCGATTCCGTCAAGGGTATGACTGCCGAGAGATTTCAATTCACCGCCGTTTTGGTGGGCGAACGCCGAAGAAATCAGCACCCGGGTATCGAGTACTTTGCATTGCCCCTCGATCCGCGCCGCCAGGTTAGCCGCGGCACCGATCACCGTAAACTCGATGCGTTCAGGACTGCCGATGTTACCATACATGACGTCGCCCAAATGCAAGCCCACACCGTAATTCAGCGGCGCATCTCCCGTACTTTGCCGAGACGCGTTTAGCGCCGCGATTCGGTCATCGGCATCTGTCGCCGCCTTAAGCGCCGCCTGACAGGCATCTGCCGACGACGTGACAATCGGAAATATCGCCAATGCCGCATCGCCAACAAATCGCAATACTTCGCCACCGCTATCCATCACCGCGCCGGCCATGCATTCCAGAAAACTGTTAAGCACAGTCAGGTAGTCGCCGCGTGGCATGGAATTCGCCAGCTTGACGGAACCCCGCAAATCGCAAAACCAGATGACGGCATGAATATCTTCGCCATCGCCACGGTGGATATTTCCGTTCATCACCTGTTTGCCGGCGCTGCGCCCCAGATACGCATTAACGATATTTTCTGAAATCTGTTCCTTAATCCCGACTTTGCAGGCGACACCCAGGCGTTTTTGTATGCGCAACAGGGACTTTATTTCCCGGTCCGTAAACCCTCCGGGGCGATCGGTCAGCCATGACCCGATGATACCGCCGTCGTCTCTGGATGCCCCGAAAGGCACGATGTAGGAGAGATAATCGGTGCCGCCCTGGTCCTTGAATTCCTGCAGTACCGGGAAATCAATATTCGCCTCTTCGCCGATCAGGCGGCGGCGAAAGGATGTCGTCAACGTTTCGATCATCCAATAGAGCGGGCTGTCCAGCCATGCCTGGTCCTGTTGACCGGACTGATGGTAGTTGGTTTCAATGTCGCCATCGCGGCGCCAGGCTATGGATACGGCACCAAATAGCGGGTGCAGGGTTTCGAACGCGATATGCGCTCGAAACAGGGGTATCCCGGCGCCAAGGAGTCGATTGAAACATTGCTTGGCAAGTTCTGGCAGTTCGATTCGGCCCAACGCCTGGTCCATTAACCAGTTGGCGATCTCGTCGATCAGCGCGTCATTGTTTGATTTTGCTAAATTGTTTTCCACCAGACCAATTCCCTTTTCGCTTTCGCGAAAATATATCACGGGATGGGTCTAGGGCGATACCGTGCTGGCTTAGCTGGCTTTCGCCATTTCGACGGGTTTCTGAAGCTGTTGAAGAATATCCACCCAATGTTGTTCACAACATTTTTCGACGGCCCGCTCATACCCAAGCGTCTTGACCAGCATATCGGCATGGTACTGGTCCTGGGCAGCGTAATAGTTTTCGGCGTCGCGTAATTGTGGTGACATGTGTTTTCTCCGTGTTTGGGTCGCTTTCACATCAACTCTTATTTCCAGACTCTACCGCCAGAACATGACAATACCCTGACAAGTTGCATTTTTTTTCGAAAGCCCCGAAAACACCATTTCGGACAGCGAAATTCCCCGATATGCTGATGTCTTGTACAGACAAGGAGTGGGCGGCAATGGACAGGGTTCTCTATATCGTTAATCCGACCAGCAATGGCGGGACGGGAATCAAGGTCTGGGAGCGCTATAATCAGCAATTGTCGGAACCCTTGCCGGCCCAGGATGTTCACTTCACCCGCCACTGCAATCATGCCCGGGAACTCGCAAGTGCGGCGCTCGACTACGACCTGATCGTCGCCGTCGGTGGCGACGGCACCGTCGGCGAAGTCATATCGGGCATTATGTCCTGCGATTCCGAAGCCGGGCGCCCGGCCCTGGCCGTGCTGCCGGCGGGCACGGGCAATGACATCGCCCGTCATGTCGGCGCCTTTCCGCTGGAAAAAGCCATCACGACCCTTCAGGGGCGGCAGTTTAAATCCTTTGATTTGATCCGCATTGCCTGTCAGGGCGACGACGGTCCGCTCGTCCGTCACGCCTTTTTGTATGCCACTGCCGGATTTTCCGCCTTGTTGAAATTCAAACCCTGGATGAAACGGTATCTGGGCCCGGCCATAGGAACCTATCTGTCGATGATTCTGGCGTTGCTGGATTTCCAGGCCCCGAAGATGACCGTTTCCTGGGACGGCGGCGCCTATACCGGCCCCTTGTGGATGGCCATTGCAGCCAATGGCGAGAGTGTGGCGGGCGCCAGTATTCGGCTGGCACCGGGGGCCAAAACCGACGATGGCGCGCTCGATTTACTCCTGATTCCGGCGAAATCGAAACCGGTAATGCTCGCCACCATACTTCCGAAAATTCCGACCGGTCGGCATATTGGCGTCGCGGGCGTCGAATATTTCCGTTCCACCATCATGGAAGTGGACGCAGACCGTGCGGTCCGGGTCGAAATCGATGGCGATGTGTATGGCTACACGCCGGCGCTCTTTAAGGTCTGCCCGATGGCGTTGAGAGTCCTGTCGGCATGACGGTATTGTCATTTTCGGGTGTACCTTTCATAGTGTTTTGCTAATATTGGGTGAGCAGAAAAACAGAAAGACGCAGAGACATTGGATACACCCCAAAACAATCGCCGGCTGGAGCGCAAGGCCCACCGTACGAAACTGGTACTGACCTTTGAGAACGGGACCAGAATTTCGGGGTATTCCGACAACGTCAGCCTGAACGGTCTGTTGCTAACTCCCGATGCACCGGTCGACGGGATCGAAACCGGCATGTCGGGGGTAATTCGGGCCGAACCTGACCTCGACAACCTGGGTTTCTCGTGCCGGGTCACGCGTGTTTCCGAAAATGGCATTGGCCTTGTTTTGACAGACGATGCTGCCTCGTTCGGGATGTTCGTCACCCATGACATGATGCTGGACTTGCTAACCGGTATTAATAATTTCTTCGCCCGCGATATGAATTTTGAAGACACGCTGAAGACCGGTGTCGAACACATCAAGGAATATTTGGAAGCGGAAGCGGCATCCCTGTTTCTGCTTGAAAATGCCGATCGGGACCTGATTTGCCGGGCCTGCGCCGGTCCGGTCGATATAACCGGCATGCGACTGGCCCCAGACGAAGGGATTGTCGGACTCACCATTTTGGAAGGTCAGACACAGATCATACACGACGTTAATGCTGATTCCCGTTTCGCCGCGCGGGTCGATGAAGCCACCGGGTTCACCACACAATCCATCCTGAGCGCGCCGCTTATTATCCAGGGCCGAACCATCGGCGCCATGGAAGTCCTTAACAAACACGGCAACGGCCTGTTTGCCGGGCACGACCGTGTCGTTCTGGCTGTTCTCGCCTCGGCAACGGCCATGGCCATCCAAAACGCCCGCAACGCCGAACATTTCGTTCAGGACAAGCGCGCACAGGTGATGGGGCTGGAAGCTCAGGTCAATGAAAAAATCAAGGCTTTGGAAAACAGGGAACGTCGGGAAGTCACCATCTTGAATAATATTGCCGATGCCGTCATCACCATCGACAAGGGCGGCAATATAACCATGTTCAATTCCGCCGCCGAATACATGTTCGGCTATCAGGCCGATGAAGTGGTTGGAAAAAATATCGCGATCCTGCTGCCCCAGGAAGAACGTTCGCACCATGATGATTATCTTGCCAACGCCAAGATGCAGGCGCCGCGCATCATCAACAAGGTTCGCGACCTGGAAGGCCTACGTAAGGATAACACCCTCTTCCCGTTGGAGCTGAATGTCTCGCCGCTGAAGACGGGTGACGAAGTCGGTTATATAGGCGTGCTCAGGGATATCAGCGACCGCAAGAATTTGGAACAGAAACGCGATCAGGAAGCCGGCCTGAACGCGTTGATGTATGCAATTGGAACTGCTGCGACGCAATGTGATGACATGGAAACCCTGTATCAGTTGTGTCTCGATGAAATTGGCACTTTTTTGCGTTGGCCGGTCGGGCACGTTTACCTGCGTTCGAAGCACGATGGATTCCTTCTTGAATCGAAACCCATCTGGCATCTGGAAGACGCCAAGAAATTCCACGCATTCCGTGTCGAGACCGATCGCACCGATTTCAAAATGGGTAAAGGTTTGCCGGGAACGGTGGCGCTTTCGGGCAAACCCAAGTGGATCGACGATGTAACAAAGTCAGACAACTTTCAGCGCGCGAAAGTCGCCGAAAAATGCGGCATACGTTCCGGCCTGGCGATACCGGTCATCGTCGATGGGCAGGTTATTTCGGTGCTGGAATTTTTTGCCACCGAAACCATTCCCCGTGACACCGTCCGCGATCGGGCGCTGGCCCAAATCACCCAGCAAATCGGCCTGTCGGCGAGCCGTATCCGTGCCGAAAAAGCCTTGGGTGAAAGCGAGAAACGCTTTCGCGGCATTGTCGAAAATGCCGGCGATGCCATATACATTCACGACCGGTTCGGAAAAATATACGACGTCAACCAGAACGCCTGTGATGAACTGGGCTATACCCACGATGAACTCCTGAGCCTGACCATCGCCGACCTGGAAGCCAGCCTGGACATGGATGGACTGCGGGAAACCTGGGATGCCGGGGCCGCCGATCCGGATAAATACCCGGTCACCCTGGAAGGCACGCACCGCCGCAAGGACGGATCCTCATTCCCCATGGAAGTCCGCCTGGGGGTGCTGAATTTTCAGGGCGAAAATATGTTTATCGCCATCGTGCGCGACACAACGGCGCGCAGGGCGGCGGAAGAAGAAATTCGCCTGAACGAAGAACGCTTCCGCGATTTCACGTCGACCGCTTCGGATTGGGTCTGGGAAATGGGACCGGACTTGCGATTTACGTATATTTCAGACCGTTTTTTCGATTTATACCCGATTGCAAAAGACGCCATCATCGGCAAGACCCGCTGGGAATACGTCAGCCAGAACATCGTCGACAGGGACCCTGAAATCTGGATTGAACACCAGAAATCCCTGGAACGGCATGAACCGTTCCGCAATTTCTATTACCGCAGCGGCGATGCCGAAACGGGTCGGCATATCAGCCTCAACGGTAATCCTGTTTTCGCCAAGGATGGTACTTTCGCCGGATATCGGGGAACCGGTGCGGATGTGACGGCGCTCAAGAAAATGCAGGAGAACATGATCCGCGCCAAGGAAGACGCCGAAACCGCCAATCTGGCGAAATCCGGTTTCCTGTCGTCCATGAGCCACGAATTAAGGACGCCGCTCAACGCCATTCTCGGCTTCGGACAAATGCTTCAGTACAACCCGAAAGAGCCCCTAACTGAAACCCAGCAAACCAGCGTCGAATATATTCTGAAGGGCGGTGCGCACCTGTTGGAACTGATTAACGATGTGCTGGATTTGGCCAAAATCGAAGCCGGCAAGATCGAACTTTCGAATGAGGACATCCGCCCGGCGAACATCGTCAACGAGTGCCGGGAATTGGTCGAAGAAATGGCCGCCAAACGTAACATCACCATCGTCTCGCCCGATCCGAACCAGAAAACTGGCTTCATACACGCCGATTACACACGCTTGAAGCAGGTTTGCCTGAACCTGATGTCCAACGCCATTAAATACAATAATGAGGGCGGTTCTATTACCATAAAGTTTGATGAAATTAATCCAGGCCAGTTGCGGTTTTCGGTAATCGATACCGGGCCCGGTATCCCGCTGGCCAAACAAAGTGGTTTATTCACCGCGTTCAATCGCCTGGGTGCCGAAAACAGTGAAATCGAGGGGACGGGCATCGGCCTGGTGGTGTCGCGGGACCTGGTCGAACTGATGGCGGGAACCATCGGCTTTGAGAGTATGGAAGGCAAGGGCAGCACCTTCTGGTTTGAATTGCCGCTGTCCGAAACCACCGGCGACGAGGGGATCGCGGCAAAAGAGGAAGCGCTCGGCGGGGCCGGCGGCCAATTGCAGCGGATCGACGCAACTTTACTTTATGTGGAAGATAATCCTTCGAACCTGCAATTGATGGAAATGATCGCCTCCCGGGTCGACGGCCTGGAAATGATTTCGGCCCATACCGCCGAACTGGGCATCGATCTGGCCAGAAGCAAGCTGCCAGATGTGATTATTCTTGATATTAACCTGCCCGGAATGGACGGATACGAGGCCTTGAAAATATTGCAAAAAACGGCCGAGACATGGGATATTCCGGTACTGGCGCTGAGCGCCAACGCGACGTTGCGTGACATCGAAAAAGGGGCGCAGGCCGGCTTCCTGAAATACCTGACCAAGCCGATTCAGGTGACGGAAATAACCGAAGCGATTGAAGCCGCCCTTGAAAGTCGCCCCACACCATGACCGCCTCACGGGATCACTTACAGGTCGATCTGCACGGCATATTGGGCGACAAGGGCTTGCTTGGAAACGATGATGACCGCCAGCGTCACGCCACAGACACCAGCGGCTGGGGCACATCCTTGCCGTGGCTGGTGGCTTGTCCGTCGACCACGGCCGAGGTTTCCGCCGTGATGGCATTGTGCAATGAACACGGCATATCCGTCGTACCCCAAGGCGGCCTGACCGGCCTGGCCGGGGGTGCCGTGCCGGTTTCGGGCGGGCTGGCGTTATCCCTGCACCGGATGAGCGGAATAGAAGAATTCGACCCGGAATCCAGAACCCTGGAAGTCTGGGCCGGCACCACGTTGCAGGAAGCCCAGGATTATGCCGAAGATCACGGCTTCCTGCTGGCGCTGGACCTGGGCGGGCGCGGGTCGTGCCAGATTGGCGGCAATGTTTCGACCAACGCCGGCGGCAACCGGGTCATCCGCTATGGCATGACGCGGGAACAAGTGTTGGGGCTTGAAGCCGTGCTGGCCGACGGCACGGTCATCGACGCCCGCAACAAGCTGCTGAAAAATAATGCCGGTTTCGATTTGAAGCACATGTTCATCGGCACCGAAGGCTGCCTGGGTATCGTTACCCGGGTGACCTTGCGATTGCGGGCCCTGCCCCGCAGCCATTCCGTCGCCTTGTGTGCGTGTCAAAAATTTGACGACGTAATAGGGCTGCTGCGCGCCGCCGAACAATCCCTGAGCGGTAACTTGTGCGCGTTCGAAGCCATGTGGCAGGAATTCTATGACCTGGCCCAAGACGTTACCCCCGGTTCCCGCCGGGCCTTCGATGCAGATTATCCCCTTTACGTTCTGATCGAAACCCGGGGCGGTGATCAGGGCCGCGATCAGGAAGCGTTGGAACAATTCCTGGACGAGGCCGCAAGCAATGCGTTGATCCAGGATGCCGTGGTTTCCCAATCGAACGACGATGTCGCCCGGTTGTGGTCGTTGCGGGATGCCTCGAGCGAAATCGCGCGGGTTCTCGTAAACTTCGCCAACCTGGATGTCAGCATCCCCATTGGCCGCATGGAGAATTTCATCGATCGGGTGCGCGACGCCCTCAATTCCCGCTGGCCACTGGCCCGGGGGGTGTACTTCGGCCATATCGGTGATAGCAACTTACATGTGGTTTTCGGTTCGCCTGAATTTCCTGTCGCCGATAAAAAACAGGCCGAAGCCCTGGTTTATGAAGTGGTTCGGGAAATGGGAGGATCGATTGCCGCCGAACACGGCATCGGCCGAATGAAACGGGATTATCTGGATTATTCGCGAACCGCCGCCGAAATCGAGATGATGCGGACCCTGAAGCGGGCCCTTGATCCCAAAGGCATCCTTAATCCGGGCGCCGTGATTTAACGCACATTGGACTTGAAATACGCTGAAAATCCGGGGATCATCTCTGGTAAGGATATGTGTTGCGTGAAGGATAAGGATTTAGTCACAGCATTCGGGAGTTAGATCATGACCGGACAACTGCACGAACATCGCCATTGGACCAGGTATCCCGCCGAAAACCCCGTTGTTTTCACATCCAACGGCAGGTCCCGAAAAGGCCGACTACGCGATATTTCAGCCAGCGGCGCCGCCTTCGAACTTGAAAACGTCGACAGCGATGATGATCGTGGCATGCTAACCGTCGACGATTTAGGTGTTTACGAAACCCAGGTCATCCGCGACATGGATGACGGCTTCGCGGTGATGTTGAACCTGGACGAAGGCGAACAGGCCACCCTGCAGGACGAACTGGCCGATTACTTCTACCAAGAAGATCAGGGTTTCGATTAAGACTGCGCCCACCGACAACTCACGTTTTGCAGTTGATTGATACGGCTCCCTCAAGGGCAAGCACCTCGCCCTTTGCTTGCGCCAAATCACCTTCTTTGTCGGCGCCAAAAATGGATCCCAAAGGTAGGAGAGTCAAAGCAACGCTGACCGTATCGGCGATCGCCGCGTTATTTTGTTGATACACAAGATGATTTCTTTTAGCCCGCTTGTTTTCGAGCGTTTCTTTTGTCTCTCCAACGGACAGGCCCCTGTAATTCGCCGACAGAATGCCTGCGGGGGTATCGAAGATGCGCCCGATGCACATCCTGCCAAGGCCAGGGGCAAGGACGGGGATAACACATGCCGTTTTAAAACGCATTTTTCTAACTCCGACTTTATTTTGAATGGATGATATTTGTTTCATGATTTTGATAATGGGTTTCAGAATTTGTAGGCAAGAACTGCCACTGCCATAAATTGATTGGCGCTACCTTCATTTTTTACCAGGGGGCTGTCTGCCGCATCGCCGGTCAGCCTTGAAAAACCGAGATTGCCGCTGAACATCCAGTTTTCACTGATCGTCCAACCCAATTCCGCACCTACACTTACGGATTTGATACCGGATTTGGCATCGAACCGTGAATGAACTGAGGTGGCCGCCTGGTCTTGGCTCACACCAAAATAGCTTTGCATGTGATCCTTATCGGCCCAACTCGTTCGCAGGGAAGGCGTCAGCGTGAGTCTGTCGTTCAGCTGCAGGGCATAGCCAACTTGACCACGGAACACCTAACCGTTGTTATCTGAGCCGAGCGCGTTTTCGAGCGTGACACCATATTTCCAACCGGATTACTTTGCATCGAAGTTAACTCCTGCAATCGCTACGGCATGACCCTTGATATCGCCCATGCCATCAAGAGCCGTGTTCGCGCTTTGCTCTCGGCCGCCGTTATAGGCCAGGCCGATATGTGCGCGATACGAACCTTCGGGCCGATACAATTTTGCGACGCCGACGTCCAGTGTTCCGGGAACACTAAGTGTGATGTCGTGCAGGCCCAATTGAAGCCCCTCACCGCCCGCAGGAACGACCGGCGCCGATTGCCAACCAAGAGAAAGGAATGGTATCGCGCCGTTGGGCAATTTATGAAACTCTATGGAACCCACGGCGGCGATGTATCTGGGTCGTGACGGCTTAATTCAGGACGGATGAATTTGTCCGGAAATAGACCGGTAAAGTTAAGCTGTGATTCCGCATTTCCCAAAATTTAGAAAAAGCTTTTAAATATCAACGGTCTGTGAGGAAAAATGATGCCCGGGGGCGGATTTGAATCACATCAGCACCGGGACGACGCAGCTGATCGCGACGACGATCTATTTGCCTTTTGTCATTTACACTTCATGACATGTGCATCAGTCGTGTACGACGGCCGAGCGGTACAGGTGCCATGTGGCGTGGCCAAGGACCGGCATGACAACGGCAAGGCCGAAGAAAAACGGTAGCGAACCAATGAGCAGGGACGTCGCCACGGTGACCCCCCAAATTCCCATGGTGATCGGGTTGGTCAAGACGACCCGGATCGACGTATCAATGGCCACCCTGAGTTTGACCTTTCTGTCGAGCAGCATGGGAAACGAAATCACGCTGAGGGTCAGCACAACGACAGAGAATATAAAGCCGGTGGCGCAACCGACAAATATCAACTGTCGTCCGACTTCCGAACCAAACACGAGGGAGATAAACTCGTCGACCGAATCCAGCATAACGCCGCCGGTCATATCATGAAAAATCGCCCACGCCGCGCCCATCCACAAAAAATAGATAGCCGTCAACAACAGGCCAAGAAGCGCAATGGCGCCAATCGACGGCGACTTGATGACTTCGAATGCATGCCATCTTGATGTGTCGATGCCAGCCTCACGACGTCGGCTCAATTCATACATGCCCAGCGCCGCCAGCGGTCCGACCAGGGTAAATCCGGCCAGCGCCGGGAAAACCAGGAACAACACGTCGTAGCCCCCGTAAAGCCGGGCCGCGACCAGGGTAACGATCGGATAAATCAAACACAGGAAAATCAGATGGGTCGGCATCGCATTGAAATCGGCGATGCCCTTGACCACGGCGTCTTTCAGATCCGATGGGCTAATCGACCGGATATCTGGTTCATGATCCGCATCCGCTTGGATACCGGTGAGTGAATTTTCATACGCCATAATCGCATCTCCCCATGTGGCTACCCCACCAGGACGCTATAACTATGGTGACCAGGAACTCCCGCGAATCAAATACTGCCTGTCACAATAAGTTATGGGCGATCAGTAGTAGAGCTTCGCCTCACTTATACACCCACGTCTCTGAAATGCAATTGACTTTAATAACCATTATAAATTATACGTTTCAGTAAGTTGCAAGTCGTGTAAAGTAAATGATTCGAGTAAATTCGGACTATTTCTATATTAGATAAATATAATATAAGGTGAATTGATAGAAACGGCCGAAGTATATAAAGCTAAAGAAGCAAGACAGTTCTAACTATTGTTAATTTAAGGGCTTTCGACGGGGGTAATTCCAAATGTTCTTGGCTATCGTGCTTGTTGTCCTGACGATTGGGTCAGTGATTTTTCATTTTATGAGCCCTTGGTGGTGGACGGAAATTGCGTCCAATTGGGGTGCTATCGACACGACCATCCTCATAACATTCTGGATTACCGGCGTCGTCTATGTCGCGGTGTTGTTGTTTACGGCGTACTGCCTTTACAAATACCGCTACCAGGCTGATCGCCGCGCCGAATATGACCCGGAAAATTCCAAACTGGAAATCCGCCTGACCATCCTGACCGCAGTGGGCGTCGCCGGCCTGCTGATCCCCGGCCTGGTTACGTGGGGCGATTACATCACCCCGCCAGATGACGCCACCGAAATTGAAGTCGTCGGCAAGCAGTGGGAATGGAGCTATCGATTGCCCGGCAAGGACGGCGTGCTCGGTACCACCAACATCAGGTTCATGACAGGTAACAATTCATTTGGTGTAAACCCGAACGATCCCGCCGGACAGGATGATATCCTGATCGAAGGCGATAACCTGCATTTGCCGCTCGACAAGCCAGTCAAGATATTGCTCCGCGCGGTTGATGTCCTGCACGATTTTTATGTGCCCCAGTTCCGCGCCAAGATGGATATGGTGCCGGGGATGATCACCTATATTTGGCTGACCCCGACCCGGGCCGCCACTTTCGATGTTCTGTGCGCCGAATTGTGCGGCGTTGGGCACCATACGATGCGAGGCCTAGTGGTTGTCGAATCCGGCGCCGATTATGAAAAATGGTTGGCCGGGCAGTCGACGTTCGCCCAAACAATGGCGGCGGCGAGAAGCCCGAAGGACAATGTTAAAATAGTTTCCGTTGAAGGCGAGCCAAAAACCGCAACGAGCGGGTCCGCCCAGTGAAACCAGTCCCCATGATGTTTAGTGAAAATGATTTAAAGAGGATATTCTGATGGCCCATGCCGGAGAAGCCGAAAACGTTATTATCCCCCCTGCCGAATTGCCGGAGGTTGATCTTTATCACGCGCATAGCTGGATCACGAAATACGTTTTCTCCCAGGACGCCAAGGTCATCGCCATCCAGTATTCGGCGACCGCTATTACCATTGGCATGGTCGGCCTGGTGCTGTCGTGGCTGATGCGACTGCAACTGGGGTTCCCGGATACCTTCGCCTTCATCGATGCCGGCGAATACCTCCAGTATGTGACCCTGCACGGCATGATCATGGTCATCTATCTGCTGACCGCGCTCTTCCTCGGCGGCTTTGGCAATTACATGATTCCGTTGATGGTCGGCGCCCGCGACATGGTTTTCCCTTACGCCAACATGCTCAGTTTCTGGATTTACCTGCTCGCCGTGATGATTTTGGTGGCCAGTTTCTTCGTGCCAGGCGGGCCAACCGGCGCCGGCTGGACCCTATATCCGCCGCAAGCCATTATGGAGGGCACGCCGGGTAATGAATGGGGCATTGTTCTGATGCTGGTGTCCCTGGCGTTCTTTATCATCGGCTTCACCATGGGCGGCCTGAACTATGTGGTTACCGTGTTGCAGGCCCGCGCTCGCGGCATGACCCTGATGCATATGCCGTTGACGGTCTGGGGCATTTTTGTCGCCACCATCCTGGCCCTGCTGGCCTTTCCGGCGCTGTTTGTCGCCGCCGTCATGATGTTGTTCGACCGTGTGCTGATGACCAGCTTCTTTATTCCGGCCGTCGTCCAGATGGGCGAAATTCTGCCGCGCGAAGGCGGCAGCCCGGTGCTGTTCCAGCATTTGTTCTGGTTCTTCGGCCATCCGGAAGTCTACATCGTCGCCCTGCCGGCTTTCGGCATCGTCTCGGACATCATCAGCACCCATGCCCGCAAGGCCATCTTCGGCTACCGGATGATGGTCTGGGCCATCGTCGGCATTGGCGGCTTAAGCTTTATCGTCTGGGCGCACCATATGTATGTCAGTGGCATGAACCCATACTTCGGGTTTTTCTTCGCCACGACGACGCTAATCATCGCCGTGCCAACGGCGTTGAAAGTGTACAACTGGACCCTGACCCTGTTCCGCGGCAACATTCAGATGACCTTGCCGATGCTGTTTTGCATTGCCTTCATCGTGACCTTCTTAAACGGCGGGATGACCGGGCTGTTCCTGGGCAACGTCGCAGTCGATGTGCCGCTGTCCGATACCATGTTCGTGGTCGCCCACTTCCATATGGTGATGGGTGTGGCCCCCATATTCGTAATTTTCGCGGCCATCTATCACTGGTTCCCGCTGATGTCGGGGCGCATGCTCAACAACGGCATGGGCAAGTTCCATTTCTGGGTCACTTTCATTGGCGCCTATCTGATTTATTTCCCCATGCACTACCTGGGCTTCGTCGGGGTGCCCCGCCGCTATTTCGAAATCGGCGATACCTTGTTCGTGCCACCGTCGGCTACCACCCTGAATGAATTTATCACGATCATGGTGCTGATTGTCGGGTTCGCGCAGCTGGTGTTCTTGTACAACATTCTGAGCAGCATTTTTAAGGGCGAAGTATCCGAACGGAACCCCTGGAAATCGACCACCCTGGAATGGCAGACCGCTGAATTCCCTCCGGGGCACGGTAACTTTGGCGACGAACTGCCGGTAGTCTATCGCTGGGCCTATGAATACAGTGTGCCGGGTGTCGAGGATGATTTCGTGCCGCAGAACATGCACCCGGATCAGGTCAAGAAAACCCAGGCGGCTGAATAGGTCATAACGACATGAACATTTTCAGCCAATTGATGCAAAAACCCTGGCTTCAGCCGGAAGGCGACGCCGCCGTCCTGGGTTCGGGCAGCACGCTGACGATGCCGACGCTGGAAGTCGGGCTAAGGTTTTTCCTGGCCACGATCAGCGTTCTGTTCACGCTTTTGATCATCGCCTACAACGGCCGCATCGCCCTTGGCGACGATTGGGTCCCGATGCCCGATCCGATGATTTTATGGTTTAACACCGGGCTCTTGATTCTCAGCAGTATCGCCATGCAGCGGGCCCGGGGTTTTGCCCGGCGCAATCAGATTGACGACGCCCGCTCGGGGCTACTCGCCGCCGGGATTCTGGCGCTATGCTTTATCGCCGGGCAGTTTGTGGCATCTTATCAGTTGGTTGGCCTGGGGTATTTTGCCTCGTCCAATCCGGCGAACGCATTTTTCTATTTGCTGACCGGCCTGCACGCTATGCATCTGACCGGCGGCCTGTTCGTATGGACCCGCACCAATGTCAGGGTCAGGCGCGGCTTCGATGCCGCGAAAATCACGCTGAGTATCGAATTGTGCACCATCTACTGGCACTTCCTGCTTTTGGTATGGTTGATACTGTTTTCTATGATGTTGGTTACGTGACAGGGGAGATCTGAGCTATGACGTCATCTGCAACGACAACTACCGAAGCGCCCGATAGCGCGCTGGCGGACTGGTCTTCGGACCAACGGGCCTTCAAGAATGTGCCTTGGGGCAAGGCCATGATGTGGATATTCCTGCTTAGTGACACATTCATTTTCAGCTGTTTCCTGATCGGCTATATGACCGTGCGCCTTTCGGCGACGGCACCCTGGCCCAATACCAGCGAAATTTTCGCGCTGTCGTTTGGCGGCGAACCGATCCCGCTGATCCTGATCGCCATCATGACCTTCATCCTGATCACCAGCAGCGGCACAATGGTGCTGGCGGTTAATTACGGCTATCGGAAAGACCGCAAGAAAACGGCCATTCTGTTGCTGATAACGGCAGCTTTCGGCGCCTCGTTCGTCGGCATGCAGGCGTTCGAATGGACCAAGCTGATCGTCGAGGAAGGCGTCCGGCCCTGGGCTAACCCGTTCGGCGCGGCGCAATTCGGATCAACCTTTTTCATGATCACCGGTTTCCACGGCTTTCATGTATCCGTCGGCGTGATCTTCCTGTGCATCGTCGCCCGCAAGGTCTGGCGCGGTGAATACGACAACGGAACCCGCGGCTTTTTCACGTCGCGCAAGGGTAATTATGAAATCGTCGAAACCATGGGATTGTACTGGCACTTCGTCGATCTGGTCTGGGTCTTCATCTTCGCATTTTTCTATCTCTGGTAGGACGGACACATGGCACACGCAGAAGCACACGCAGAAGGCCAGCAACACCCGCTGGGCGTCTATTTCAAGGTTTGGGCACTGTTGTTCATCCTCAGCACGTTTTCCTATCTGGTCGACTATTTCCACGTCGAGGGATACTTAAGGTGGACGCTGATCATCGTCTTCATGCTGCTGAAGGCGGGTTTCATCATCGCCATTTTCATGCACATTGCGTGGGAACGGCTGGCCCTGGTTTACGCCCTGGCCTTGCCGATCTTCGCGATTTTTGTGTTTATCACCTTGATGGTATTCGAAGGCGATCACACGTTCTTCACCCGGGAAATTTTCTTTGCACCCTAGCGCGCCCGGCAGGTAAATGTTGTTCGATTGGTTCATTTCACCGGCCCTGGCCCATGGCGCCAGCCTCGGTGCCGGCAGCTCGTTGGGTCCACTGATTTTCATCCCGGCGATCATCGGGTTTGGCCTGTTCATGTATTTCTCGAAGACGAAGAAGTAATCGGCCGCCGATTCACGTGGTGATTTTGCTCCACACGAACATAAGCCCGGGCGGCTCGGCAGGAAAATAGGCGGATTGACCTAAAGCTTCAGTATTTTGACAATTCCGGTAATGCCTAAAGTCTCTTTAGCCGCTTGAATAGTGTTGTTGAAATCCGTCAGCTTTTGTCTCGCCGCAGCTTCCTCTTTCTCATTCTTATCGCCATTTTCTTCTCGATCAGACACAAGATGATCGATCTTTGATTTCGTGCGTCCTCGTTCTACCAGACAAGTGGTGAGCGTCAGTTGCGCCTCATCAAAGGTAATCGCTTCAATATTTAAGCCGAGAGATTGAAGCTCTGTAATGTTGGGCAATTCATCACAGAAACCATAAACGATCTTGTCATGCCGATATCCATATTTCTCGAGCTTGCACTTTTTCTTTATCTCTATGATATCTAAGCGAAAATCACTTTGTTGCTTGGGCGTGAGTTTGAAAATTTGCATGATGTTTGGCCAATTTGAGACGTCTATTCATATGAGAATGCAATGTATAAAGACCAAACTGAAAGCCGCCAAGCCTATAAAAGCATCAATTTTTTAGGAGAATGGTGCCCGGGGGCGGATTTGAACCACCGACACGCGGATTTTCAATACAAATCTTAGCCCATCACGCCTCTAGTTCTGTAAGTCCCGCGCCTTATGTAGTTTTGTATAGCTTTCAATCAATTTTAGATGTTTATCTAATCCTTCGAGTTTCATGCTCGTCTTTGTTAAGCCAAAAAACTTCACATCCCCCGTCACAGACCCCAGCACATTTTCCATGACTTTTGATCCATACATTCTGCTGAGGTTTGGCACGTAATCATCGACATCCAATTCATCATCAATTGTAATATCAAGCACCGCGCCCAAGGCCTGATAAAACAAAACACGATCCACTGTATTATCATTAAAGGTCACGAAATCGGCGACGATCTCTTTCGCTTCTTCATATTGATTTAAGGCTAAATAAATCAGTATTTTCAGTTCGCCAATATCCAACTTGCCCCAAACCGTATTTTCATCAAACCCAATTCCGATTAATTCAGATATTACCGTGTAATGATCCAGTTGCGTCTCTTCAAAACGTTCGAGCAAATTTTCAAGCTCTTCATTCGTTAATGAATGGATGTTTAAAATATCTTTCCGAAACATCAGTGCTTTATTGGTGTTATCCCAAATCAAATCCTCTGTCGGATAAACTTCTGAATAATCTGGCACCAATATCCGACAAGCCGTAGCCCCAAAGTTTTCATAGGTCGCGACATAAACCTCTTTTCCAAGGCCTGCCAGGATATTCATCAGACATTCATTTTCTTCCTCCGTCGTGCCACTGAAATCCCATTCGCAAAACTCATAATCATGTTTCGAGCTAAAGAATTTCCATGATATGACGCCGGTTGAATCAATAAAATGCTCAACAAAATTACCCGGTTCGGTCAATGCATGGCTATTGAAAGTCGGGGGCGGCACGTCACTTAAGCCTTCGAAACTGCGTCCCTGTAACAATTCAGTGAGGGACCGTTCCAACGCCACTTCAAAACTTGGATGCGCACCGAAGGACGCTAAAACGCCGCCTGTTTTCGGGTTCATTAAGGTCACACACATGACAGGGAACTTACCCCCCAAAGACGCATCCTTAACCACAACGGGGAAACCTTTGTTTTCCAGCTCTTCTATACCTGCCAAAATATGGGGGTATGTGGCTAGAATTTCTTTTGGCACATCGGGCAGAACGATCTCTTCTTCGATGATTTGCCGTTTGACTGCACGTTCAAATATTTCAGATAGGCATTGCACCTTTGCTTCATACAAATTATTGCCGGCACTCATGCCGTTGCTAACAAATATATTTTCGATCAAGTTAGACGGGAAATAGACCGTTTCCTGATCTGAACTGCGCGTAAAGGGCAAGGCACAAATCCCACGTTCTACAAGCCCCGAATTTGTATCAATTAAATGAGACGCCCTTAATTCATCATCTGGATTATAGAGTTGCAGGCATTTTTCGTCCATCAACCCCTCGGGTAAAGCATCGTCTGTGCCGGCCTTAAACCACTTTTCATTGGGGTAATGTACAAATTTGCTGTTCGCTATTTCTTCGCCAAAATAATAATCATTATAGAAGAAATTACAGCTCATCCGCTCAATGTATTCGCCCAAAGCCGAACACAGAGCACTTTCCTTCGTCGCCCCTTTGCCATTGGTAAAACACATTGGTGACGCAGCTTCGCGGACATGAAGCGACCATACATTTGGTACAATATTTCGCCACGCCGCGATTTCAATTTTAATGCCAATATCGGATAGGATCGACGTCATATTTTCGATCGTTTGTTCCAAAGGAAGGTCTTTGCCCTCGATCATCGTATTGCCACCGTCCTCAAACGCTTGAAGCAACGAAGCATCATTCAAATCTTTTACGGCATCAATTTCAAATTCTGGGTTTTGCTGAACAACTTTTTTCACAGTGCAGCGATCAGCGGACCTTAAAATGCCCAACCGATCGCGTTCCGATATGCTGGACGGCAATTCGACTTGAATTTTAAAGGTTTGATTATATCTATTTTCCGGATCGACAATATTATTTTGCGAGACCCGAATATCATCTGTTGGGATATCGCGCGACACACAATAAAGCTTAACAAAATAGGCGGCGCAAAGAGCGGATGAGGCTAAAAAATAATCAAAAGGACTTGGCGCAGTTCCATCGCCCTTATACCGAATAGGCTGATCGGCCGTGATCGTAAAATCATCAAACTTAGCTTCAAGCCGAAGTTTGTCCAAAAAATTTACAGTGATTTCCATTTGATTATTTTTTCCTGAAAACGTGTCATCGTTTGTATCATATATTTTGCCAAGATGAATGTGGCTCTACTACAAATATTCCGGCACTTTATCCAACCTGGACACAACAAACCAGTGAACCGGCAAGTGGCTAAAGACATAAGCCACAGAAGCCTGAAGAAACGATGATGCTGCGGAATTGACCAGCTTGGATGCGAAGGTGTGGCGCAGATCATGAAGCCTCAGCCAAGGCAGAGGCCCAGCATTGAAACTAACCAATTATTTTTGTTCGGAAAAATGGTGCCCGGGGGCGGATTTGAACCACCGACACGCGGATTTTCAATACAAGTGAGAGTCGAAAATTCCGACTGTAAGGGTAAGAAAGTGAATATTATTTTCGGATGGCTATAGGCAGAGTTCCCGTGCAATTGAACGAATGGAACGCGTGGCCGCTGTGCCACGTGAGATCATCTCACGTTCAACAAGCGTCAGCGCCAACCGCGATCGTCTTCGATCTGGTGGACGTATGCCCCCTGTGCGCGATAATCGCGGGTAAATCGACGATGAATCCCGATCAAACGAACGTCCAATAGAACTCATGGACTCACCACGTTGCCAGCGATCCCATATCTCTGACTTCTGCTCACTCGTAAAATATATGCGTCGTCTGTAAACCATTCCAACACTCCATCTTTTTAACATCAAAGATTAAAGTGTTGCGTCGATCAATTGAGACCACCACCATAAGCGGACATCCGGTTAAGTCGGAAATATCAGAGAATTCCGTGCCTCTCTGTTGAGAGAGAAGCTGAGACGTCAATCAGCCCTTCTTTCCTTCCTCGTCGTTACCATCAGCCATGGCATCAATTTCTGCCAACCCCTTGTCGAAGTTTAATCCGACTTGTTCGCCGAGCCGCTTCAGGGCCGGGAGTTGAACCGCCATTTCCATGATTGAATCCAGCGCCTGATTGACCACCGGGCGATCACCGCCGGCGTTCGATCCGCCGCCGCCGAACCCGGACAGATGGTGGATGTTGATGGCATTGATTTTCTCTGCCGGCTTGACCATTTCGGCGACAATCTTGGGCATGGCGTTGAGCCGCGCCAGATCTGTTTCCATGGCGACAATATGCTCGCCGCGCAGGTTTTCGGCCTCGATAATTGCCCGGTTGCCTTCGGCTTCGGCCAAGGTTTCGTGCTTGTGGGTATCGGCTTCCGTTCTGTCAGCCTGACCGTCGAGAACGGCCAAATCCCGACGCCGTTCGGCCTCGGCGAGGTGCCTCACTGTGGTGATCATTTCGGCGGCCTTGACGGCACCAGCCCGGGCGCCATCGGCGGCGGCCTGGGCTTTGCTTCCCTCCTGTCTGACGTCAGCGCCTATGGAACAACTTAGCGGTATTGCATAAGAGAGGATTTCTGGTTCATCGTAATGACCCGAAGGGGAATGAAGATGAGACAGAAATCGCAGACAAGACAGACGGGTGCC